>Ga0214544_1004271_pt1 | contig 28820 bp, 13 predicted proteins | sample CNSS3metaG_FD_160074 | JGI IMG/M metagenome (GOLD analysis project Ga0214544, IMG submission 160074) | Root nodule microbial communities from cowpea collected in UCLA plant growth center, Los Angeles, California, USA - CNSS3 | ecosystem: Host-associated > Plants > Roots > Nodule | place: USA...
GTGTGTGAAGAGAAATAAATACAAAGAGATAGATTGGGAAATAGAGGTTGAAAAACACATAAATTGAGATTGAAGTATACATTATTGCATGATCTCTCAGATCAAGGTTAATATTTTATTATGATTTCTGTATGTTAAATTTATGATTTTTTTAGAATGTTTATCCCAAATTAAGTTGATCCCAAATTAATAAAACCCTAATTATGATTTGAGGGATTCTTTTATGAAATTGATATGAACCCTAGTTATAATTTTTTCCATATTATTATAATCCTTAATTGTGAAATTTAGGGATTTTGTGTTTTTTGCTGTTTATGGTAAATTTTTTTAAAAGTTTTGAATTCATACGGTGTTGCTTTTTTAATTAAAGTGGTATGAGTTTTGTTATGTTTTGCATTGTGATTTGTGAATATAAATTTTATTTTTTTTAGATAGGCGAGAGATGATAAATTTATATTAGAAAGATTATGATAAAAAGTAAAAAAATTGATTCTCTTTTTTTTAAGAGGTAGGTTTTATGAGAACCAAGAATTCAAGACAATAAAAAACAAATATCTAAAGTTCTTAGAGTTATAATATAATGAATTTAAAAATTCATTACAACGCGAGAAAAACGGTCTCAAATTTGACAATATCACAAAATCAAATTGATAAGGTATGAAGAGTTTATCTAAAATGGTATTCATGGTTTGGTATCATAAAATAATAGCATGATATAATAGTGAATGATAGTAATATTTTTTTTTAAATTCTACTATTATGTGTGCTTATTTTAAGCAGAGAAAATGAAGAGAAAAGATGAAAAGCTTTTTTTCTAACTAAAAAAAATTATATATAACAAATCTATTTGGCTCCCCTATATTTTTTGTCCAAGTTCCGCCACTGCTTATAGTACATACAAAACTTATGGTACACAAGCTTATAGTATGGTACGATATAAACCTTATATAGTATGTACAAAAACTTATAGTACATAAGTTTATAGTATATATCATTTAAAAGGAATAATCATATGTCAATCCTTAATTGACTAAGACAGTAACTCAAACAGAACACACTACTTAACCATCACATCATACTATAAAAGATTTCACGTTAAAAGATAAATATAAAATAAAGTCATATATTCCTTATTATTGTAACAAAATAAAATGTGCAATTTTAATTCATCTTTTGCCTCAAAATAATCCATGTACCCACTATCCAAGAATGATGTCAATTGTGAGATCAAGTGACAGTGTTTTGCATTACTTGAATACACAAAACAAATATCGGATTCCTATAGCAATTTCGACAAACCTCGAGCGCAATGCGGATGCTTCCAGATCTTTTCAGCATATTAGTCATTGTCACTATCATAAAAATCTTTTAATTTCGTTTCAAACTCTCATATCTAAACTTTGATGCTATAGTATACAGGTTGAAAAAAGTAAGTTTGATGATCCAAAGCACAAAGCACATGTGAAATATAAAGATCTTTGTCTATCAGAGAATAATTGTTATAATAATTATTGTCAATAATATGAGATTACAGTATAAAAATTTATGTCACAATTATAAAATTAATTGACAAATAAATTACATCTATAAAAATAATTAATTATGTGAATATATCATATTATTCCACGTATATACAAAATTTCCAAACAATTAAATCTAAAACTTACTTAAACTTGAATTTTCATCTATTCTCGACCTCTGTAACTATTTACAGTAGAAAATTGTCATTGTTTAACTTGCTTACGTATCATAATAGCTTTGGGAACGTGTAAATTGTTTGATGTGTCCAAATTATTTTCTGAAAGAAAAAAAAAAAATCAGTCCCAAAACCGTAGTCTCAAGCCCATTTGAAAACTAAGTGCCTATAAAACTGATCTAAAACCCAATTCTTTATATTTCTAACGACTTTAAAACCGGTTTCGAGAAACTCTCAGAATCATCTTTCTCATTCCATCAAATTGCTTTTCCTCTACCGTGCACCAAATCACTTCACCATATTTAAAGTTTCAAATCGAATTGTCCTTACCAAATCAAGAAATGTCATATCCTATTACGATTCCTGGGTTCTTCATACATTTTTACATTTTTATGCTATATGAAAATTTTCAAGCTCTGGAACGTAGTTGGAGCATAACATTTTGCATATATGTAAGATTGTGTTAATAGCCAGCATCTTTAGAAGTTTGATTTTTATTGAAAAGATAAGAAAAATACTTTAAAATATTCTTTCCGATTTAAAAGTATAGACTAATTTAGGATTAATAATCATAGCTACAATATTAGTAATTAATGTTAAAAATTAATTTAAAATTTAATTCATAAATCAGTATATTTTGTATTAATATTAGAGATTAACTTAAATACCAACTACTTTAATATTATAAATAATTTCTAATTTAATCGATATAATAATTTAATTAATTAATTTTATCTCTAAATTTAGTTGTTAATAATTTTTGGAACATGTCAGAAAATCATATTTCACTGCACAAAAAATTATTGAATAATGATCAATTTTAATAATAAAAAGTAATTATTTATTATAATGATCAATTTAGATATAAATCTATAAATTAGAAATTATTCATAATTAAAATAGTTTCAAAAAATTATAAATGGTGTCGAGATATTGTAACTAAAATAGTTTCTATTATAAATTAGTCTCTAAATTAATATTAGTTTCTAATATTTTGGCTAAAATAATTCATTTTTAATTAAAAAAATAATATTTAAACATATTTTTTATTACTAAAATAGATTATTATTTAAGATTTTAATTATACTATTTATTATAAAATATATTTTAATAAGAAATAGGATAAAATCTTTTTTACTGTGACAACTCATTTATTATATAATTTCCCTACTAATAAGTATGTCTCAAAATTTTAGTAAAGCAACGTTCATCTTTTAAATATGCGTAATACTTTTATAATTATAACCATATAAAAATATATATTATATATATTATTTTAATATATATATATATATATATATATATATATATATATATATATATATATATATATATATATTTTATAACCCTATTAATAATTATTGTATAAATATATAATATTTTAGTATATTATTATGTTTTTCTCAAAAATTATTGTTTTCACATTACATTTAAAGGATTTTAAAGGTTGTTAGATGTATGAAATAACCAAAAATGTCAAAATTCTTTAACCAATAATAAAAGTTTACGAGTGAACAAAGATATTTACGATAATTAGGTTCAAATTATACTCTTCAATAATAGAATTTAGATTGATTTTAGGCAAGTGAATATATTACAAATTCTCAATATATCTACTTTCACTTTGGAAAATTGATTAGAAGTTCTAATCTATTTTTGAAAATAGAGAAAGAGGAAGAAAAATAAAATTGATGATATACACCCATGAGAAGAGTTATCTTCAGCTAAGCTATGAAGATTAAATAAGTCTAGTTTACGAATTAGAATGGATTTATTGTAAGAAGATATGATTTGAAATCCAGGGGACAAAAAGCTAAAAATACATGACTCAGAAGTGGTACACAATCCTATGTTACGTAAGTGCTTACGTGAACATTCACTGATACATCGATGCCTATATATTACTTACAAATCAACTACATGAGCCAATCGAAGTCATTGTATTGTGATTTGTACCTTGTCATTACCGCAAAAGCATGCCTTCGCAAGAACGAAAGCCACACTTTGTCCTGTTTCCATTGATGGCCCAAGGCCACATGATCCCCATGATGGACATCGCAAAAATACTGGTCCATCGCAACATCACTGTGACAGTAGTCACAACTCCACACAATGCAACACGTTTCACCTCAATCTTTGATCGTTATGTTGAATCCGGCTTTCCCATTAGATTAGTTCAAGTTCAATTCCCATGTGAAGAAGCAGGAGTACCTGATGGGTGTGAGAATCTCGACATGATACCTTCACTGGGCACAGCCACAGGTTTTTTCCAAGCAACAAGCCTTCTGCAACAACCGGTGGAAAAACTGTTTGAAGAGTTAACACCAGCCCCAAGCTGCGTCATATCTGATATGTGTTTGCCATACACATCCCATATCGCCAAAAAATTCAATATTCCAAGGATTTCTTTTGGCGGAGTAAGTTGCTTTTTTATTCTGTGTAAGCATAATATGGCAATCTATAATGTTCTGGAGAGTGTAACGTCTGAGTCCGATTCCTTTGTTGTGCCCGGTATCGCTGACAAAATTGAAATCACCAAAGCACAGTCTGCACAACCGATGAATGAAAGCTGGAAATATTTTAGTGGAGAAATTGTGGCTGCTGAAATGGCTACTTACGGGGTAATCATGAATTCTTTTGAAGAGTTGGAGGCAGCGTATGCAAGGGATTACAAGAAGGTGAAAGATGGTAAAGTGTGGTGCATAGGACCTGTGTCTCTTGTTAACAAGGATCACTTGGATAAGGCTCAAAGAGGTAGAGCTTCAGTTGATGAGTCTCAACATGTAAAATGGCTTGATAATCAGAAGGAAGGGAGTGTAATCTATGCATGCCTCGGAAGCCTGTGCAATTTAACAGCACCACAGTTGATAGAGCTTGGTTTGGCCTTGGAAGCATCAGAAAGACCCTTCATTTGGGTTATCAGAGGAGGAAATCATTCAGCAGCATTGGAAAAGTGGATTGAGGAAAACGGATTTGAGGAAAGGACAAGTGGTAGAAGCCTTCTGATTCGGGGTTGGGCACCTCAATTGTTAATATTATCACACCCTGCAATTGGAGGGTTCATAACACACTGTGGTTGGAACTCCACCTTAGAAGCAATATGTGCGGGTGTTCCGATGATTACGTGGCCACTGTTTGCGGATCAGTTCTTGAATGAAAGTTTTGTGGTGCAGGTTCTAAAAGTTGGAGTGAAGGTTGGGGTGGAAATTCAGATGACATGGGGGAAGGAAGAGGAAATTGGCGTGGCAGTGAAAAAGGAAGACGTTGAAAGGGCCATTGTGGAGATAATGGAAGTGACAAGTGAAAGTGAAGAAAGAAGAAAAAGGGTTAGAGAATTGAGTGTGATGGCTGAAAGAGCCGTGGAGAAAGGGGGTTCCTCTCACTCTAATGTCACCTTGCTCATCCAGGATATCATGCAGAAGATCGAGAGAGACGTGTGATCATCTCATTTATACACCAATTTGATGTAAAAGATCATACCTTCAGTTTTTCCCTTATAATTCTCTTTCTATGGAACCATGTTCATCATGATCTTTTTCAAATTTACTAATTATCTTATATCTCTTTGAATACCTACCATGACATCTTTCAAATTTATCTTTATATTTGTGCAAGTCTATAATATTTGAAAATTTATATGGACAGTTCTATCTTTCCGGCTCATTGGTTCAAGAAAAATTTTACTTTTGACAACCTTTTTTCACTTTACATTCCAATAATAAATATATGAAATATTATAATGAAATAATATTGTATACGATTATCCTCATTTCACTAATATATAAGTCCATATAATAGGATATGATTATGTGATTGACTGTCAAATAGATTTCATTTTATTCTTCTTCTATAGAGTACGTAAATCTTTTGTGAAGATACAATTTCATTTTACTCATACAAGCGATTATTTTTCCTAATGATTTTTTTGTTAACGTGACTGAAACTTGAAAGTTTAAATACACTATAGTTAACATAATAAAAATAAACGTCATTTTCATTTTGAGGTTATCGAGCATGGCGTATTGGTTTTACAGTCAAACTTTATGATCACTCGTCTTTTTGCTTTTTGAATTCATGCCATGTAGTGCTTTTTATTAACTGGGTTTCTGTTAAACAAATCACCGGAAGACTGTTTTTTATTCGCAGAAATTTTCTGGCAGTTTTAAAATCATCAGAGACATTGTTATTTTTTCTTTTGACAGTTGTCACAATACGAATATATTATCACTTGTTATTTCCTGACTTTGTAACAATAATGATCACTACGTTTTTAGATTATCTCAAAAACATCTAATAGTCTGTCGTGTTACGGCAACTCACAAAAAATATAATTTCACGTGGTTAGAAAAACTGCTAGAAAACTATCACCACTAGTTAGTCTCATCACTTCGGTCATATTTCAAATAATGTTTTTCGACAATAATTGGTAAATAAGAAAGTAATCACTTGGGTCAATCAACCTGATTGATGTGTATGTAATGATTAAGTATTGACATTTATTGTATGATGACAGCTTAGAGAAAATGCATAGTTTCTATTTTGTATCCTCTTGAAACATGTTGAGGAGAGAGTCAATAATTTGATATTGCCGGATATTATGACATTGTGGTACTTTTCTCAAGGAAGGTTTTATCAACAACCACAAATACTTTAAAGTTGTAATTATGCTACTTTTAATTAGGTCATTTAAAAAAATTATATTTCAACATTATATTTAAATTAATTTGTAAAATTAAAGATTGATATTTATATTAAAATTTAAATTAATTTGTAAAATTAAAAATTGATATTTATATTAAAATTTAATAATAAAAGTTATAAATAAAGTTAACGTTAATAATTTGTTTAAATATTCACATTTTGTTACAATGTATAATGACATTAGTCATTATTTAAAAGACACATGATCTTTAAAAAAGTATTAATATTAACATATAATGGTATAAATTATGTTTTTATATGAAATCATATTATTTTATTTTCCTACTACTTGCTTGTTAGAGGATGTTCTCGCCAAATCATGGAAGAATGGGTATGGATATCTGCAAGTACCTTGATTCTGAAGTCAGTTGGAGTGGAATATTCTAGGAGAACAAGCATAAAATTGAGCTTACCTTCCCCTTTTGAGTTCAAGTTCTTAATTGAGTTTTTTGTGATGTCCTCTACTAAGCATTAAAAATACATTATTTTGGTACTTTAAAAATAATTTTAATAGATTTTAAAACTTCAAAATTAGTGGTCATTACTGTATTTTATAGACACAATAAAGAACAATAGAGAAAAACAAGTAGAACTCAAACTCCCCATTTTACCTTGGTGTGAATTACCTTTATACTTGCATTTTACTAATTACCTTGATTAACGCTTGGATTATTCCATAAATGCTAATGAATGTCTCATTGTAAGTATCATAACGTCATAACCTCGTAACATCTTGAGTTGATGGCTATCACAGTCACTATAGTTTGTACTTGCCTTTGTTTGACATACCTCTATTAGAGGTTGAGATGTATGTGATAATTGTGATTCTTGCTACTACACGATGAAGTTGTCATGACCGAGATGTGTCAGGATCATTTTGGCCTAGATGTATCAGATTTCACATAATTGGTAGGTTGTTCTGAATGAGATGTGTTTGGACAATTTTTGCCCATATGTATTAGGATCATCTTGAACTAGATGTATTAGACTCTTCATGAGGAAAGAGGGAAGAAGTTTAGAAAATAATCATATCTTTGCCTAATATGTATTGGGACCATCTTGGTTAAGTTGTGCAAGTCAACACAATCTTACATGTGCAAGTCCTACACAATACATGAATCAATATCTCTGACTAAGATGTACTAGGATCATCTTGGTCGAGATGTATAAGTCCAATACCATCTGAGATGTACAAGTCCAACACAATACAAAGTTTTTTTTTAACTTATTTTATTTTATTTTTTATTTTCACTCTTTATTTTCTTTTTAATACAATGGTTTTAGCAATAGTTTTTCCTTACTGGATTAAAAAGATAAAAAAGAGTGGAAAGGAAGAATAAGTTATTTCAAAGTAATCATTTGTATCTCTTCATCGTATATCAATAATAGTTTAATATCTTAAAAAGATAAAAAAAAAATAAATTGAAAGGATTAAATGGACATGACAAGTGCTTACGAGATAATAATGAAATATTTTTTAACCATCATGATATTTATGTGAATTATACTAATTTTGTTGATTATAGTGCTACAAGAAAGTTATTGAATATTGTAGACAAAAATTTTGCATAGTTCTAGCTCCCTCTCCTTTTCTTTTTCATTTTTGTTTTCTCTTTCTTCCACTTTGGCTTCCAACTAGAGATGTCAAAATGAGTTTCAACCCGTGAGTCAACTCGGTTCACTATGGGTTCGAGCCGGGTTGGGTTGAGAAAAATTCAACTTTTTCAAAAGTGGGTTGAACTCAACCCAACTCACCTAACCCACGGGTTAAACGGTTCGAGCCGGGTTGAATGTGGGTTGGCCCACTTAACCCACCAACATTTTTTTACAATTATTTTTTAATTTTTTTTAAATTTTTTTAATAATTATTTACTACTCTTATTATATTTGTTCACAACTTCATATTTTTAAATGCTAGAATGTTACTTAATTATATTTGAATAGTTTGAATGTATAATTAATTTGATTGTCAAGTTATATATGTTGATACTTTAATCTTTAACTATAATCTTTATAGTAAATTACTTAAGTAACCGTCTTATAAATAATTTTTTCTAAATTAGCATGAAAAAATTGTATAGTTTTTTTATTTATATTTTGTTGAATAACATGACAGAAAATTTGTAATACTAGTTATGCTTTCTTAGACTATATGGATACTTTATTGGAAATATTCTTCATATATTGCTCGTGAGCATGATCAAAACATTGATTTTTGATTTTACTATGATTGTCATCTCATGGGTTACTTAAAAATTTATTTAAAAATTTGAATACTAAAAAATAAATAATTTTTTTAGGTGGATTGGTGAGCCAACCCATTCAACCCACCAATCTGTAGTGGATTAAGTCGGATTACAAAATTTATAGCTCACCATAAAATGAGCCGGATTAGGTTCATTTATTTTCAACCCCGCTCGTGATGAACCGATCCGTGTAAGCCGGGTTGGCTTCCTTTTACATGTTTACTTCCAACCAACCACGAGAGACGTTACACATTTTTCTACAACATCCAGACCCTCTACCTCTTTTGTGGACCCATCATACCTTCGGTAACAATTTTTGTTTGACATTTACTTGCAACACAGTCACGACATGTGACATGTCTAAAATGTTATATAAGGAAAACTTAGAAAAAATTAAAGTAGGAGAGAAAAAGAATGAGATTTCTTATAAGACAATCTCGAAGAGAGGAAGAGATAAAGAACTTTAAAGAAAATTAAATAAAAAAAAACTTGAAAACTAATGTTAAATTAATTGATTTTGGCAATAAATTATATTTTTTATTTAAAATTGAGGAATTAAAGCCAGTTAAGTTCTAACCATAAAATATAATTAATTTTTTATGTTACCGTTAATTAGGTCAATCTAATAATAAATTAAATTCATAATCAATTATAATAAAATATAACGGGATGGTAGGATACGAGATCTCCCCTGTCATACCCACGGGATAAATATAAGTCTTATACTCCCGTATTCATATTTGTGTGAGTATCTATTATGCAAGTACCTACATCATTTTTTAATATTTATGAATATCCATGTGTATCCACAGTTATTTACAGAAAAATAAAAATAAACATTTAATAACATATTTGAATTGTAAATCCAAATAAAATACAATGCATAACATTCATAAATTTCAAATAAAGTCCAAATAATCATTTAAATAGTGTTGAATGACAGTTTATAAAGAAATAATTTTTTTAAAAACTAATTGATAAAAAAAATAACTCATTCAAAATCAATATGTTAAAATTTTAATAATATTTTTTTTTATTTTTTTAATATAGCAGATATGGGTATCCACGGGTACATATATGATACCCATACCCACCCCGTAAAAATGCAGGTACAAAAAAATATTCATTACTTGCGATATCCATCTACAATATACATCTCTTACTCGTCGCGAATTTTTATCCGCGGATATTCGCAGGTATAGATTTTTTTGACATTCCTAACTATGAGTGTGTATTTTATTTTATTATGATAGTAATATTTAAAATAATAAATAAAATTATATTACTTTTCACACATTTCTTTAATTAACTTTGTTTTTTTACTTATTTTTCTTCCATTTTTTACATTTTCCTTTTATTTCTTTCCTCTAGATCAAAAGGTATTAATATCAAACTAGGTCAATGCATGGCTGTCACTATTTCTAATTTTGTATCATTTTAAGTTGATACTAATTATTTTCATATGAAAAAAATTAAAATATTATTTCCACAAACAAATGAATAATGTTAAAACGGGTCACACCGACAATATTATATGTAAAAACGAGTTGAAAATCTCAATTCACATGTCAAAAGACGGATCTATAGATTAATGGATAGCCCGTCAATTTATTTTTAAAAAAAAAAAAATTAATATATATATATATATATATATATATATATATATATATATATATATATTCTTATAAATATTTTTAAACTTTATATTATTTAATTAATGTTCCTAATTGAATAAAAATTATTGTATTTAATAATTGAACTTGATTTATAAATATTAATAATGTAAGCTACAATAATAATATATATTTATTTGAATAATATAATATTAAAAAAAATTATTTTGTTTTAATTTTTAATTAAAAAAAACAGCAGGGCAGCCATGTGTCTGTCTTTGACTCATCAGTTTGAGGAAATTAGATGAGACAGACCAAAGTAAGTTTGTGGGTTAAAACTCACTCCACACATAACAATTTTGGTAAGCGGTAGCTGGTCAGTGGATCTTGACCAACTTTGTCACCATATCCCTATTTTTAGTCAAATTATTTTCATTTTAAGTTAATTAGGTAACTATACATATCCACAAAGTAAGTTTAAACTTTAGTTATACACTTTTTGTTTTTTAGTCTACTTTTTGTTTATTAAATTATATTACAAGGTTTTTTGTTTTTATTTGATATTGAATTGTGTTTCAATTTGTCATTTTACTATACCCAATTATTTTCTTTTAATTGTTAAAATTACGTCAATTAATTTCATTGAGTAATAAATAATGATGTCACAATTATTAATAGTATAGATTGACAAGAAAAATAAACCAAATAAAAATTGTGATTAGTTAGGATACAGCTACACTTATAGTTTGTTTTTATCTTGTCCTTTTTTTTATGAAATACATATATGCCAATGAAGTAGTTTCAAAAGTTGTGGAAAAAAACATAAAGATAACATTCATAATAATAAGTGTTCAAAACTATGATTTTGTTTCACTAAACGTTGAAAACTATATATGGATCATCATGAAACGTTGAACAATGACGAAAGCTTAGAAATAATAATCTGTGAAACAGAAGAGACTCAGATCGTACACAAAACACATATGCATCACCCATACTTCAAATAATCCAACTACAATTACGTATGCTCTTACATCATAACCATCAAATAATATAATTTTGTAGTCTTCATCACTCTTATAAAGGATAAGGACACTGCAGAGGGAAAACCACAAAACCAAGAGAGGGAACTTCACTGCTACCCATTTTTCATTTGCCTCTTGTAGCCATGGTTCTCCAAAAAAATCCTCACTTTGTATTATTCCCCTTTATGGCTCAAGGCCACATCATCCCCATGATGGACATTGCAAGAATATTGGCACAGCGTGGTGTGATTATCACAGTATTCACAACCCCAGAAAACGCATCACGTTTCAATTCTGTCATATCTCGAGCTGTTTCATCGGGCCTCAAAATCCGTTTTGTACAACTAAATTTTCCATCAAAAGAAGCAGGGCTACCCGAAGGGTGCGAGAATTTGGACATGGTCTCTTCAAATGATATGTCCAAAATTTTCCAAGTCATCCACATGCTCCAAAAGCCAGCAGAGGAGTTCTTTCAAACACTTACACCTAAACCAAGTTGCATAATCTCAGATTTCTGCATCTCTTGGACTGTTCAATTAGCTGAAAAGTATCACATTCCAAGGATTTCTTTCCACGGATTTTCTTGTTTTTGCCTCCACTGCCGGCACCTCATACATACTTCAGATTTTTGCAAAAGCATCACTTCACAATCCGAATACTTCACCATTCCCGGCATACCCGACAAGATTCAAGTTACCAAAGAGCAGTTACCAGGATCACTTGCCACTGATTTGAACGACTTTAAAGAGCAGGTGCGTGATGCTGAAAAGAAGTCTTATGGGGTTATCGTAAATACTTTCGAAGAGTTGGAGAAGGCATATGTGAGGGAATACAAGAAGGTTAAAAATGATAAGGCGTGGTTCATTGGTCCTGTTTCATTATGCAACAAAGATGATTTGGACAAGGCTCAAAGAGGCAACCAGGCTTCAATTAACGAGCACCATTGCTTGAAGTGGTTAGACTTGCATCAACCCAAGTCTGTGGTGTATGTTTGTTTTGGAAGCATATGCAACTTGATTCCTTCACAACTTGTGGAGCTGGCCTTGGCCTTGGAAGATACAAAAAGGCCATTTATATGGGTTGTAAGGAATGGAAGCCAGTTCCAAGAACTGGAAAAGTGGATCTCCGAGGAAGGGTTTGAGGAAAGGACCAAAGGGAGAGGCCTTATAATACGAGGTTGGGCACCACAAGTAATGATACTATCACACCCTTCCATTGGAGGATTCTTAACACACTGTGGTTGGAATTCAACGCTTGAAGGGATAAGTGGTGGAGTGCCACTTGTTACTTGGCCTCTGTTTGGTGATCAATTTTTAAACGAGAAACTTGTTACTGATGTGTTGAAGATTGGGGTGAGGGTTGGGGCAGAGGTTCCATTGAAGTGGGGAGAGGAAGAGCAGAAAGGTGTGACGGTGAAGAAGGATGATATTAAGAGGGCGATATGCATGGTGATGGATGAAGATGAAGAAGAAACCAAAGAGAGAAGAGAAAGGGTAAGTAAATTGAGTGAAATGGGAAAGAGAGCTGTTGAAGAAGGAGGCTCTTCTCATCTCAATGTCACTTTGCTTATCCAAGACATTCTGCAACAAACAACTACCAAAGAGGATGCAAATTTGACGCACGTTTGAAGATTCTCCATTCACATGTTGACGTACTATTCCTTTCATCTTTAAGTTCATATAATATAACCCCTATTTTTTATGGTTAATAGACAGAAGCAGTTTCATTTATGGAGGGAACATTCAAAAGCGAGAGGGAATATTTTGATATATAACAACCATGAATCATAATCTATTGAATAAAGTTATTTAATTTAAATATAAAAATAACAAATAGATTGGAAAGTGGGAGTAAAATATGTGTCTAGTGGACAACATGGTCCATTGATTTGTCTCTGTCCAATGACAAACTGTATACGTCCATGCGCTATAGTTGTTTGTCTTATTGTGTCACTTTCGCTACATCTATATCTGCACGTGATACATTATCACTTTAGGTATTAGTTATATTTTTGTCTCGTGATTTGTTTACTTCTATTTTTGTTTAATTTCGAAATAAATAGTTTTATTTTATCTTGTCATTCTAAGCCAGTTCAACTCGATTACTTCTTCTATTTAAATTTATTTGAAATGATGACTTTAACTAACAGTGATAAGTTTAAGTTGTCACTAAAAAACTATTTCTAATCAATAAATTTTCTGTAACATTGTCAGTATTCAAGACTAACAATTCTAATTCAATTTAGAAAGAAAGTATCGAATTGTATTAATTATTAAAACTTAAGGAAGTAAATTGTATTAGAAACATACTAGTGCTCCTGTTTAAGGTGTAGTTAATAAATATTGAATTTTATAAAAATTCATAAGTAACTATAATATTAAATAAATCATAACTTTATTAATTATTAGTTTATTTTTACTTTATTTGGAAAATAAAAATACCTATGAATGTTATATATTTTAGTTATATATTTTATAATTGATAATTTATTTGATAAAAAAAATAATTAAATAATATAATAACTATATTTTAATATTGTTAAAAATTAAAATATAAATAAGATACTTTTGAATATAAAATATAATAATTTTTTTTCTTTAAAAACATACAATATTATGTTAATTATTTCTTTATTAAAAAACAAAAGATATTTTATTTTTCTTTTAATTTAATTTTGTGTGTGTTTAATATATTTTAACTTTTAACAATATTCAAATACAATCATTTTATTATTTAATTACTATTTAAATTTTTTATATCAAATAAATTATCAATTATAAAATAAATAATATTTATGAGTATTTTTATCATTTAAATAAAATAAAAGTATACTCATAATTAGTACAGTTATAATTTATTTAATTTTACAGTTATTTATTAACTTTTACGAAATTCAATATTAACTGTTTGCATAGACCAATACTACATCAACAACATTAAAGGCAGCATTAATAAGATACTTTTGAATCCATTCACAGTTTACTTCTATAAAGATACTATGATTCCATCATTCCACAAACGGAGAAGATCATATATACCCATAAAGTAGTAATTAATACGAGAGAGAATATTACCAAATTCCTTTTTGGAAAGTTTCAAGTACCTTAAAAATGCTGAATTAGAAATTATAGATTTAAAATATTTACAATATTGTATCTTAATTGTGATTTTCAATGCACGGTCGTTCTAATTTTAGATAAAGTTTTCATATATTTTTAAGGTTAACTTAATTAGTTAATTTAAAACCCTAAATTGTTTGGAGAAATTATTACTTCTCTAAATTAAAAATAATAATTAATTAAATCGTTTGATTTATCTTGTAATATTTGATTTAGATCTCTAGAAGTAGTTTACATAACAGTGTTATAATCGTCACCGCAACAAATGCTATAATTAACAAATTACAAGATTAAGAATTCAGTTAGGTCATGTCTTCAGTACTTACTAGTTAATTTGACCTACTTTTAATACCCTGGACACCAATATCGATTAACATATATATCTTATGAAAAGATTTTCATCGTGGATTGATTTTGCTGACATATGAGATACACTTAAACTTTAAACAAACAAACTTTGGATCGGAGAATTTTGTTATAATGACCAGTGCTCCAATATATATCACAATTATCTCTAGATACGTACGTGATTCAAAAGATGACCAGCCATTATACTTGTTCTAATTCTGTTTGGTCACTCCATCATTGACAGCTACGTGTGATGGAATAAAAAAGAAAAACAGACAAAGGAAACAAACAAATAAACATAATCCTAGTTCATGTATTAGTAGCCAATAGATTTGAATGAGGCCGAAAAGGTCAAAGTTATTGACTCGGGAGTGTGGCATTATTCCATGTGCTTGCGTAAGCGCTTACATGAATATTCACTAATGCATTACAAATTGACAAGAAATGCGAATTCTTTGCATTGTGCATCATCATTTCACTGCAAAACAATGCCTTCCCAAGAACAAGGGCCACACTTTGTCCTGTTTCCATTGATGGCCCAAGGCCACATGATCCCCATGATGGACATCGCCAAACTATTGGTGCACCACGCTGTTACAGTGACTGTAGTCACCACACCGCGTAACGCATCGCGTTTCGCACCAGTTTTTGATCGTTATGTTGAGTCTGGAATTAGATTAGCTCAAGTTCCATTCCCATGTGAAGAAGTTGGACTGCCAGAAGGATGCGAGAATATCGATATGATACCTTCACTTGGCACGGCCAGGACTTTCTTCGAAGCAACAAGCCTTCTGCATCAACCGGCGGAAACACTCTTCGGAGAGTTATCGCCACCACCGAGCTGCATAATATCTGATATGTGTCTGCCATATACATCCCATATCGCCAAAAAGTTCAATATCCCAAGGATTTCTTTTGTTGGGGTAAGTTGCTTTTGTCTTTTGTGTCACCATAATATACTCGTCAATAATGTTAAGGAGAACATAGCATCGAGCTCAGAGTACTTTGTTGTGCCTGGAATCGCTGACAAGATTGAGGTGACCATGGAACAAAGTGGAGTATCGTTGGGTGAAACATGGGAACAGTTCCGTGAAGACGTTATGGCTGCTGAAATGGCTACTTATGGGGTAATCATGAATTCTTTTGAAGAGTTGGAGCCAGCATATGCAAGGGATTACAAGAAGGTGAAAGATGGTAAAGTGTGGTGTATAGGACCAGTGTCTCTTATTAACAAGGATGAATTGGATAAGGCTCAAAGAGGTAGGGCCTCAGTTGACGAGTCTCAACATGTAAAATGGCTTGATTGTCAGAAGGAAGGGAGTGTGATCTATGCATGCCTTGGAAGCCTGTGCAATTTAACAGCACCACAGTTGATAGAGCTTGGTTTGGCCTTGGAAGCATCAGAAAGACCCTTCATTTGGGTTATCAGAGGAGGAAATCATTCAGCAGCATTGGAAAAGTGGATTGAGGAAAACGGATTTGAGGAAAGGACAAGTGGTAGAAGCCTTTTGATTCGGGGTTGGGCTCCTCAATTGTTAATATTATCACACCCTGCAATTGGAGGGTTCATAACACACTGTGGTTGGAACTCTACCTTAGAGGCCATAAGTGGTGGTGTTCCGATGATTACGTGGCCACTGTTTGCGGACCAGTTCTTGAATGAAAGTCTTGTGGTGAAGGTTCTAAAAGTTGGAGTGAAGGTTGGGGTGGAAACTCCGATGACATGGGGGAAGGAAGAGGAACGCGGTGTGGAGGTGAAGAAGGAAGACATTGAAAGGGCAATAGCAGAGATAATGAATGAGACAAGCGAAAGTGAAGAAAGAAGAAAAAGGGTTAGAGAATTGAGTGAGATGGCCGAAAGAGCCGTGGAGAAAGGGGGTTCTTCTTTTTCTAACGTGTCTTTTCTTATCGAGAATATCATGCAAAAAAACAAGGGAGATGAACCCTAGATTCATCGGTCATAGACTATTTTCAAGTAAAAGGTCACACATTTTCACTTAAAGTGTTTTTCGTTCAAACGCTGTCCATTATGTCTTTAGAATTTACGAATTTTTCAATTATGTATCTTTTGAACATTGTTCCATCACAATTTTCAAAGATATTTAAATAGATGGGATGTTTGTAGGCAATTCTTTTCTTTTGGTTGTCCAATTGTATGCAATCTTTTGTTGCTTTGCAATTATATAAGTTTACTATTCCTTTGACTTGATTGAACTTCTATTTCAACTCATTGTCATTAGCAGAAATAAATTACATAGGCCTCTTCTGCAATCAATTTTTTTGGAGAAAAAAATATTGCAGTATTTCTTTTATTTTTATTTTTTACATTCATAAATTATAACTCTCTAGAAGAAATTTTGATATATATATATATATATATATATATATATATATATATATATATATATTAAAATTTTACACTTTTGAGGTAATTAGTATTGTTAACTATCTCTATTTTTCCTTTTGAAGATGACAAATTGTCTCGTCCACAATTTTTTTTTCTTCTTATATTCTCTTTAAATCTGATTCACATATATAAATCTTTTCAAACTCTTTTTCTTCTTTTACATTCGTCTCTTTCACTTATATTCATTTTATGTAAAAAAAAATCACATTTAAATTCTGACCATTTTTAAAAATGGTAGTGTTTTTCTTTTAAACAAACAATCATAATTGCCAATTCCATTTAAAAAAAAAGACATTAATTTTTTTAATTTTCTATTAATTTATTCATAATAAACAAATTATAATTATTTACACAATAATTTTTTAAATTTTATTTTTTATATAATAAAGTTTTGTTAACAAAACAAACATTTTTTTTCTAGATTACAAAAATATGTTATGAGAAATAATTCTGTTTGACTCAGAACATTGACTAGATCAATTGTCTCAATGAATTTTCTACATAACCAATCATTACTTACTCAAACAAATGTTTTTTTATCCTTAAATTATCAACGCTTTTCCTTGTTGAGTCCCCGTCTCCACTAACTTCTTTTTCCCTATATTTAAGTTACATTAATTTAATATTTTAAGATATAAGATACTTAAAAGATCACTGGTGCATAGTCTCCTTTTATTGTTTTGCACCATTTGTCAAAAATTAGGTTGTGTGGGCCGACCCAAATAAGATTTATTGATTAATTAAGTCTCACTCTCTTGGTCTAATTGTGTATTTACGAATGTATGATATTTATCTAATTAAATTAAAAAAAATAGAAAAATTTTATAATTTTATATTCTTATAATTAAAAAGTAAGTTTAAAGTAATTGTAACAATTATAAAAAATTTATGAAAATTAATGATTTTTTGTTCACTATAAATAAATTAAAAAGTATATTACAATAAAAATAAAGCATTAAAATAAATTGTAAAATAAAACCTAAATTTATATTTGAAAATATATATATATATATAAAAATATGTAATTATATTGTATTAAAAAATAATATAAATTACAGAGTCAACTAATCAACCATACTTTGACTCGCGTTGATTTATGCGGATTCATTCTTCTACAAAGGGGCAGGTCCATTGTTACCATCCCAACTTGTGGAAGAAAATATCAAAAGATAGAACAAAATTTCTAAATTTACTTCACAGTCAAAGTCTGCATTTCAGACTCCACTAACTCCAAAGTCCTGTGTCAATATTGTTTGAAGGTATTATTGTCACATATTCAACAAACTTTTACACTTACTTTACACCTTTTATTTTTTCTATAAATACTAAAATTAATTATTTTAATAAATAAAATACTTTCAAAAATGAGTTATCAACTGTAACTGGTGTAAAAGAATATTTTCCTTATTTGAAAGGAAAAAGATATATATTACTTGATATTTCTCCCACTGCTAACAAATAATTTGTTTGGTAAGAATAGGAGAACTTTATTTTTATTTTTATTCTTTTAAGAAGAGTGTTTTTTTTTTCATATAATTTTATTTTTTTAATCAATAATTTAATATTAAACATCACTTTCAATTAAAGTGACACAGAAAAGTTAGCAATAATATCATTACATAACAAATACATTAAAAAAAGTTCATTAAATATGGAAAACAAATCAATCTCATAAAAAAACGATAGACTTTAAAAAACAAATAAACACAACTTAATTTTGGATTAATATTGATTCAAAATTTAAACTAATAACAAAAGTAAAAGCATAAGTAAATTTCCTCTATTCTCAATTCAAATATTTCGGAGACCATTTACACATTCATTGTGTAAACATTTTTTAAAGGCAAAACACATTTAATAAGTCTTTGTAACTATTAAGTGAAATCAATCATGCAATAAATATGAAGGTGGGTTGTAGTGATTAATTTTCATGTTGAAAATAAAGCTTAGTCTTCTAAGATTAACTTAAGATTTTACTTAGTCTGATGACTTTGTTTATTTCGACGAGAGTCAGATTTTTTTTAAATTTAATATAAGGAGATGGTTTTGTATAAATCTTTATCTATTTGGCATGACAATAGTATAAAATAATTTATCTTACTACTCAGCTTATTACTGAAAAGATATTTAAAAAGGAATATATATATATATATATATATATATATATATATATATATATATATAAAAAAAATAATAAAAATAATTATTTTAAGTGAAGGTTATATTTGCGTTGAAAATTTTAACCTCTACTAATAATTTTACCATAAGTTTGTAATTTTTCTAAAAAAACAAACATAGCTAACAGATTACCAGAATTTTTAACAACACTTAAAAATAATGTAATTTATCGGGGGTTTTAAAAATTTCCGTTGATACATAGGGTTCGAAAAGCTCTGTTAGTAGGGGTGGCAAACGGGCCAGCCCGGCCCGTTTTGGCCCGGCTCGTATGTGGCCTGTCAAAAAACGGGCCGGGACGGGCTGGCCCATCAAACAAAAACGGGCCAATATTCACAACCTGTCCCGTATATGACGGGCTAACAGGCCGGGCCGGGCTGGCCCGTCTAGTTTTTTATTTTATTTTTTTAATTAGTTTTCAAATTTTTTAATTTGTTTTATTTTTTAAATTTGTTTATATATACATATAAATTATTATTAAAGTCATATTTAATCAAATAAAATATTATTTTACCTTTTAATTGATTAGTTAATGTTTTAATTAGATAAGTTAAAATAATTATTAAATTCATATATTAAATTATTCAATTATAACTAATAATTCAAACTTAATTTGTAGGTGTTAATGATTTAAATTATAATACTATTATATATTTCTACATTTAAAATATATAATCTAAAAAATTAATTTTTTTAATTATTTTTATTGTATTTTATTTTTTTAAAACGGGCCAACGGGCCAGAACGGGCCAGCCCGTACTTTGGCCCGTCAAGTTGACGGGCTGGACGAGACGGGCCAGAACGGGCTGACGGGTTGAAATCTTCAACCCAGCCCGTTCTTTTTAGCACGGGCTGACGGGCTGGCCCGTTGGGCCCAACCCGTTTTGCCATCCCTATCTGTTAGTGTATGAATTTCAAAAACCTCGTTAATGTTTAGGATTTCAAAAACTTCCGTTAATATTAAAAGTTGAGCTTATATTATTATGACATTATTAAAATGTTAAAGTTGTATTTTTGTTATAATTGATTTGTTGAATTAATTCTTTGGATACGAAAAATACGAAAAAAAACTTTATTATGTACATTTTACATTTTGTATTACACATGAAACTACACAAAATCATTGCACCAACAGAATTGCATTAATAGAACATAAACAACCACCAATCACCTGATTCTCAACTTAAATATAAATGAACGTACGAAATTACACTTCATTGCATCCAAAGAATGAAGATATACATATATGAAAACTAAGACGATCTTAAGATCCATTATTTTAGACATAACATCTTCGAGACTACATACACATTTTTATTTTATTAATACAAATTGGATGATGTTGCAATATTGCTATGACACACATGGATGCATAGTCCTCCACTGTTTTTCACTGCCACTGCTTAAATTACTGTTGCATCTACCAAGAGTATGCTTAAATTGGATGATTTGCCCCAACCCATCAAACCACAATTTCTGCATAAACGAAGTTAAAAAAGAAAGAGACATAATTGATCATTATCTATCTGTCTATATATATATATCATGCTAATCTCTACATTGCCCATGACATCATGAAGTCCAAATAAAGAGGTGATTTTTTTTCAATTTTAGATGGAATTAATTAAAATCAATTATTTAAAATATAAAGTTGTATAAAAATTAATATCAAAATATTTTTTGAATTAAATTACATGAGTTCAGAAAATTTTAATCAAAAATTAAATAAGTTAAACCATAAAATACACGTTTAAAAAAATTATCTTCTTAAAAATAAATTTATTTTGATTACTTAACTTTTCAAAGTATCTAAATATGCTTAATAGGTATACTAAAGTTAAATACATAATACTAGTATTCACCTTATAAATAATAAACAATTAAAATACTTATATTTATTGGATCAGTGATATCTATTAAATATATCAATAAATTAATAACTAAAATAATTATACTCATTATATCAGATATATTGATTAAAAATTTCAATTTAGGATGCACTACAAATTTAATTTTACAAATTTTCCTAACCTGATAATTACAACTCTCAGGCCGGCTTGCAATACAAAAGGTACATTGATGTCACCTAGTAAAACTTTCCAATTTTCGTGCGTGTTATAAAAAAACAAAAGGACAAAAGGCAAGGACATCTCCAATGTGTCTCATAATACAAAGTAAATTGTACATATAAAATGCAATTATATTTTTTTACTATTTGTCATTTATAAAATGTAGAAAAAAATATATTAATTTTTTAAAATAACTTAACTAATTAATTGACTGAAATTAAAAATTAACTAGTTGATTACTATAAAATTATGGTTAAAACAAGATAAGTATATAAATGAATTTTTATCTCCATGGTATTTTTTTATAATGTTTAATTAATTATTCTAATGAAAAAAAATACTAGATTAAAAAATTTACGATGAAGGTAATAAATACTTATATTTTCAAAGTATCCTGGTAATAACTCGAATAAAAGTTTATACTGTTAATGAAGAAGATATATATGTTTGTCATTGACAAATTTTGTAACTATTTCATTATTTTATCAAATTTAAAAGAGGTGAGGGATAAGATGACACAAATGAATCTCAATGTAATAATTGAATAATAAACCAATGAACTGGTATTATTACTAGAGTAAATCTAGGTGAAAGCACACATGCATTAATTATATCACTGATCCAAGTGGACATTATTCTCACACCAACCAAGCCTCTCATGGCCGGCTTCGGATTCATGGACAAAGGAATCCGACATCATGATACAAACATACTATGCACAACGTAGCAACAAAATTTTCCAACTTAATGCATTTGTTTCAGCAGAAGATGCAAATCCAAAACAGACAAAAGGTAACGCAATTTGCAATGCACACTGTCTCATAATCCAAGGTTTTTATTTTACGCAATTACATCAATAGGACAATGCATGACTCGTTTATAAATAAATTACCAAGTTGAAGTGAATCCACTGCACCATTCCATTTCACAACAAGAATGGCTCCCCAAGAACAGCAACTCCACTTCGTCTTGTTTCCATTGATGGCTCAAGGCCACATGATCCCCATGATGGACATTGCGAAAATATTGGTGCGACGCAATGTTATTGTCACTGTAGTCACAACACCAAATAATGCAGCTCGTTTCACGTCGATCTTTGATCGTTATGCTGAATCAGGGTTTCAAATCAGATTAGTTCAACTCCAATTCCCATGCAAAGAAGCTGGAGTACCAGATGGATGCGAGAATCTCGATACGATACCTACACTGGGCATGGCCGCTGATTTCTTCAATGCAACGAACTTTCTTCGAGAACCTGCTGAAAAACTGTTTGAAGAGTTAACACCAGCTCCAAGCTGCATCATCTCCGATATGTGCTTACCATATACAAGCCTCATTGCTAAAAAGTTCAAAATTCCCAGGATTTCTTTTGTGGGAGTAAGTTGCTTCTATCTCTTCTGCATGTCTAACATACGCATCCATAATGTTATGGAGAGTGTAACTGGTGAATCGGAGCACTTCGTTGTGCCTGGTATACCTGATAAAATTGAAATGAACATAGCTAAGACAGGAATGGCAATGACTGAAGGCATGAGACTGGTTACTAATAGATTGTTTGAAGCTGAAATGGAAGCTTATGGGATGATCATGAATTCTTTTGAAGAGTTGGAGCCAGCATATGCAGGGGGGTACAAGAAGATGAGAAACAATAAACTGTGGTGTCTGGGACCACTATCATTTAGCAACAAGGATCACTTGGATAAGGCTCAAAGAGGTCAAATTGCATCGATTGAGGAGTGTCAACTCAGGTGTTGGCTTGATCGTCAAAACCCAGAAACTGTAATCTATGCATGCTTTGGAAGCCTGTGTAATCTAACAGCACCACAGTTGATAGAGCTTGGTTTGGCCTTGGAAGCATCAGAAAGACCATTCATTTGGGTTATCAGGGAAGCAAGTTATTCAGAATCATTGGAATTGGAAAAGTGGATCCAGGAAAATGGATTTGAGGAAAGGACAAGTGATAGAAGCCTTCTGATTCGGGGTTGGGCACCTCAATTGTTAATATTGTCACACCCTGCAATTGGAGGGTTCATAACACACTGTGGTTGGAACTCTACCTTAGAAGCAATATGTGCTGGTGTTCCAATGGTTACGTGGCCACTTTTTGGAGACCAGTTCTTGAATGAAAGTCTTGCCGTGGATGTATTAAAAGTTGGAGTGAAGGTTGGAGTGGATCGACCTGTTACGTGGGGAGAAGAAGAAAAAATTGGTGTGTTGGTGAAGAAAGAAGATGTTGAAAGGGCAATAGTAAAGTTAATGGATGAGAGAAGCGAAAATGAAGAAAGAAGAAAAAGGGTGAGAGAGCTTGCAGAAATGGCTAAAGGAGCTGTAGAGAAAGGAGGATCCTCTTATTCTAATGCGACCTTGCTTATCGAAGATATAGCGCAAAAGATCAAACAAAAAGTATGATAATAGCATGCTGATTTGTAATAAAAAGAGCAACCTTGTAGTTTTGCACTTAATTATCTATGATTTGTATTCATAACTTCTTCCAAATTTATCCTTAAGTTTTGCAAATCAATACAACCTTTTAGGCGATTATTTTGTTTCAGAAGTACTATTGCTCTGTAATTTTTAGCAAATTGATTGAATTTCTTGTAAGACTCGACATCAGCAGCAGCTAGTTGAATGCAAATTAGGTGAGGGGGAAATGTTATTTTTGTTTTATGTCAACCCAAGCACATTGGTTTGCACAGTTAAATTTTTTCTTTCAAGTGATCATTTATGAGAAGAATGATAATTGAATGATTAATTTCGTTTTGCGGTGATGATAAACGAATAGGACGGTGATTCCTTAAAACCTCTCCTACTCCACAACTAATTTCATTAAATTGATACTTATAAAATAAAAAACAACTTCTTAATAACCTAAAATATTAATATTTTAATTAACTTTATTTATTTTTTTAATTTAAAATACAGTATATATTATAAAATTATTAAAATTTAATTAAATTTTGAGTGTTAAAATTTTCATTGTCAAATATAAAATTTTATAATTAGTATAAAATAATAGTATATTTAATATGATACAATCATTGATTTTTATCATTTTCAAAACAATTTAATTAAATTAAATCTGTTATTAAAATAATGATCAAATGAATTTAATGTTTTGGGTGAGTGTGAAACTATAGTTTTCCTTCTACTTCTTTTTCTAAATCTATTTCCAAATAAAAATATCTTTAAGAGAAATAAAAATATTTTGACTTAGACTTGTGTCTATAAGACTTAATCTTAATCTCATACCTCATGCTTACACGGTGAAATGAAATCTCACAATAAAGTTTTTAATATATATATATATATATATATATATATATATATATAAAATCATTTGCAACATAAAGAAATTATAAAATATGAAACTTTTGATTTTTTTATATTATGATATACTTAATAAATCTCACATTATTTAAGAGTCGAAAAGTTTAAATATTTTTTTTATCTTTATCTGTTGAATATGTTTTTTAAAAACAGAATCATGACCAAATTTCTTGCTCCAAAACGAAATATACTTAAAAACGCAGCTGTTGTTCTTGACAATCGTATAAACTTTATTAGATATATCATTTAAACTTTATTGTTGTTATTATTGATGATGAGCATTTTGGTTTAGTTATTCTCTACTATTCTCACTTTCTCATTTTGTTTTATTTTCTAGCCACGGTAGAAATTATCCTTATCGTTAACATTGTTATAATAGGATACTAGTTTTTCTCAGCGAAATTAGGACAAAACCATGTTCACTACAGTACTTTGTTTTGTCTGGAACGGAAGAACATCAGATAAACTGGACTCGACGCGAGTGAAGAAAACTTGAAAGGATAATCCAAAGATGTTTACGTAGGCACTTACGTCACCAATAAAGCAGCTATTAAGATGTGTGAAAATGATTCATAGCGAGTTTGTTTTCAAGTCAAAACTCGTGCTAATCTTTTAATTTCCTCTGTTGTTGAGGTGAATTCACAGTAAAAGAATGGCTTCCCAGGAACCGCAGCTTCACTTCGTATTATTCCCATTCATGGCACAGGGCCACTTGATCCCGATGATTGACTTAGCAAAAGTGTTGGTGCAACACAACGTTATTGTGACAGTAGTCACAACACCACATAACGCAGCTCGTTTTGAATCAATCGTTCATCGCTACACTGAAGCGGGGTTTCAGATTAGAGTAGCTAAAGTTCATTTTCCAAGTAAAGAGTCTGGATTACCACAAGAGTGTGAGAATCTCGATATGCTGCCAACACTCGGAATGGGGTTTCGATTCTTCAGTGCAGCAAACATTTCATGGCAACCAGTGGAAAAATTATTCGAAGAGTTAACACCAGCACCAAGTTGCATAATTTCTGATATGGGTTTGCCATATACAACCCACATAGCCAAAAGATTCAATATTCCGAGGATTTGTTTTGCCGCTGTAAGTTGCTTCTTTCTCCTGTGTTTGCACACTTTACAAACTAATAACATGATGGAGAATAAAGCTGCTGAATCGGAGTATTTTGTTCTGCCTGGTTTCCCTGACAAAATTGAAATAACCAAAGTCCAAACCGAACACTTAACAGATAAAAGATGGAAAGAGGTTGCTGATGAATATGGTGCGGCTAGTGTTGCTACTTATGGGAAAATCGTGAATTCTTTTGAAGAGTTGGAGTCAGCATATGAAAGGGAATACAAGAAGATGAGTAATGATAAAGTATGGTGTATTGGACCACTGTCACTTAGTAACAAGGATCACTTGGACAAGGCTGAAAGAGGCAACAAGGCTTCAATTGACGAGAACCACCTCAAAAGTTGGCTTGATTTTCAGCAACCAGGGACTGTGGTTTATGCATCCCTTGGAAGCCTGTGCAATTTAACAGCGCCACAACTGATAGAGCTTGGCTTAGCCTTGGAAGCATCAAAAAGACCCTTCATTTGGGTTATCAGGGGAGGAAGTTTGACAGAAGCAATGGAAAAGTGGATTAAGGAAGAGGGGTTTGAGGAAAGGAGCAATGGTAGAAGCCTTGTAATTCGGGGTTGGGCCCCTCAATTGCTAATACTATCACACCCTGCAATTGGAGGGTTCATAACACACTGTGGTTGGAACTCTACTTTAGAAGCAATATGTGCCGGGGTGCCAATGGTTTCATGGCCACTATTTGGGGATCAATTCTTTAATGAAAATTTGGTTGTGCAGATACTGAAAGTTGGAGTGAAGGTTGGTGCGAAGAGTACTATTAGCTGGGGAAAGGAAGAGGAAATTGGTGTGGTAGTGAAGAAGGAAGATATTGAAAGGGCAATAGAAAGTGTAATGGATGAGAGTAGCGAAAGTGAAGAGAGAAGAATAAGGGTAAGAGAACTTGCAGAGGTGGCTAAAAGAGCTGTAGAGAAAGGAGGATCTTCTCATTCTGATTTGACCCTGCTTATCCAGGATATCAGACAAAAAATCAAGAGAGACACGTGACAATGTTATGTCATGCACCAATCTGAAGTAGTATGCTTTTTTCACATGATGATCTATCTTTTTAATGGTGTGTCATGAACTATTTCAAATTTATTCATAAGCTCTGTTAATTTTTGTTTTAGCAGTACTGAATATGTAAACCAATCTTGCTATCTAAGTTTCAGTATATTCCTGAAAATTGATTAACTTTCTTGTAGATCTGAATGTGAACAGCAGGAACTAAATCTATTAGCTCAAGGGATATGTCATTTTCGTTAGATGGTATTAAGTGAAGGAGTATTTATTGCACAATCAAAGTTTTGAGTTGGTTTTTCTATCAAGTTGGGACTTGGATAAACATGTGAAAATGTTTTTCTCGTAGAATAAACGGAATGAGAGATGTTATGTTTGTTTGTATACAAATTTGTATTTCCCTGTCCGATATAATTGGATAAGTTTGACTATTAATATTTAGTGAGTTTTTTTACATAATTTTACCTTTTATTTGTATTTTTATAGACTTATGGTACGTATTAGTGTTAAAATGCTTGTCAACTCAATGTTTATTATAATTTTTGTGTTAATGAGTTTATTTAACAAATGTATGAAAAATTGAAAGATAAATTTGAGAAAAGAAGAAAGAAAAGATATAAAGATAAAAAAGAATGTGTGATTAGTATTGAAAAAGACATGCTCTAACGGTAATGAAAGTAATAAAATAGATTTAATACAAGGAGTTTGAAAGGAAAAAAAAAAAAAAAAAAAAGGGGAGATGGGAGCAAAGAAATAAAAGAGGAGAATATGAGAGCAAAAGAAATAAAAGAAGTTGAGTTAAGAGAAAAAGAAAATAAAAGGAGTTTGTTATTTGTTGTATGAATTGAGTATATATATATATATATATATATATATATATTTCAACTGGTTTTTGCTTTTTTTTATATTTCAACTTTTTTTTGCTTTGTTATTTGTTGTATGAATTGAGTATATATTTCTACGTTTTTTATCTTATGTCATTACGTTTTGACCGATTTATGTTTTGGTGATTTTGTAGTTTGGGGTTTTTATCTGATTTTTTCGATGTTGGTCCTTTGGTTTTTTACTATGGTTTCGTTATTTTTTCTCTTTTTTTTCATTTCTTTTTTGAACCGTAGTTGATGTTTGTTTTGATTTATGTTTTTTTATACGTGATTTGTTATATTTGTGTGTTATTTGTTGTATGGATTTGGTATCTTTTTTCCCAATTTGGATTTTAAAGTTCATTACTCTTACTTCTTTATTTTTTTTTTTTCTGAATTTGAACTTTAGAATTTTCATCTGAATTTTTTTTTATATACTTTCATCTCTCACTCTCATGATCTTTCCCTGGCGTATTGCGGTATGATTATTTTCTCTCAAGCAAAACGCCAAATGTTTGAGTTTTATCTTTTTCATGTGTTTTCAAAAAGGTTTAATTTTTATATTTTAGTATTTCTTCATAAAACACGTTTTTCTATAAGCATGTGTTAGTTTTGTTTTATTGTTATTTATGATAACAGAAGTAGTTATGTAAATGCTTGATTTTATTTAAAATGGTATGATGTTTTTGAAATTTTAATCTATTTTCACTATTTGAATATCTAATTTCTCTGGGCCAAGGACTCTAATTTATTTTTTAAATTATGTTTCATCTGCATTTTTTACTTTCTTTTCTTTTTTTTAAATTTAAAATTGTAACTTTGGAAGGAAATATTATCACACGGTGTGAATTGTAGACTTAAAAAAGGAATCTTCCAACTATTAAGGATTTGTTTATGTACTTAGGATGTCTCGTTGAAAAAAAAAAAGATTTGTGATTACATTTAATTTAATTTAAAGTTAATTAATCTAATTTAATTAGCAAGTAATTAGGTCAATTAAACAAAAATCTAATATTATAAAATGCATAAAATTTATTTTAAAAATCACACTTTACGAGATATATATATATATATATATATATATATATATATATTATATT
>Ga0214544_1004273_pt1 | contig 28813 bp, 16 predicted proteins | sample CNSS3metaG_FD_160074 | JGI IMG/M metagenome (GOLD analysis project Ga0214544, IMG submission 160074) | Root nodule microbial communities from cowpea collected in UCLA plant growth center, Los Angeles, California, USA - CNSS3 | ecosystem: Host-associated > Plants > Roots > Nodule | place: USA...
TATATATATATATATATATATATATATATATATATATATATATATATATATAATATAAAGAGCGTATGAGTGAGTTTTTTAGTGTATGGATACTTTTTAGAATACATCTTTTATAGGTTTATAAGCTCATATAATTGTTATATCATGCTATCATGAATTAATGCAAATAAATACATCATCAATAGAGGATACAATGACTATGTAACTTAAAAACATCATTATAGGTGAAATTACCAGACTTAACAACATATTTAAATCTCTTTATGACCGGTCATATACAAAAATGAAATACAAAGTATAAATTAATTAAAATAACAAATGATGATTGTCATATCCTTTCACCTTTAGATATTCTTCTTCTTTTCTATTTGTCGATCTTTAAAATATTTTATGGATTAATAATAACTTAATTAAAATATGTAAATAAAGATTGTTCTGCTCTTATTTTATATAATGATTAAGTTGTAATTGAAATTTGAATTCTCTCTTATTAATAATAATAATAATAATAATAATTATTATTATTATTATTATTTAATTTTTATTATTGAGTTGTTAGAAAACATCGTAAACATCCAATCTTACATGTTTATATTCAATATATTAGTTTTTTTCATTAAAGATATGCAAATTATTATATTAATTAATGATTTGGTCAGGATAAATTATATAGACTTGAACATTTCATTTTATGAATTAGTTTTATAAAGATAAATTTAACTTAAAATGAAATTATAAGTCACATCTCTTCTCTGTTTTGCCTTTAAACTTTTTTTCCAATCTTTCATGCAATTTGTTTATAGTATAACTCTTATATTATGAAAAGTAATTACTATAATGTATCAGATATATAACTATATTACGGAAATTAGTTTACATAAAACCTATATGAGAAAAAACTCAGAGTCGGTGTGTGAAAAGTAAAAAGTTGGATGTGGATAAGGGGAACCTCAAATGATACGCAAAATTTTATCTGGGCTTTTTTGTCTCTCTACAATATTCAACTAAAAGGCCTTTACTTCTAGAACTTCCATAATTTCTTCGTGCACTTGCTTAAATTTTCAAAATGACTATTTTATTTTTTAAAAGTGATTTCTAGAATATACATTTCAAAAAAATTTCAGAAAAAAAAAATCGGAACAAAGATTTCCAAAATAAAATTTCAAAATAGGATTTTCAAAATACATGAAATGTATTCTGGAACAAGCTTCTCATAATGAAATTTTCAGAATAATTTTTCTTTAACATCTTTTTAAATGAGATTTCCATAACACTTCTATAAGAAATATGTTTCGTAAATAAATTACGGAACGCATGAATTATGTTTCAGATAGAACATTTTGAAATGAGTTGTTTTTTTTTTCTCACTTTGTAGTGTTTTTTCTCTTTTCTTCTATGGGAGGACACTAGTAAAAACATCAAAAATAATAATAATAATAATAATAATAATAATAATAATAATAATAATAATATGATTCAATAATTAAGGTATTTAAGCCTTTCTATGTTATTGAGGGGTGTAGTTAATAATTGTGGGGTAGATGTACAATAGCCACAAATGAATCCATGTTTACATCTTTTGGATTCACTTAGTTGTTCATATCCTTTTTGCTTATTAAAGGAGGATAATTGTTCAAATTCATTAATGATTTTAAACTTGCAATACTTTATAATAAAATTAGATTTTAATTTACATATGTCCATCTTAATATTAACGGAACATTCCTTATTTAATACACGTAATAATAGACTTACACTTATTATGAGAAGGCTTAAAAATAATATAGTTCTTTTTTAAGAGAAAAGAAAATTATTATATTATATACGGATAACTTAGGGCAGTGACAAGGATTATGGGAGTGTTGGAATCCAAACTTGTAATAATCAATATCTTAACTATTAGATTATCTCTTAATGGAGAGAAAGGTTATTTGGAAACCTGAACATGAGGAGAAGATTAGAAAAAATTTTCAACACAAAAGCCTCTCATAGACTTTCTGAAATCTTCATGGAAGTAAGAAAAATTGTGAGAAAACCTTACTGGATGTTTGATAGAGTATGGAACAGTTTACTTGGTAAGTAGAACCAACCCGAGTTTTGACAAAGAGTGTTTGTAATCAAAAGAATCGAGCATCTGAGAAGGGTGGATGTTTGCACACAAGTGGCTCAATCACCATCCATGAGCATGCCTTTCGCATGGTATGTACATTAAAAAATATTGTTATATAACTTGATTACTATTTTATCATGATTAATTAGTTTTGGTTATAGGCAGAACAGTTGGGTCGTCATGTACATTTTGATGAGTTTTTCCACCATACTTATGTTCAAAAGAATACCGGTGATTTTGTAGATCAAAGATCTAAACAAACATATGTATTTTCTCTAACTTCTTAAATCTTTCCTCCTTTTTAAATATAAAGACTTGCCATTATATAACATGTCTATTTTTGAAAAACATGAGGAATTTGAACCTGTATTTTCTCAAGCAAGATCTGAGGCTGCTTCTTATGGCGAAGGAGAATAAATATCTCCATTGGACCCTGATGAGGAAGAGAAGTTAAGGAAAAAAAGTTGGTTAGTTGTTGCTGGTGGCAAAAATCCTAAGGGACAGGTATATAGGATTGGAAAACTGAATGAAAATTATCTTTGTGGGGAAGCATTCACACAATAAACATCTAGTTCTACAACTATGGATTCACAAAAGATTCTAAGGTTGGAAGAAGAAATTTGTCAATCTAGGGAGGAGAATCAACGACTGTAGAGAAAATTAGAATCTCTATTAATTGTTGTTCTCCCTCTTCTTCCTCCCGCCCCACAAACCATTTTGCAAGACGTCAATGAACAACCACAAAATGAGAACTAAAACCAAGATGATGCTCAAAAGAGGGACCACCATCATGGACAAAACTCTTCTCATTATGCAGATTATTAGTTAGGTTTGTAATTGTAGGACTTTTTGAACTAGGGGTAAAATTAGTTAGTTTTTAAATTGTAGGACTTGACCTATGTATATTATTTGTTAGTTTCTTAATTTGTGTTATCTACTTTATTTTATATTTGTAGTTTTACTGTTTTGATGTGATGATATGAATGGTGTTAAACCTTTGGAAAACTATGTTGTTATATTTGAAGGTGTTATTTGAATGTTGGGATGTTTGTAGGATCTACAACTGGAGGCTAGTTTTATGTCTAAACATCACTTCTCTTATCTTTGATATAAAACTATTATATTTTCTAATTCTAGAATCTTTTATGAGCTATAATTATGTATACAAAATTGTCTACTATATTGTCGACAGGTAGAGTTTAGACGTAAGTCTTGACATCAATCAATATATGTAAAAATATTTAATGATAATTTTTAGAAATTAAAATTATTTTAAATTTTTTATAATTTTTTTTATATTATAACGTTACCTACGAAAAGTTTCGTATGTAAATTATCTACGAAGATTGTCATAAATAATTACCTACGAAGATTTTCATAAGTAATTTACATATGCAGAATGTTGGAGATAAATTATCTACGATAGTTTTTGTAGATAATTTACCTACGAAGATTTTCGTAGGTAATTTATATACGCAGAATATCGTAGATAAATTACCTACAACAATTTTCGTAGATAAGTTACTTACGAAATATTTAGTAGATAACTTCAGTTGAAAATTATCCACATCTACAACTATTTTTGTAGATAACATGTTCGTAGGTTATTCGTAGATAATTATCTATGTTTTCCTTTCGTAGATAATATTCGTAAGTACTTTATCTACGAAACATAATTTCGTATATAAAGTTACCTACCAGCTAAATACTTACGAAATTTGCTTCATAGGTAATTCGTAGATAACAATGCATTACCGACGAGAATAGAACATTATATATGAAAAACTAGCGTAGATAATAAGCTGATTTCTTGTAATGTATGTGTGTGAACTTCAAATACTCGTATTTAGAGGGTTATTTTTTTCTTGGGATTACATATTTGGGGATTTTATTAATATTTATCTTTTTAATTATTATAATAAATAATTAAAGCATATTAAAATAAAAAAAAATTACTAATAATAATAAAGTAACTTTATTTTCTACTATTTTTTTTTTTAATTTGACTTTCTACCCTTGGGTATTTCTTCCCACGCCTCCACAATTTTCTTTTGTATCCTCACAAATATGAAATTCTCTACTATATTGATGAGATAAAGACATGGTTTTACCTAACATTTGTTTGATTTGCATTTATTGGTGTTAGTGTCACAAATGCCATTTATTAAGTATATATAACATTCTTTGTTCTAGAAATGCAGCAGGCACCAATATATTGCGGAGCTATAAGCCAAATACTCTATCTTAGTATTTGTTGGGAGAACTTTGATTGAATAATGGAGCAATTTTAATTAGGTAGGAACAAGTGGAAGCTAAAAATAAACACCTAATTTTATGTTTCCTTGTCGGTTTAGGTTCAATTTGTGGCTGTGAATGTGACCACATTCAAAGCAAATGCTAATGGCTCACTCCCATCATCAATCTTTTTTATGGAAGGATGAGTGTCCACTATCTATCATAATTCAATATCATGTTTCCCCACTTTCTTTTTTTCAAGTAATTAAACTACGTTTTATTAAGGGTTGGTTTTCAAGTAAAACTGCAAGCTTATCATCATTTACCTATTTAGGTTAAATTTAATACCTACGTTTATATATTTTGTAAATAACTATTATTTAAAAAAGTAGTACAATGTATTTTAGCCGATAATGAATCAACTTGAATAAGTTGAACCCTTGATTTAGAAATGACCTAAACACTCTATGAACATAGAGTGTTTCAACACACATTACACTCAATTATTCTATTCTATAAGAATATGTTGACTGCTTATTTGAGTTAGAGTTATGTTTGACTAAAATCAATGTGTTTAAAAAATTGTATTTAAATTATTCATTTGTGTTGGAAATCCAACATCGACTAGAGATAAAACAATTTTATAGTATATAAGTGGGTGTTGTTATATTACCACTTGATGGGTCTATAGAGGGGAGTCACTGGGGAGAACAAACACCAATGAGACTTAAGTCTAACCACATCAGGCATTAATACCACTCTCAACCTAAAACCTTAAGACAATGAGTTTATGAGTCTTCATATACGGTGCTTCACTTTCTCATTTCTACCCCACATTAAACCGATTTTATGAGATTTAGTTAGGCTTAAATCATTTTTCTAATATGATATCAGGCGAAATTTATATTTATTAGGCATAAAGTTTCACCTTATATTAGACTATCCATTAATATTTAGTCTCACTCTAATTAAGATAACTTTTTTTTGTTATTGATGGAGAAGTACTTGTCATATGATATTGCAAATTAATATTATTGATTTTGCACCGATGGAAAGCATAAATTTGTTACAGATACTTCGGTGAAGGGGTGTATGTAAAAAAATAAATTTTGCAAATATATAACAAACGAAATGTTTTTGTATTTGGTTTTATGGTTACAAAGTTTCTCTTTCGAATTTGTTTGTCTCTTAATTATCATATTCAATTGTAGAAGACTTATTTTCCAATCCGTTGACTGTGCATACTTTGTCTCTTAACTTTTACTAAGCTTTATGTAAGTATTTGAAAATTATATTTGTTAAAATATTCTAAGTCATTCACATTTTTTTTCTGTGTAATTGGACTTTACAAACAAATATAGAGTTATTGTAAAAAACACTTTGAACTTGAAAATTTCAAAATTAAAATTACTCATTTTCGTTGATCCAGCGAAACAAAAATTTAGACCATTGGATTTAGGGCATCATGTATTTCGCCATTGGATGAAGAATGTGCGATCACGTGATTATGATTCGGTAGTTCTTTCTTTCCCCGTTGGCTGGTGCACGTGCACCATTCTCACCGTGTGGTCCCGTGCCATACCTCTTTTTCTAATTTTTATTTAACCAAACTTAAAGAATTTAATTTGAGAGTGATATTTGTTTTTTTTTTTAAAGTTGTATTCTCTTGCAAATTAATTTAATCTAAACTATGTACTGAGATCTTAAGTTGTCCTGTTGGAAGAGTTATTTACATTTTTAAGATTGTTCTTATGTTACTGGACCGAAAATACAATTATTTTACTGTATATATTGTGTAATATGTCACTTATTATCGGATTAGAATAAGTGATTTTTATTTTTAATATGTATAACAGAACATTTTTTTAATTAAATCATGTTAGGTATAATTGTGAAACCTTAACATTATATTTAAATTTGTATTATAATGATTAGAGTTTTCAAGATGGATCAGAACTCACGAGTTAATCCAACTCATTACGATTTTGAATCGGGTTAGATTGAATTTTTTTTTACAAATTTCAATACGGAGTCCGGTTTATCTAGAATATTTGGTTATTCTTGAGAGTTTTGTTTTTTTTATTATATATATAAATTGCTCCAAATGCAAATTATGTATCAAAAATAATTGAGAGATTAATGTTTTCACATCTTGAAAGAGTTTTGGTATTGAATTAGTTCATAAAATTCAATTTCGAATATATTTTTATTTCATTATTAAATATTAATTATATTACATCAATTAATATAATTGAGTATGTAAATAATGGCAATGTTTAATATACACATATCATTACAAAATTTGTGATTTATAGTTTGATTTATTTTTTTAAAAAGAATAACTTCTCTTTATTTATATTCTCTCTTTTTTTGTGTTCTTTTTAATTTTCATAATCGAATTCTCATATTTTATTTAACTTGTTGTGTGAGTTAAAAGATCAATAAAATGTAAATCATAAAATAAAAACTAAAAATTATTACATGAATTCTAAAAAAATTAATACTAAAGTAAAAATTTATCAAAATTAGAGGGTTTTTTTTTTTAGAAGATGAGAGGATCGAGTAATGATAAATTTTTTTAGTGTGCTAAGCAATTTTATTTTTTCTTGGTATATGGAGTTAAAAGTCAAAATGATTTTCTTGAAGAAAATCATATTTTTTTTATTATAGGATTTTTTTTCTAGAAGAATGTAAATGATTCATGACTAATAAGAATTTGTTTGAAGGTAAGTTCTTTTTTCACTCTGAATTTGTTTTTATGTCTACTTTTGGCTCGTATAAAAATTTAGACTTAATTGGTTAAGAAAATTATAAGCTTAACTTATTAAAATTTTGATACGTGTTTTGGTTGATTATATGGTTTTTCTAAATATTTATGAATTTTTTATGTACTTTCAACTTTATTTTCAATTCTAAAATTTAGAGGTTGAATTAGCTAAGAAAGTTATTAGCTTAACTTATTGATAAGTGTTTTAGTTGATTAGGTACCTGGTATTTTCTAACATTTATGGATTTTTTTCATGTACTTTCAATTCTTTTCTAATATTCAACTCTTTCAAAATCTCAAGATCTTATATAAGGTAGTAGATTAAAAAAATAAAAATTACTTTTCCTGTCTTGAAAACATATATTTATGTTAATAATTAATAAAATATTAATGATAATATGAAAAAAAATTGTTTAAAATAGCATAATTTCCAAAAATATTTGTTCAAATGACGTATATTTTATAATATTTATTCGTATAACATTATTTAATGTTCTTGGTTAAAATTCGATTTTCAAAATCCTGGACTTCAAATTTTTGATATTTGGGTTATGAAAAATCATTTTGGAATGATGTGCACCTTTCACTTAATAATTCATATTTTATTTTTATAAATAAATGGCCCTTTTTTATAATTGGAATGGATCATAATCCTAAAATAAAGTAATGTTTAAAAGCATTGAACTTGGTCAACTATTTAATATCAAAAGATTGTGATCTTCAATTGGCCAACTGGCCTTAATGGTGTTTTGCTCTGTCTTTGTGCCACACATCAAACACTTTAGACAAAAAATAGAACAATATTTAAATACTCCGAATTTATGAAAAAGACAAAAAACCAAAAGTGAAATCATTATTATTCAATGGAGTTGAATCTGATTACCCTGTTATATTAAAACATTGGTGTAATTTATTGTAAGAAAATCATATAATTTTGCTAATTTATGGGAAAATGTTTGAAAATGAAATAAACAATTAATTCAGTGAAAATAGTACCAACTAAATATATTTAAATACTAATATATATGAATTAAATTTAGCAAATTAAATTGACAAAAGAAAATAGGAAATTGCACTTTAGATGCCGATGAACGAATCGATACGAGTACAGCTATTATACAAAAATAAGTATGAAAAATCAAGATATATTATTATTTATAGTAGAGATTCAATAATGACAAAATAAACTCACGAGTCACGAGTTTTTCGGAAATTATTTAATAAAAATAATTATATGTTTGAATTATTTTACTTTCTTTCAGGCAGACAAACTGTTTCATATTCCACATTAGCCGATGCCAATTCACTCATTGAGATTCGTTTTCTTTTTTTCTATTATTATTATTATTATTATTATTATTATTATTATTTCAATATAAATATTTAATATCAAATATTTATAAATAAATGATAATTATATCATTTTAAATTAAGATACTAAATGACAAATAGATAAAAAGTAAAAAATTATACAAAATATTACGTAATTATACAAAAGTAAAATTTGATAACAATTAAAATAAAAACGTTAATAAAATATGGATGATAAAACTATTTTTAAAATAATTATAAAAAGAAAACACATGTCTTTAACACACGACTATTTTCAAAATCATATCATATTTAAATATCATATTTAAGTGTATCACCTCAAGAGGATTTTGAGTAGAGATTTCATTTTTGTAAGGTCCCCTCACGAGACTATGTTTATTTAGTTTTGGGAGTAGTCTCTAACTTACATGGTCACACTTCCTATACCATATCTAGTGTTCCTCTTTTATGATAATTAGACAAGACATTTTATGAACTAACAACTCATGCATATCAATCATATACAAATTGCTTTGTCTTTCGGCGGTAAAGAGATATGGTTCATTATTTTTATTTATTATGCATTTATCTTTATTAAATACGACATCACAATCATTGTCACACAATTGACTTATGGTATATTGTGACTCAGACCATTTAGTAACAAATATTACTAATAAATAGAGAAAGCTTCAGACGTACTTGACCAATACCGATTATCCTTCCATGTCGATCTTCTCCAAATATGACATTCATGCTTTCCTTAGTTAAATGTCTTAGAATATAAACATTTCGTCAATTATGTGTCACAAACACCCACTGATGGAGATGTGACAATGAGCAAGGACAACGATCCACTTGGAGAACCTATGACAAGGTCTAGAGCAAAGAAAGCAAAAGAAGCTCTACAACAAGTGTTGTCAATATTATTTGAGTACAAACCCAAGTTTGAAGGAGAAAAGACAAAAGTTGTAAATTGCATCGTGGCCCAAATGGAAGAGGCTAACGCGCCAGATTAATGCAGTTTCTTTTATTTAAATAAGGGTCCATTTGACATCTTAAGAACCAGCCTTGGAAGACTAAGAAGACCTTGCTGAATACTTTTGGATGACTTTTTAGCTGTCCCAATTTCAGTTATAATCAGCCATTAGGTAGTGGATAATTATTAGCTTGATTTGGTTTATTATTAGCACTAGAGGGATATAATGACAATTAATGGTCTTTTTGTAATCCTAATGGTTAAAGCTCCTATATAAGCTGAACCATTTCTTATCAATGAAATCAAGTTAAGTTTTGTTCATAAATTCAATTTTCTATCTAATAGTGAGAGTGATTCTCCTAGTTCTTGAGTGATTCAAAGAACCCTTGGCTGTATCAAAGGATTTTGCCATCCTTTGTGTGTTGCCTCCTTAAAGAGTGATTCTTTCCTTCCACTTTTAGATTCACCCCTTATTACTTTCTTCTTCACCTAATTTTCAAAAGAATACCTTATTTTGCCCACAAAATATCTAATGGTCATAACTGGTTCTAATCCTAAAAGAAAAAAAAAATCTTAAGTCAACCTTCTGCAATGAGATTCATATCAGCCACTATTCAAGTACCATTACAACGATCTTCATTATTGGGTTGAATATGTCTGCAAGAAGAATTATGTTGGTCTTAGGAACCCATATTTCTTAAGGTCCTTTGTGGTTAGTCTTTTTAAAAGATACTATAACTTTAAATATACTAAATGGCGCAATATTATGAGTGTTTGTATTTAGATATTTTAGCCTATTTTATCATGTAATTTCCTATAATTTTTAATTAGCATGTTTGGAGATTTTTCATTTATATTAGTTTGAGCTAGAAGTTTATGTAAAACATTGTTTTTAGTTTCTAATTTTTTACTTTTTTACTATTTTTTTATTTTTATTGAATTTTTTACCAATGTTCTCTTCAATATTAAGTATACCTTATCTAAGTTCATTATTCTTTATATTTTGTTCCTCTAGTCTTTGAGTTGGATATTTTTATCTCATTTGGAATATTATTTTCTTTTTTACTTATACATTCTCATTAGACAACATGATTGTACTTTATAATTTCTTACATTTATCTTTAAAATTTCTTTTCAAAGACTTATACATTTCTATTAATCTATCATTATTAGAGACTACTTAAAAATAAGAGAATGGTTAGAAATAAAAGTAATTATATAAAAATTTATTAAAATAATATTCTTATGTGATAAAAAAATAACAATTAAAAATATTAAAAAAAAAGTAAGAATATCAAATGTATGTTTTAGAAACGATTTGATATAACATCAAATGAAATTGCACAAAAAAAAAGTATAAATAAATATATGAAAAGATAGAAAATACTTTGAATAATTGGAAAAAAAATTGATACCAAACTAGTAGGACTCTTTAGAGATAATGGAAATTATTTTAGCAAAACGATTTTTTTACAAATGAAATAAAAATTAAGAACCAAAGAGAATAAAAATAACCTATTTTAAATCACATAATAAATTAAGGATTTATGTGATTAAACACTTGAAACTTAGAGTCCAACATTCTCATGTAAAAAAAAATAAAACATTAAAAATGTGTGAAGATAATCAAATATAAGACATAAATGTTATTTGATTCAACGTGGATAATATATCATTTGAACATAATTATAGAAAAAATGTGTAATCAAGATTGTGATAAGAGGGATACTACCTTGTGAAGCAAATTAATATATATGGTTAAATATGTTTTTGGTCTTTAATTTTAAGTGAAAATTAAAATTAATCATTCTTAGACTAAATCCTCACATTTATCAGATTAGGAGACTAAAATTTCAAAAAATGAATTAATTTTTATTAAAAAGTTAAAAATAAAAAACATATTTAATATATATATATATATATATATAATTAAATTATCTAATAAATTATAAATATTTTAATAATTTAATTATAGATAAAATTAAAATAAAAATAAAAATTTAAAAGACGATGAGACGGATATATAGATACACATATACTTGTGTCTCCGTACATATTTACAAGAATCAAGTATTTCCCATAACCATATACTCTTACATAGTCAATGAAATTATCTATTAAAACGGAAACCCATAAAAATTATTTACCATCCGTACACTGTTTACATTCATAAACCGATAATGCATAAAATTAATTTTGGAAAAAAAAAAATACAATATCAAGTATTATTATATTGGCATGTGAATAATCGGATGACTCTGATCTGATGCTGTGCCTCGTTCCTGTCTGTTTATTATCCCGCGCGACACTCCCTTTCATATTTAATGGTAAATTTTATTTTGGGTTGTTAACGTTAACTTTTTGTTACACATAAATTTAAAAATATTATTATCCTCTTAAATGCTAAACTTTAGTTTGATTTTTTAACTATTTGAATGGGTTCCAGGATATATTCTATTTGGAATGTGTTTTTATTTCTCCTTTATCAATTCATTCTTGAAAAAAAAAATTATTGACAGCAAAATCATATTTTCAATGTAAAATTCAAATAAAATCTAATCTTTTATTCCCAGAACCTAGTTAAAAACGTGCACGGGAGATGCTAAAATTCACATGACGCAATCATTTGAGTGGGTGACGCAAGACGAAAAACAACACGTGCAACTCTCATACTATTTTCATAATAAATAAACACACATTTTAGCAAAATTCTATTACTAAAATTAATTTTAACCACTTCTTAATGAAAAACAAAGCTACACATAGCAGTATAAAATAATTTCATATTTTCCAATAGATTTGTTTGAAACCAGAATTATGAGATAATGTAAAGTTATTTGCTTTTTCTGTCATGATAATCTCTGATTGATTTACCAATTTAAAATCAGTTGTTATGAAAATAACGTGCTTCAGCTATGGCTGATGATGATGAAGTTAACACAATCCAAATCCAAACAGAAATTTGGCATGCTAAAACCAAAAGCTGCGGCAGAGTGAGATCAGAAACAGAGAACATGACCTGAGGAAGATGATGACGACATCGACAACCTTTTAATACTATAATACTATTTGCATGCGTGTCGTGCCCTTCAACGCCTGCAATAAATAGAACCCGTTAACGAAGTTGCTCTTTCACTTTTTCTCTCCCATTTAACTTGATTCTCTTCCCACTCTTCAAGTTTATCATTTTCAAAAAGTCACAAACTTCCTCTTACTTTCACTCTTATCTCTTCACGAAGCGGCCAAGCAACAACGTCTTGCTCTCACACGCATGCATGTGGAAAAAAGAAATAAGAAAGAAACTTATACATGAACTGCTGCAAGAGTGCAAGATTGATTTGCTTGTCTTAGAAAACCAACCCCATTTGAGTTTTTTCCCTTTTTCTTTTTAACTACATCCTAAAGCCAGGTTTGGTATTTGCTTCAAGATAAGTTTCTTAAGAAAACCAGTGTCTTCAAATATATAAGAAGTGAAAACAAAGAGGGAATCATTCCTTTGTTGGTTTTGTTTGTTCTTTCCCCAAAAGGTAATGAGAGCGACGCGTATTCTCTTTGTTTTGCTTTGGTTCTTCTGCGTTTATTTTCCTGCTGCGTTTTGCGCAAATGTCACGTATGACCACAGAGCATTGGTCATTGATGGCAAGCGCCGAGTGTTGGTCTCTGGTTCCATTCATTACCCTCGTAGCACTCCAGAGGTTCTGCTCATTACCCTTTATGTGTCTGTGCAAATGTTACACGTTCGCCTTCTGTTTTTTTTTTTTTTACCTATGTTCCTGAAGTCTGGACTTAAAAGGGATGGTGTTTGTTGTTGCAGATCTGGCCAGACCTCATTCAGAAATCCAAAGATGGAGGACTTGATGTGATTGAGACTTATGTTTTCTGGAACTTACATGAACCAGTTCAAGGCCAGGTTCTGTTTTTTCTAGTTCTGTTATGGAGGGTGCAAATCAAAACCAAAAGTAAAATTCTGCAGCTTAGGAAAATAAACTATCATTGTTTAACATGTTTGTATACTGTTCATAATAAAAGCACGAATTCATTGGGTGGAGTATTTTTTAGTGTCAATTAAAAGTCATAGATTGGAACAACTTTTAGAGTTGGGGTTTTGTGATCTACTCAATGATGGATTGTATACTTTGGCTTGGCAGTATAATTTTGAAGGTAGGGCAGATTTGGTTAAATTTGTGAAGACAGTAGCAGCAGCAGGCTTATATGTGCATCTCCGGATTGGTCCATACGCATGTGCTGAATGGAACTACGGGTAAAATATGATCTTTATATGTATTTTTTCACAAGGAAGTTCATATCTGATCATGGCCTTTAACTTTTCTGAGCAGTGGTTTCCCTCTTTGGCTACATTTTATTCCGGGAATTCAGTTCCGAACTGATAACAAACCATTCGAGGTAATTATTCCATTTCTTTCTCCATATCTCATCTTGCTGCATCTGCTTCCTTCTATCACGTGAAATTGAATTGTGTTCAGGCAGAAATGCAGCGGTTCACTGCTAAGATTGTGGATATGATGAAGCAAGAGAACCTCTATGCATCACAGGGAGGACCAATTATTTTGTCTCAGGTTTTTCTTAAACTTCAATAAATGCATCCACTGGTGGAAGAGTAGTATAGACAGACGTTCTCGAATTCTAAATCGCCTATTGCATACTTTTTAAATATGAAAAAGTTATGTAATACTTAGTATGTAATGGCAGGTCGAAAATGAATATGGAAACATTGATGCGGCCTATGGTCCTGCTGCTAAATCCTACATCAAATGGGCAGCATCAATGGCAACTTCTCTTGATACAGGGGTTCCTTGGGTAATGTGCCAACAGGCTGATGCTCCCGACCCAATTGTAAGTTTTCTCCTTTTAGCCATAAAAACTGTTATGTAATTCACATTTTACTGCATTGTCTATTTTCCTGATTTCTGAATAGACCAATCTTACTATGTTGCTGTCTACAATCCTACTTGATTGTTTACTCCATAATCTGTAATCTTAACTTCACTCAGATTAATACATGCAATGGATTTTACTGCGATCAATTCAATCCAAACTCTAACTCAAAACCAAAAATGTGGACCGAGAACTGGAGTGGATGGTTAGTGTCCTTTTCTATATAAATCATTTAGTTATTTGAATGTCATACTCAAAATATGATATGATTGATTGTGTATCACTTTCTCATTGAACTGTACTTTTCTTTTCGTTGTAACCTTTTGAATTCTGTGAAACTGTAGGTTTCTTTCGTTTGGTGGTGCTGTGCCTTACAGACCAGTGGAAGATCTTGCTTTTGCTGTGGCACGCTTTTACCAGCGAGGTGGGACTTTTCAGAATTACTACATGGTAATACAATGTTACATGTTGTTTAAATATTTAAGCTATTCAAGATAGGAAAGGAGCTGATGGATTCTACTTTTTCTGGTTCTTGCTTGGAAAAAGTACCATGGAGGAACTAATTTTGGCCGAACTACCGGTGGACCTTTCATTTCTACTAGTTATGATTATGATGCTCCAATTGATGAGTATGGTATGGAGTCTTTCAACCTTTGTATCTCATATTAATTGTCGAGTCTGTAGAAATATATAAACTGGTCAAGTTTGATTCTATATGAAGTCAAGAAGATGAGCAAATAGTATTACAATGAAAATGTTTTTAAAATGTCTGAACTGTATGTATGATGCAGGAATTGTTAGGCAGCCTAAGTGGGGGCACCTTAAGGATGTGCATAAGGCCATAAAGCTTTGTGAAGAAGCACTGATAGCAACTGATCCAACAATCACAAGTCCTGGACCAAATATAGAGGTTAGGGAACCATCCTACATATGCTGTTTGTGAACCATCCCATAATGTTGGGGAAAGGAACATGAATGTTTGGTGCCTTAGAAGCAACAAACTCCTTATAAGTTAAATCCAGTTATCCCAAAGGCTTAAAGCCATTGAGTGAGATGAGATGAACTGCTCAGTTACCTTCTTTAACATTTACTATTGAAATCCAGGCTGCAGTTTACAAGACAGGATCTGCATGTGCAGCCTTCCTTGCCAACATTGCCACATCTGATGCAACAGTGACCTTTAATGGAAATTCATATCACTTGCCTGCATGGTCTGTCAGCATCTTACCAGACTGCAAGAATGTAGTGCTCAATACTGCAAAGGTTTGCCTCATCAACTTCCCAATGAAAATAGATGGTTAAATTGAATCAAGTTACTTTCAAAATGTGTGCTTAATCTATCTACACTTTAAATATTTTCTAGTCCAAGAAATAGTATAACCTACAGTTATATTACGGTATGGCAGATTAATTCTGCATCTATGATTTCAAGCTTCACAACTGAATCCTTAAAGGAAGAAGTTGGCTCTGGCTCAGGATGGAGCTGGATTAGTGAACCCGTTGGCATTTCAAAGGATGATTCATTCTCCAAATTTGGATTACTGGAGCAAATAAATACAACCACTGATAAAAGTGATTATTTGTGGTACTCGTTAAGGTATACAATATGCCTTCAAGGCTGAGGAGTTTTTCTTCGGACTTTCACTATCCCACTTAACACTTCAATATTTTTCTGCAGTATTGATATTGAAGATGATGCTGGTTCTCAAACTGTCCTTCACATTGAGTCCCTTGGTCATGCTCTACATGCTTTCATAAATGGAAAGCTTGCAGGTAAAATAAAATTAAAAGCAACGACATCTGATGACAACGTCTTTATTTCACTACATCGAAAAATATTCCTTGATCTATCCAATAATACTTATATGTGAGATTATGGACAACTTTTTCAGGGAGTGGAACTGGCAACAGTAACAAAGCTAAGGTTGCAGTAGACATTCCCATCAAACTAGTGGCTGGGAAGAACATAATTGATCTCCTGAGTTTAACAGTGGGACTTCAGGTTTGGCTTTACTTCTTATGTTGTATATAAGAATAGAAGGCTGAGGCAATATTGGTTTATATATGCATTGGCTTGTTAATCCTTCCTCACATCCTTTCACTTTACCATCAGAACTATGGAGCATTTTTTGACACATGGGGTGCGGGGATCACTGGTCCAGTGATATTGAAAGGTTTGAAGAATGGAAGCACAGTTGATCTCTCCTCCCAACAGTGGACATATCAGGTTAGTCTCAGCTTAACTAAAGCCAATTATTTTCTTTCCCATTTTGAGTTTTGTTCAATTAACTGAACAAATACAGCTGAACTAGTAAATTGAACTTCGGTTTTCCTTTCTTTAATGAAGTCATGCATAGACAAAATACACCATATGTATTTTTGTAAATTCAGGTTGGCCTTAAATATGAAGATTTAGGTCCATCAAGTGGAAGTTCTGGACAATGGAATTCACAATCTGATTTACCTATAAATCAACCCTTGACTTGGTACAAGGTAATCCTTATATGAATCTATTGAAATTTTCGAGTTTTCCTAAATTATGCTATCACTGCTATAACTGCATAAGCTGATAGAGTATCGTTGCACCTATTTGATTTCCTTGGTTTATGGACAGTCCAATGCCCTGTTTACTCAACCATGTTTGCATCTGATATCTTCACAATCACATACTTTAAAGAAAATTAAGGGATGGTATAAGACAACTGATTTTACTGCTAACTAATGGTGATACATGTTGTATTAGACAAACTTTGTTGCTCCCTCGGGAAGTGATCCAGTTGCTATTGACTTCACGGGGATGGGAAAAGGTGAAGCTTGGGTGAATGGACAAAGCATTGGGCGATACTGGCCTACATTTGTCTCTCCAAATGGCGGTTGTGCTAACTCTTGCAATTATAGAGGGGCCTATAGTTCATCCAAATGTCTCAAGAACTGTGGGAAACCATCACAGACATTGTAAGTAGTTAGGTATTTTGTATTAGAGAAGTTGAAACTTGAAATTAATCCTGAATTGTTTGAAGGAACTGAAGGCAATTCTGTTCGATACTAATTGAGCAACTAATCCTGCAGATACCATGTACCACGATCATGGTTACAACCAGATACCAATACACTTGTATTGTTTGAGGAAAGTGGAGGTGACCCTACGCAAATCTCTTTTGCTACAAAACAGATAGGAAGCGTGTGTTCACATGTATCTGAATCTCACCCTCCACCTGTAGACTTGTGGAATTCAGAAACAAAAGTTGGGCCTGTACTGTCACTGGAGTGCCCTAATCCTAATCAGGTGATCTCTTCCATTGAATTTGCAAGTTTTGGAACGCCTTATGGAACTTGTGGAAACTTCAAACATGGACGGTGCAGAAGTAATAAGGCTCTATCCATTGTTCAGAAGGTGTTGTCCTGTGTCCTCTTTAAACTTTAAACTTTCATACATGCATTTTATGTAGTTAATTTGACTTTTGTTCATTTGGATTATACTGACTCTCATGAATATTAATTAACAGGCCTGCATTGGATCAAACAGTTGTAGAATTGGACTGTCACTTAATACATTTGGAGATCCATGTAAAGGAGTGGCTAAGAGCTTAGCTGTTGAAGCTTCTTGTGCATAGACATTTCGCTTAAAACCTTCCTATTTCTTATCTTGGACTCAGCTGAAAAGAACTCTGCACTGCACTCCAAGTGTCTTGTACTCTTCATTGAAAATGATCCCTGATAAGCCAATGTAAAATGCTATTCTGGTAGTAAACCAGGAAAACAGTGTATATTTACTTAATATAGAAGGAAGGTCTCGCTTATGCATGATGTTGTGTGACAGTGGTATGTTCTACTTGAAAGTTGAAAGGAAGGTTTCTAAGAAGCCATACAAGAAATTGTTCTCTTAATGAACAGTAGGGGGCTATTTTCTAATAAGATAAACTGGATAAATAATTTTAAATTGATAGTTTGCAAGAGCAATTGAGCTAATCTGTTCAATCCAATCACAATGAAACACTTACGTAATAAGTACCAACAAGTTTGATAGAAATGTCCACAAATCCATATTGGTCTGAAACCACCATCTCCATTTAAGAAAAACATAACATTTCAGACTTCTTCAGTTGAGGAAATATTAGTAAGCATGAGGTTGTCTTCAGAAGTGACGAGTGTAAGGATGACTATATAAATCAAGTTATTCTCACAAGTAGAGTCTACGAGGCAAAGAGAGAGCAAAAGTGATTTAGGGTGAGATTCTTAACATCAGTACGACAATGAAGAGTGTCAAAGTCAAATGACAGAGAAGCTATCATGTTCTTGACTCTCTTAATTTTAGTGGCCAAATGGGAAAAAATGGTCTTAGGGTCTTTCTGTAGATTCCGCTTTATGTGTGCTTTTTCTTGCCAACAAGTTTCCTGATCCTTTAGAACTTGCTCAAGAACAGTTTGCTCAAAAACAAGACTAATGGGATTGCCATGATCGCAGGGGAGAGGATCAAGGGGATGATGGAACCCTAGCAGAGCTCACAAGTGCGCTCTCCGTACATGACTTTGTTGCAGAAAACCCTTTCAACGCATACAGAGAGATAAAGGCTTCTAAAAAACTACTATTTTGTTGTGAACTAAAATAATTTCATGTCTTTGATATTGATAAGCCTTCCCATGTTCATCGTCCTTGCCCAAAATGAATTGCAACCGAAGTACTATGTCGTTATGTACAGATGTTTGGTTTCAGGAGTGTAATATCCATTTGACTAAAGAAAAAAAATGTAATTTCCACAACATATCAGACCACTGGGTATGGTTCGTATTATCAATGGGAATTGGTTATGGAAATTGTTTGGCCTGCTCATGATGATAGATCGAGAACTCTTTGCTTCACCTATCTTCACTGGTGTTGATTACAATGGTTTCGGCAAAAGACACAACAATTCACAAAATCAATTGATTGTGATTGGAGATTGGTGTGGCCTTCAATCATAAAAACAACACTGCTCCATGATTTCATCCATTTATCATCACTGATGCAACGCCTCAATATCCTTACCAGCTATCAACTGTGTGTATGTTCAGAAATCACAATATAAGGTTTTAAAACAAAGCCTTTCACCTAACTATCATTGTCTCACATTCCCATATTTTCTCTATAAAAGCCATCTCTGCCGTATCATCAATGCATCAAGTGCTCGTTGGCGATACAAATCCTACACTCGTTTTTGTTTTCCAAAAGCACCAGAGCCTTCATACACCAAACCAAAATGATGAAAAAGCAATGTGTCTTTTCCTTCGCACTAGCACTGCTAGTTTCGTTTTTGTATTTCACCAACACTTTAGCTCAGTTATCACCGGCTGCTTCCCCTCTAAAACCACCCCAACCTACTCCTACTCCACCAGCTGCAGCCCCTAAGCCATTGGTGCCGTCGTTGCCAGAGTCACCAAGTGATTCCACCCCTGACACTGCAGCAGCTGTTGACATCGTTGGAATCCTGAGGCAGGCCAAGTCATTCAACATTCTTATCCGCCTCATGAAAACCACCCAATTGATCAACCAACTCAATGCACAACTCCTCACTACTAAATCAGGTGGCATCACCATTCTAGCACCTGATGACGGTTCCTTCTCCGAACTCAAACCAGGCTTCCTCAACTCTCTTTCTGATGGCCAAAAGCTCGAGCTCTTACAGTTCCACGTTATTTCAGAGTATGTGTCTAGCTCCAACTTTGATACCCTAACCAACCCTGTGAGAACACTTGCAGGAGCTAAACCTGGAAAGGTGGAACTGAATGTGATAAGTTACGGAGGGAGTGTGAACATCTCAACAGGTGAGGTTAACACCACCATCACTGGCATTGTATACACAGATAAGCATCTTGCTATTTACAAGGTGGGGAAGGTGCTTCTTCCTATGGACTTCTTTGCAGTGGCCAAGGCACCTGCAAAGGGACCATCTTTGGCACCAGAACCGTCTGCAAAGGCTCCTAAAGCAGATAAGGATAATTCACTGTCCCCAGACTCCTCAGAATCATCTCAGATTAATTCCTCAAAGGATAACTCTGGCACAGTGAAAATCAATGTGTATGGAAAGTGGCTGTCCCTTCTTCTTGGAGTAGTTCTCATGACTGTTTTCTCATCATAAACCAGAATAGACTATAATCCATTATATACCATGCAGTTAATATTCAAGAGTGCTATGATTGCGTGCGTGAAAGGAGTGAGTGTTGAGTACTATTGGTGGTGAATTTATCAGAGTGGATTTGGGATCTGAGATTGTTGTATCCCTCTGATTTTATTATGAGATATGCTATGCTTGTTTTAATATATTATTTATGTAAACTTGACAGAGGTTGCTACAATATTTTCCATGTTTCTGATGTAATTCGAAGAAAAATAAATCATGAAAAACTGTCTCAAATTCAGTAATTAAAATCTCCAACTTGCTAGATGTATTTAGGTGTATATCAGGTCATGTTTCAATAAAAAAGGGTTTCACTTTGCAGAAAAACATCAATGGTTTCCATTCGGTACAAACCTTAAACATAAACAACAAGTTTCTAGTTAGCCATGTGCTTGAAGTAGTTTAATATTAAAGACATGCTTTTAACAAGCTAATAAGCTTTTACACCAAATTTTGATTTGTTTTGTAGAGTTAATAGCACACGTGATACTGAATATAATTCTGATGTCGTCGAGAGTATGGTATTTTTATGAATAATATAGGATTAGAGAAGATAAAAGAATCATTTAAATATATAGGACCCTACAAACTGTCAGTTAAAATAAAAACTAACATTTCATCTCATACAGTTATTAATCATTTACGGTTTAAGGTAATTTTGGACCTTAAAATTGTATATATGGTCCCTCTGACATAAAAAAATGTTTTTCCTGGCAGGAAATCATCAAATAATAATAACCAATGTAAATCTTACAACAACCATTTAAAGGAAACTAACTTTTCTACTTTTGAGTTCTTTTCTGCTTTCTTTTGCAACTAATAACCCATTAAAGCAAAACAAAAATACCTTTTACCACTCATTTCTTATTTTAATGAGGCTTCAATTCAATTGTAGATCTGCTATAAATATCAGAATAAGCAGAATGGCCCAAAGAAAAATGTTTAGGCCAAATCATTTTTATTTGATGTGAGTACTCAACCTGTGTACAGAGTCACCGTGCACCTCTCAAGTAACATTTGCTGCATAGATACAAGCATCCAACTACTGTATGACAATAACATAAGAATTACGATGTTAAAGCAAAACAGTTTCACACTTTCACATCTAGAACAACCTAAAAGGTTTGGCTTATCAACTTTATTGTGTCTTAATCTAGATTCTAGATCAACCTTAAAGGTGAAGACTTAAGCCTGTCTAGGACCATGTTTTTCACAATCTACCTTACCTAAGAAATAAACCTAGACTTGGTACAAGGTAGTCTAAATAATATATTGAAATTCTACACTATAACAAAAAACTTCATCTTTAAGGTGGACAATATATTATTATAGGGTTTAGGGTTTAGAATTTTAAAATAATTGTGGTTCATAAAATAATTCACAATCTACCTTTCCTATGGTGGGCAATATATTATTTTGCGGGTTTTATGAACCACAATTATTTTAAAATTCTACACTATAGCAAAAGACTTCATCCTGCAATACTCACTTCTTCATATCTGTAACATTCATTAATCAGTATAATTTAATGATATCATGGGCAACACTTCAGGCCCTTATTTTTTTAATACAATAGAAAGAAACCAAATGCAAGATGTTAAATATTTGGTTACTAAGAAAATCTTATATTGTTTCATGAAGCATGATATCAATACTTAGCAACTAATCCTTTGGTGCTTGCTATTTCAGATGGCCTCTGGAACTTGCATTGCTTGCATGATGCTGAAAAGAGAGAGAGAGTTTGGTACTTGTCTTCTCCACCCATCATTGGCATGGCAACCCCTCTCTTGACAGGACTAACATACCCTGGCCTGTAAGTCTGACCCAAAACTCCTTCAAAAAGATCTGTACTTTTCTTGAACCTGAACTGTGTCTCCAAATGGGCAAAAGCATCATCTTGTGGCAACTGGTAATTGTGAACCTTGTTTTCTTTCTCTCCAATGGGTTTCACACCAATGTCCATCTCAACCAAACCCGAAACAGTCACTCTCACACTGTTAGTCTCATCAGTTCTCTCCACAACCACTTCTCTTTCACCTCCATTGGCCCTCCATTCAGCTTCTCCATCAATGGGAACATTGACTAGTTCTCCATCCCACTTTATTGTGAGAGAATCACTGGTGTCATCCCAATGAGACACTCTATTGGCTGCAATGACAAGAGTGTGTGAATCAAACATGACAGCAAGTGCTTGCACCCATGTGTAGTCACGAGTCCTTCCCTGTGGTCGAGTACCAATGAAGTGAGCATTGATTTGGAACTCATCATCAGAAACAATGGCAAAGTTTCCTCCTTTGGCACCGTGAAAGTAGAACATCACACCATCACCACCCACAAAGCGAGGATCATAACACAGAGATCCATACCCATCACAGTTAGCTTTCCTTACTGTCAAACAAACAAATTCAACATAAGTTCCACTTTCAATTCTTCAACACTTTATAATCAATTATCTGGTTTGTATGGTGGTGATTGAGTACATGAACTATTTACTCTTTTATATATTACAAAGTTGTAGATATATAACAAAAGTTGAGGTTCCTTGGAACTTACCCTTGCAGGTAGCTTCACATTTTCTGTTGCTACAGTCAATGAAACATGCCTTCTGGTTCTTGTTCTTCTTGGGCTTCCTCTTTGCGCACTCGGTTGGACACACTATAGTCTTAGACTCACAGGTAGTGTTTGTTCTGCAGAACCCTCGTTCTTGACCTGATGGCAATGCTGACAGCTTGTCATAATCTGAGGCTTCATCATGTTGTTTTTTTGGCTTTTTCTCTTTTGGTTTCTTCTCCTTCCCATCCTTATTTTTTCCCTTCCCGTTTCCATTATCGCTGCCCTTGCCATTACCATTACCATTGCCATTGCCATTACCATTGCCTTGACCTTGAGCAATGGCAGCTTCCATGGCAATAAGCAAGATGAAGATGGCCACCAAGATGCTCCACTTTCTTCCACCCATCTCCGTGATTTGCAATGCTACCTTTTTTTTGTTTCTTTCCTCTGCTGTGATGATTTTCAAGTAAAGCTCGCAGAGGAGGGTGGTTGGGAAAACACAGAGTGAAAGAGAATATTTCTAGAGGATCTGACATGCAAATTGGCCTAGATGTTCGGCTTAAGCTTTGCTGAAAGTTTGTGGTTGCTTAGTCCTGTGATGCACTGATGTGTAAAATACTCAATGCTAAATTTTTAAAGTACCGAGGAGAGCTATTGACCAAGTAAAAACAACACTGACTTTGTGTTTAAACAGATTCAATTCCTTCCTCCTGTGAATGTCCTAGCACCTTGTTTTGACTAACATTAAAAAGGGGCTCTAGGATCTACATAAAAGCTGAATTGTTCAAAAGGAAATACTTGCAATTGAAGATTATATAGGCTTATTGCACATTTTCAAATGATTATCTTCAATCTTAAGCTACACATAAATGTTATGGTTACATTACCTTAACGTGTGTCATGTAATGTAATGTAACAAAAGAAACCTATTTTTGTGAATTTCAGCGTTGAGAGAGAGCATTAGCAATCAATTTAGCTGTAGGAACGTGGGTGAGTTGAGAAGAAGCTTTGATCGATGGCATTGGATCTGGAACAGCACCAACTTGGACTACTTTATATGCAACTATGCAAGTCAATTCTTGAGTATTTACTCGTTTGTATATACTATATCAGATGTTGGTGGAGTCGGCAAAGAGAAAAGATTTCTTAACAAACAAACAAGATTCAATTACTTTTCTTTTTCAAACAATTTTTTAAAGGTTGGTTATTTTTCATTGTATGTCCCCCATCTTTTTACATAAAAGAAACACATTGCTTCTATACTAAATATTAACTTAAGGTGGTATTTACCATTTTCCTTCCTATTGGTCTGAGCCGTTGACAACTATGTTAGTCTCATTAGTAGTTGAGTTATGCTACTTCATTATTATCCTTTCTAAATACACATGGTTATTAATCAGTTGTATTGCAGGAAATATTTGAAAAGGGGTTCTCAAAATGTAAAAAAGACTAAGACATATCAATCTTAAGTGTTTTAGTTGAGTTGAAATATCTCTCCTTTGCGTCATGTACTCACACACATCTTTCACATAGGTGAGTCAATAGAGAGAATTTCATGGTTGGGGTACTTGTTAATGCCTTGTTATGAGTGAGAAATTGATCATCTCATCAATGTCTTCAAATAAGCCTGGGATCTTTCTGTAACCTTCTGGAAGGAAAATGTAATGTTTTCCTCCTGGATGAGTTCATGTTGGAGATGTTGATCAAGTAGTTTCCAAAATCATGGACAATCTACAAGTAGCAATTGAAATGAAACACAGGCACAAGAAAATTTCACTATCAAACCTGATCACATGCATCGTTATTGAAGACACAAAATGAAGGAAGTGTCAAACTTCAAGGAAGCTTTATGTTCTTGAAAAAAATCTTATGCAGAACAACTTAACCCACAAAAGAAACAAGACCTTATCATAATACGAGAAATCAATAAAAATAAGGGTTAAATATGTTTTTGGTCCCTCAAGTTTCAGTGAATTTTGGAATTAGTCCCTCATCAAAACTTTATACCAATTTAGTCCTTCATCTTTAAAAATGCGTGAATTTAGTCCTTTTAAACAAATTTTGTTAAGTTGATCTGACGTTTCAAACACATTTCATGATAGTATTTAAGTTAACATTGAAGAAAAAATGTGTCAAATAGTGTAAATAATTTAAATACTATCATGAAATGCGCTTGAAACGTCAGATAAACTTAACAAAATTTGGTTAAAATGACTAAATTCACGCATCTTGAAAGATGAAGGACTAAATTGGTCAAAAGTTTTGATGAGGGACTAATTTCAAATTTCGCTGAAACTTGAGGGACCAAAAACATATTTAACCCTAAAAATAACAACCTCTCTTGTCCTTCTAATCCCTCTTTCAAGGGGTTCTCTTATATTTCTAGAAAGTGAAATCATCACTCACCTAAGCACAGGTACCGTGTTGCAAGAACAAGACTTTTCCTAAGCCTATGACTAACAGATGGTAGATTTCAAGGGTAACCTGACATTTACCTCCTACATTCCTGTAGAGGATGGAAAAGAACATGTTTATCAAGATGATTCTAAAACTACTTCAATTTTGAGAAAAGAAAAAGTTCTTCTGAAACTTATTACATCTACAACTTACATCTACAAACACCTTGTGTCTAGAGAATGTGCTACATGTGTCCACTACTACAGTTAATTTGATTTATTTAGCTCTGCTAGGAAATGTTGGCATTAAAGTATCTCTCAATCTGATTAGACTATAATGGCAGAGAATTTTTTTCTGCAGAGGAAGGTATTATGACCAACGACTCTTTGTATTAAAACTTTCCAAAGTTGTTAATGAACCTACACCTTCTCTGCTTCCGATTGATTCGTATGATAAATGGCCTTTCTGGTTGAACAAGTTAAAAAACTCCATTTTATTGTGGGGTAACTAAGTAAACCATGGATTGGAAGATTAAAAAAATGATTCTTAATATCTTTAATACACGTTAATCACTATTACATTTTACAAAATGATGATCATGGGCAACATTTTAGGCCCTTATTTGTCTTGATACATTAAAAAGAAACCAAAATGCAAGATGTCAACAGTGTGATCACGAAGAATGTATTACTTTTCATGATGCATGATATCAGTTCTGAGCAACAAGTCCTTCAGTGCTTGCTATGCTGGATGGCCTCTGGAACATGCATCGTGTGCATGATGTTGAAAAGAGAGAGAGAGTCTCGTACTTGTTCTCCCCACCCATCATTGGCATAGGAACCCCTCTCTTGACAGGGCTAACATACCCTGGCCTGTAGGTCTGACCCAAAACTCCTTCAAAATGATCTGTGCTTTTCTTAAATCTGAATTGTGTCTCCAAATGCGCAAAAGCATCATCTGGTGGAAGTTGGTAATTGTGAACCTTGTTTTCTTGCTCCCCAATAGGCTTCACACTTATGTCCATCTCAACCAAACCCGAAACCATCACTCTCACAGCGTTGGTCTCATCGGTTCTCTCCACAACCACTTCTCTTTCATCTCCATTGGCCCTCCATTCAGCTTCTCCATCAGTTGGAACATTGATTACTTCACCATCCCACTTCACTGTGAGAGAATCAACCTTGTCATTCCAATGAGACACTCTATTGGCTGCAATAACAAGAGTGTGTGAGTCAAACATAACAGCAAGTGCTTGCACCCATGTGTAGTCACGAGTCCTTCCCTGTGGTCGAGTACCAATGAAGTGAGCATTGATTTGGAACTCATCATCAGAAACAATGGCAAAGTTTCCTCCTTTGGCACCGTGGAAGTAGAACATCACACCATCACCACCCACAAAGCGAGGATCATAACACAGAGATCCATACCCATCACAGTTAGCTTTCCTTACTGTCAAACAAACAGATTCAACATAAGTTCCACTTTCAATTCTTCAACACTTTATAATTCACTACATGAACTATTTACTCTTTTATATATTGCAAGTTGTAGATTAAACAAAAGTTGAGGTTCCTTGGAGCTTACCCTTGCAGGTGGCTTCACATTTTTTGCTGCCACAGTTAATGAAACATGCCTTCTGCTTCTTGTTCTTCTTGGGCTTCCTCTCAGCGCACTCGGATGGGCACACAATGGTCTTCATCTCACAGGTGGTGTTTGTTCTGCAGAACCCTCGTTCCTGACCTGATGGCAGTGGTGACAGATTGTCATAATCTGAGGCTTCATCATGTTGTTTTTTTGGCTTTTTCTCTTTTGGCTTTTTCTCTTTTGGCGTTTTCTCTTTTGGCTTCTTCTCTTTTGGCGTCTTCTCCTTCCCATTTCCATTTCCATTCCCATTCCCATTCTCATTTCCTTTACCTTTGCCATTGCCACCACCTTGACCTTGAGCTATGGCAGCTTCCATGGCAATAAGTAAGATGAAGATGGCCACCAAGATGCTCCATTTTCTTCCACCCATCTTCGTGATCTATACAATGCAACTTTGTTTTTTATTCTTTCCTCTGATATGATGATTTTCAAGTACTTCTTCAATGACTGATCAATCAGAGGATGTTGAAGAGAGCACGCAGTGAAACAGAATATATAGAGAGAGGAATTGGGTTGCAAAATTAGCCCAGAATTACGCCTTAAGCTTTGCTATGATCCTTATTCTAAACTCTTCAAAAGTTTGTGGTTGCTTAGTAGTATAATACGTTGACTATTGAATGCTGATTTTTAAAGTTCACAAGTTATTTATTGGCCTCGTAAACGCTAACATAGTTACTATGGTGGAGTAGTAGCACGTTCATTTTTGCTTTGCTAAAGATAAAGAGCCTTGCGTGGGATCTACAAAAGACCCTGATTAGAGAGAGCACTTAGGTGTGAAAGAAAGCATGCATAATGTCATGCATCAACGTAACTTTGTCTTATTTTATTTGATTTTCATATGGTCGGCTTCAATATTAAGCTACACGTAAACGTTATGATTACGTTTGTGTGATGTAAAAAAAGGCTTTGTGACTTAAGAATGGAGCATTAGCAATGAAACTAGCTGTAGTAACGTGGTTTTCGAGTTCAGAAGAAGCAGCTTTGATTGATGGCATTGGGGTTGGAACAGCACCAGCTACCACTATTTATGCAAAACATAAGTAACAATTATTGGATCTTGTAGCCGTCACTTATTTAAAGATCAATTTTCGAAGTTCCATGTTTACACGTTGGACACTAGAGATAAGACAATTTCATAATATATGAGTGAGATGTAAACTTATATTAACAAATTTTTTTAGATATTCTATTCTATTGTTATTAGGCCGCTAAGACCACCATTTCTATACTCACGCATCAAATGAATATGCTTTGATACGAGAGGTGTTTTAAAACTCACTTCTAATTCTAACAAAGTATGCACGTGATTTAAACTTGAAAAACTTATTTTTGCATTATTTAAGAATCAAAGAAATAATTTATAATATTATGTTATTCTTTTAATCATTTAGTTATCTTTTCAAGATAAGATTTTGACGCAACAATAATCATCTAAAAACTTCTGAAAATAAATATTTATATGAAAATTTGATTGATTTATTTTTTGGTTTATATTAAAAGAAATGTTTAAGAGTGAATAAATATGAATAAGAAATTATATGTTGTATTGTATTTTCATCAATGAAAAGTTGCATCTACATTCATATATGAAATATTCATGTATAATAACATGCATTGTTCTCCTAGTTGAATCATGATACTTTGTCAACGTCATTCTTCTCGTACACTCAAATTGCAACTTTGTAAATCATTATTCTATTATAATGTTTTATTTATTTTTATTTTATTATGAAAAGTAACTCTGAAATCAACTAGGGAATCGTAATA
>Ga0214544_1004276_pt1 | contig 28808 bp, 22 predicted proteins | sample CNSS3metaG_FD_160074 | JGI IMG/M metagenome (GOLD analysis project Ga0214544, IMG submission 160074) | Root nodule microbial communities from cowpea collected in UCLA plant growth center, Los Angeles, California, USA - CNSS3 | ecosystem: Host-associated > Plants > Roots > Nodule | place: USA...
ATATTCATTTTAAAAATACAATTTTTAAAATTTTTTTAAAAAAAATATAAAAATTTTTCTATATATATATATATATATATATATATATATATATTTTTTTTTTTTTATGTAAGTCACTTTTTCTTAGAGTAAAATGATAATTTTGAAAAAAGTTGTGTGGGTGTGGGAAGAAGTTGTGAGGGTGCATATGTAAAAGCGTCATAATAAAATAAAGAGTTTTTCTTCTTCCCTAACTTAACTTTTTCGAATTGAAAAACACACCTAAAAAGTACACAACACTAATAACATCACAATACCTAAAAAGTGACGACGTTAAAGAAATAAAACAAAAAACATAAAAGAAATAAGGTTGAAACATCATGGAATGATGTTAAAACACACCGACTAAACCCATTTTCTTTATTTTTTTGTCAATTTGTTATGTCATCATGTGTTTGGTGTTTAGTAACGTTGTGATTTATTTTGTTCATCTTTCATAAAGTGGCATCATTTATTCGGTGTAAAATGATTTACTCTCATCCACCAATTCTTTTCCTCTCTTCTTCTGCAATCAACTTCAAGGTTGATTTTGTAATGCAGTAACTTTTCTTTCATCAATGTGCTTAACTTTAATCATCCAACTTTTTCACCTAATTGTTTAATGCTACTAAACTTCTTCAAAAATAGAAAATTAAACTTTCACGTACTTGTATTTATTTAAAAATTTAAGTTATTCTCTCCATAAATTTAAAATATAAAATATAACAATTTAAAATCATTTTATATTATCATGATACAACATTAAGAATCTAAGATTCACTCTAAAATATAAATGTGAAAATAAACATATAAAAGAGGACCTATGTCCCAAAAATGATTCATATTTTGATTACACAATCAATTTTGATTAAATTAATTTGATGAAAAAATCATGTTTATTCTCAATCGTAGTAGTAAAAAGATTTAGTATGAAATTTATCTAACTTACCTTAGCTTAACTAAATCTTAATTCCAAAATCCCAGAAAAATAAAAAATATTTGTTGGTCTTTAGTTTTTTTTTTTAACCTGTCTTGATTTTGTTTTATATGAAAATTGATAGATTCAAATTGAGTTCTCCAAATTTTAAAAAATATGTTACTTTGATAATTTGTATACTGAATTTAATGTTTAGTGCAGATTACATATTGTCACACAAAAAAAATGATAAAAAGAACCGAATTTACATTATTACTTTCTCTTTATACCTAAACTTGAAATATTTAGAGATAATATTTTATTGGATTATATATAATGTTTAACTTTATTGCGAGACTTTTTTATTCACAAACTATTAACATCTTTTTATTGTACAAAAATTAAAAAAAATAATTGAATTCAAATTTGTTTTATATGCAAGTTGACAATAATATATATTTTACTCTAATTGTAAATACATAATTCACGCGACACCATGCTGAGAAGGAAAAGAAAGTTAGTTGAATGTTTAGTTCGGCATTGACAAAATTAATTTAAAGCAATATGAATTCTGTCTTTGAATAATTTTATTATAACAAGTCAAATATAAAATAAGAAAATTCAGTTAAATATTTTATTACAAAAATTATTTAAAGTTTTTTCGCCTAATATTCAATTCATCCTCACGATCGAACCAAACACGTACTATCTATTGCGCGTGATTGAAAGATACGTTTTTGGCTACGTAGTTTATTTGAAAACATGTTAAGTTACTTACTGCATAACCAAGCAAGCAACAATGAGAAAGAAAAGCATATAAAATAGGAAACAATCACGTAATGGCAGTAGAATCTGGTTGAAATGGTGGTGATAGATGCAGCTGAACTCAACTTTTGTGTGACTGGTGAAAAAGTTTTGGAAGGGAAGTAGTTAAAATGTGCATAAATGTGCATAGAGAAGAGGAAGAAAAGAAAAATGAATGAAAAATAATGAATTTGTGAGTGTTTTGAGAAGAAAGAGGAAAAGAACAAGAGATACCAGGTAGGTACTAGACAGTGGCAGATTGAGTATAATGAGTATTCTACAACTACAAGGATGTTTCAGTAGCAGTGGTGTCGGACACAGGACATGGTCACGCTCAAAAACTGCCAAATCATAGCAGCATTAGGATCTCAATGCCAACACAAAATCCACTATTCTCTTCTCCTTTGATTTGACCACATGAGATACATATCAAAATCGCTATTTTTTTGGTCTCTGTGGGGTCAGTGATTGAGTGAAGCGGAGACTTCTGTGTCAAGTTCCATCATTTTTGTGATTATTAAATTGCTGAGGCATAACATGCATAAATACCTATCAGATGCCACAAGGGTCCACATTGACGTGATTGTTTTGTCGTCTTCTTTGCATCCTCCTCTGTGTATTGTTCAAAACAAGTAAAAGGGACATTACCATAACACTGTATTATTGTTATTCTGCTTTTTTCAAACTTCGTTTTTGCAAGGGACATCAACAACCAACGAAACACCCACCTCTTCCTTTTCTCTCTTCTGCTTTTCACTTCTTTTTATGCATTGCTACTGAAAAAAGTTTTAAAAAAACCCGTTTGAACGCACATCGCAGAGACACAAAGAGAGAAGGGGGGGCCCTCTCTGAACTTTTCTTTCTTGCTCAACAGGTATACCATCTCTTTTCTCAGTCCTCCAACCAAAAATCTATGTTCAATTCAATTCTATTATCAATCTTTTTGACTGTCTGTACAGTTATTAACCCCCTCTCCGCCTCATTTTCAATCTCTCTCCACACCCCACAATGTCTACATCCATAACAAAAGCAATCCAAATAAAGAACTCTCATCACATGCTACTGTGACAATCTCTCTCTCCCCTCCCAACAAAAGTGAAAATAAGTGTCATTCCTGTCCAAACTCCTCTTCCCCCGTCCCTTTCAATTTTCAACTTTGCAATTGCAATGGCTATGAGAAAAATTTAGCCATCAACAACAACCACCCTTGCTGCATGGAGTGTGTCACCTTAGCAAGCCTCCAACAACACCATCATTTCATTACTCATTTATCCTCTACAAAGATTCTGTGTATGAAATCCCTGAACCTTTTCGAGTATAGCTTGGGATCAACGGCTGAGATAGAGGTGGAATCCACTTGTAGCGACTTGTATGCATGTTCTATCTTTTTGCTTATATCGTAGTCTTGGAGAATGTCAATGATACCAAAGTAGAGGATCACATCAGATATCTTGCTGCTGCTGTTGTTGTTACTCTCTGAAGGGATACAACAAGAATTCCCACTTCCACTACCCACACTCTCAGCTCTCGCAGGCATGTTCATTCCCAACCGGATCAGAGGTCCCCTGGAACATCAACAATTAACGTTATTTGGATCCTATGCAGATGTCATGAAGGGGACCAAACATAAACAAAATTACTTAAGTTTATTTTGGTTGGTTGGTTCAATTTGTAGAAGAAACAACAAACACTAATAGTTTATTACCTAGACGTGACTAGATTTTTTATACTCTCTAGGGGTTGAAATGGAATGGTGCTATACAAAAAATGAAAATACATCTCACGAGTCTGGTGTCCTAGAAAACATTCTGATCCATCAAAATCCCTGTCAGCTACCATTTGGCTGTTGAAAAGAAAGCAGTGCCCTCACCTAAAAAAAATCAAAAAGACCCCACCAGCGTTTGTTTGAAATGTCAGAAAAAAACTAACTCCAATTTATGCAGTACGACGACTCAGGTCACTTTCGATGCATTTCAATTCTCAGCCATTGCGATGGTATTCTTAAAAAGAAATCAACAAGTCACACCTAAGTCATAGATGGATAGGACTAGAGAGTTGCAAATATGATGCTCATCACCAGCTAGTGATTTGTTTGTACCCAACTTGCGGCCACATCTTCTTGGCATTTTGCAGGCACATGGGCCAAATTGAAATGTGTATAAACAGAAAGCATTTAATCTCTCTGCTAGTTCTAGAGCCGGGACCATGTTCAATAAACCTCAAGGACACGACACACGGATACCATCGGGTACAGAACAAGAGAACGGTGTTAAAAGACAAAAATGCTATCCCCTATGAATCATATAGGAGTAACATTTATTAACTTAGAATTGGTGTATACTTAAAACAATCCAGATTCTCCTGTTTGACTGTATTTGTACACCGAAGGCTGAGTTGGAAGTGACATTAATAGTTCAAGCCACAAACTGACACAAACCGCGTCAAGATTTCTCTAGATCTTCAACCATTGTCCTCAGTTAAATACTATTAAACAGTGAAAGAAAAATGCAAGATATTGTGAACAGTTTAATTATATACACTTGTGACGACAGGGAAACTCAAATGTGAATAAAGGAGAGAAAAAAAACATACCGGCATGTGAGCATCTCATCGTCAAGCATGTCTCTCTTGCCTGGTAAATCAGTAACACACAAGATTTTATACCCCTCCAGGATTTGGAACCAAAAAACAACAAAAACTATACAAATAAATACCTGAATATGAATTGCGTGGTGAACTTTTCATTTCGTCAACCGAACAATCATCACGAAAATGCAGCCCGATTAGAAGACTGTAATCCATGATTCCCTCTGCTTCCAAGAACTCACAGTCTCTGTCGACTTGCCTAAACAAAAAGCCATTACATAAAAGTTAGGACCAACTCTTAAGTAAGAAAACACAAAAGGAAAACCCAGAAAATAAAAGAATGAAAATCTATACCGTATAAGCTCTTGAAACCAAGACTGTTCTAGGCGAAAGACAAAATTAAGATCAAGATCTTTGAGAGTGGTAGTCTCATCAATCTCCTCCCTTGGCTTATCCGTTGTTCGACCATGAGAAGAACCTTTGAGGTCAAACCTCTTGTGGATCCGGTACTCGGAGCAAAACACATTGCCCATTACAATAAACCGGGTCTGTTTCATCCATGGTATCACAACTTTGCATTACATTTTGACAAGCATTATAGATGCTAAAAAGGCCATCTTAATTACTGCAACAAAACTCAAATCTCAAACCATACCTTTTGACCTCCGACAGGTTTGACACAATGCACGCCCAGGAATGCAGTCACCAAAGAGTTCTTGTACTGACAAACATGTTGGTAGTAGCTTGGAAGCATCCTAATGAGCACCTGACATGGACAGCGAAAAATTACTATTGAACACCCAGAAAATAACAAGGTAACCAACCAAAGCTGAAAGCAAAGTTTCACCTCACTCAATTAACATTGTCTATAGTTCTGTCTAGTGTCTTCAAATTAATGAATGCATTCAAGTAACTAACCTTGACTTCAGACTTCTTGACAGTCTTAATTATGAAGCGGTCGTCTTGAGTAAGATAAAAGATGCTTCCACTTTTTCCCGGAGAAGACATCTCCCTAAGTGAGTCACTTCCGCAAATAGCAAGCGTGTAATCCGTAGGATCTATGGCAAATAATTCCCTTAGATGTCTAAATACCCAACCAACCAACCAACAAGTACCCACCAAGACACAGACACAATTAGTATACCATCCACAACCAATAACTCAAACCTTCCTCACTAAGAAAAAAAAAAACATTCAAAGCAAAGAAAATCGCTAATGTTCAGACCTGAACACCATGGGGCAGTAGTCTTTCCACCTGAAGTCCACTGAATGATGCTGGGGCGTAAACCTAGAGCCTTCAGGTGGGAACCTCGTCCAGAACTTCTCCTTGGGATCAAAATCCCCCGGTCTAAGCTCTCTCACTATAGCAGCATGCTTGGTAACAGTGTATCTAAAACAAAAACACCTTAATGAAAAGCTGAAATGAAACCAAAAATAGCAAACTCCAAAAGCAAAAACCAACGATACCTGATACCCAGTTGAAGATTAAGGATGAGATCATAACTCTTGTGCCCTCTGGACACAGTTTGACCAGGCTTCTTAACCTCACCACCAGAACCATCAAGAGACCAACAAGGACTCTTCTGCAAAACCCCACACCCATTGTTATTATCAATAATGATATCATCTCCACCGTTCTCGGACTCACTGGCAGTGGTGCCATCCCTGTAGAACAGAGAAGCCTCAGCATTGTGAACAATGTCGCAGGTGATGTCACCAGCTTCTCCATCCAACTCCCAAATACAAATCCTGGGAAAGCTCACACTCCTACACCCATCCACCGAACTCCTCTTCATCTTCTCCTCACGTGCCTCTTCCATAAACTCCTTCCCCCAGTTCCCCGCGCACGTGCTCCCGTCACACCACGTGAAAACACCCTTCCCCACAGGCACGCCATTCTCCCAAAACCCCTCGTAACGGTTCCCATTCGCCCACACCAGAACCCCCTTCCCCGAAATCACACCACCCCTCCACTCCCCCACGTACTCGTTGCCGTTCCGCCATGTGTACCTCCCCTCCCCGTCCTGCAAGTTGCACCTCCACCAACCTTCATACACATCCCCATTAGCGTATCGTTTCTCGCCGAACCCGTGCTTTCTGTCGGCCACCCAGGACCCTCTGTACATGTCGCCGTCGACGCCGATGAAGGATCCGAACCCGTCTATCCGACCCGACTTGAATTCCCCCTCGTAGGTGGCGCCGGAGGGCCACGAGAACCTCCCCTTGCCACAAGCTTTCCCCTTTCGCCACTCCCCCTCGTACATGCACCCATCGGACCAGAGGTACTTCCCGGTGCCGTGCGGCGCGTTCCCCGACAGGGTGCCGCTGTAGATGTCCCCGTTCGGCAGAGACTTCTCCCCGACAGGACTCACGCGCCGCGACACGCGAGTGGTGGAGTGGCCGCCGCCGCCGCTGCTACTGCTGTTGCTGCTGCTATGTCCGGTTCCCGGTTGCTGCGGCTTTTTCTTCTTGGCCCGAATGTGGATGTCTTGGTGGTGTGAGAGAGGGAGAGTGAGAAGCGTCTCTTGCATGGTCTCTCACCGCCGGCGGAGAGCAGCCGGAGAGTTAACGAACGGTGGCAGCATATCCTAGGAAACCGAAAAAGAAAGAGAGAAATTATGACACGGAGTTAAGAGGTTTTGGTTTTGGTTTGCTTTGGTGCCTTGGCTTGGTTTTTTCAACCATTGCTGCTGCAATGCTTTGTTTTGCTTTTTACGGTTTGTTTTTTCTTTCCAACATGTACGTCAATGTCGTACTAACCATGTTTTTTATCACTGTTCCTCCGTCACCGACGTTACCTACGTCTCCCTATCGTAGTGTCAATATTATTATACGTAAAGTTTTATGTAGTAGTAGTTGTTGTAATGAAACATACGAGAGGGAGAGAGAGTGTGTGTGTGTGTAAGTGTAACACATGAATCATATCATATGCATCGCCATTAGTGCGGTGTTGTGTTTGTTAATTAGGTGGAATTACGCAAAAATCGCGTTACAATTTTCAATCCAAACGGGTGATAACTTTTTTTTTCTTGAAATTGAACAAAAATATAATATTTTCAAAATTATATTCTGTCTGTGATCCAAACATGTTGAACCTTATATAGAACCTTGAAGTAAGACACAATGTTGTTGACAGAGAAGATTGTGGCGAGTGACCTCACCCCCTGTGCAAAACTAGAAAGTTATTACAAGAATTTGAGTTTAATTTAGTGGTGTGGGACTTCTAACAAACCTGTGACGACAAATTTTAATTATCCTGAGAAAATGCAATTGGAGAGACACGGGTAGAGAAGTAGTGTGTGACGCTGATTCGGTAGGTCGATTTCACATGAGGCATTAAGAAAAGTGTGTCACTTTGATCTGTTGACAATTGTCGGCCAAAAAAACAAAAACAAAACAAGATGATTCACGATTCATCATATCAGATCGTAGCTCCATATTTTGCGTCAATGATTTCTGGGCCACACGCTGCCCTTAAAGACAAGAATCCAAATCATCAACCAACCAAATTCCACAAGTATCATTCTGATTCATTCGTTTTTAAAATAAATAACCATCATTTCTGCTCCTCCTTCTTTTAGGACTTTTCTTCTTTATACTTGCTATTTTATGCCCACATGTGTTTATACACCACTCACCAAACATGGGTATCGCAGAACTTTAAAGATTGGTAATTCTGGGACCATTTTACCTCTTCTCATCCACCACCTTCAAAGTTCGTGACTTGGAATAGCCCACTATCATTCTACTAATACACTTTCTTTCTTTTACTTTTTACCTTATCCAATTTACGAAATTACGAAAGTCTTAAAGTGCCAAATGTCTCTACCATTTAAAGTCGTTCTGGTATCAAGAAAAAACTTCTGCAACTTAAATTTAAAAACTAGTTATATTAATGCTACGAGGAGATGTTTGTGGTCACAAAAGTCTTGGTTAGGTAATTTTGGTTTTTGTGAACTAGACTGGTTATTAAAATGCAAGTGGGTCACGGGCACAACCATGATCGAGTTTCTTGAAACAAGTCAACATTGCTCTCCTACAAGCTCATTCACTACCCTATATTTCCACCCAATAAAACCCCAAACCAAACAAGATTTCAGTCAATGGTTATTAAACAAAACCATATTTTTCTGCATATAGTATTTACGTTTTCTTTTCATCTAAAGTTTCTTGATTCAATAGCTTAATTTATCTTACGTTCGTTGTTGTTATGATAAAAGTGTGTGTGCTTAGTTGTAGAGATAGTTATGTTTTTTACGTTTTTTAGACAAAATAGTGAGATTTGTTTATTTAGTATGTTTGGTGCATGGGTGAGTGAAGGATGTTTGAATCTTTTCCTATTATTTTGCAGGTGCAGTTAATGATTCTAGCGGTGCAGGAAGCCATAACCTTTTTCCTCTGCAATGTCACCAAATTGGGCTCGGCCTGTTATTGTGCTTTCAATTTTTTTTTGTCTTTGTTTTGTTTCAATTCCCCACCAACATAAGCTGGTTTGGGTCCAAATGGACTTGTTCCAAAAGTACGTAAAACAACTTAGGTTAAATCATTAAAAAAAAAAATCAGGTTAAATTTGAACTGGATTTTTAGTGTATTAATGTTTAGAAAGAAAGAGACATAGTCCATGGAGATACTTGAACATCCTAGGAATAGATTAGCAACTAAGTTATAAGAAATTCTTAAAAAATAAATTTAATTATTTTTTATACGTAATTTGAGCTAAAATTGTTAATTTTAATTTACTTTAAACGATATACGGTACATTTATGTATTCATGTTTAATTCATCTATAACGATATATAAAAAGGATTTTCTCTTTTGTGTCCACATTTCATAATACCAATTATATCTTTTACAATACAATTATTTATTAAAAATTTTAAAATTAATTATTATTTTTACCTATTATCTATAAAATTGTTTATCATTTTTTCTTTTTTTATTCATCAACAATTAAATTTTCTATTCATTTCACTCTATTTTAAACATTTTACTTCAGTTTTAATAAATATAAATTTATTTTATATATTAACTTAATAACATTACACTATTATCACTTACTAAAAGATAATATCATTCACATTTAAAAAATGCATATTAGCGTGTGTATACCATAGTATCGTAAAAAGTTGAATATATATTTATTGGAGTATTATTAATAATATTAATTATAAATAATATTATTATTAATTATTATTATTATTGATATATTAATATTTAATTATTATTTATATTATTACTATTATTACTGATATATTATTATTATTATATAATTATTATTAATATTAATATTAATAATAGTTATTATATTATTATTTATTTTAGGCTTAAATATACATTTGGTCCCTATTTTTGTTTTATGTTCAATTAGGTCCTCATTTTCATCAAATTGTGGTCAATTTGGTCCTTTTCACTAACGGTGTTTAAATAGTTAACGTTTTTGAACAGTACATGCCACGTGTCAGTTCCTGGTTTTTTTAATTTTTTTTAATTTTTTTTTTAATTTTTTTTTTAATTTTTTTTTAATTTTTTTTTTATTATTTAAATTTTTTTAATTTCAAAAAAATGATCCACGTGTCAAGTCACAGTTGTGCCACATGTCAATGCTAGTGCCACGTGTCAATTTGTGGTAGTATCATTTTTTTTGTTCAATTTAATCCCTAAATTCGTTATTTTTGTTCAATTTAGTTCCAATTTTTATTAAAATAAATCAATTTTATCCTTTTCAAAACACTAAATTTAATATCTTTTATACAAATTATATTAATATCTTTTCTAAAATTGACCTTTAAATTTATTATTTTTTAAATTTAATTATAAATTATTAAATTTAATTATAAATTGAATAAATTCTTATATTTAATTTCTAAATAGAATATAATTATTTAAAATATTATAAGAATATAATTATTAATTTTTTTTCTAATATTTATACTCTAAAATATTTTTAAAATTGATATATAAAAATGTTTTAAATATTCAAAATATTTTAGAAAAATAAACTAATATTTGTAAAATTAACATTTACATATAAAATATTTTAGATTTTAATATCTAAAATGCAATAAAAATATTAAATATTTTAAATTTAAATGTAAATTTTACAAATGTTAATATATATTTTTAAAATTTTAATAATTATATTTTAATTATATTTAAATAATTATATTCTATTTAACAATTGAATCTAAAAATTATATTCAATTAATAATTAAATATTATAATTTACAATTAAATTTAAAAAATAAGTAATAATAATGTCAATTTTAAAAATTAAATGGTTTTATTTTAACAAAATTTGGGACTAAATTAAACAAAAATAACGAATATAGGAACTGAATTGAATAAAAATAACGAATATAGGGACTAAATTGAACAAAAAAAAATAATACTACCAGAAACTGACACGTGGCACTAGCATTGACACGTGGCACAATTGTGACTTGACACGTGGATCATTTTTTTAAAATTTAAAAAATTAAAAAAAAATTAAAAAAAATTAAAAAAATTTTTAAAAATTTTTAAAAAAATCAAAAAAACCAGGAACTTACACGTGGCATGTACTGTTCAAAAACGTTAACTATTTAAACACCGTTAGTGAAAAGGACCAAATTGACCACAATTTGACGAAAATGAGGACCTAATTGAACATAAAATGAAAATAGGGATCAAATTGAATAAAATCAACAAAAATAGGGACCAAATGTATATTTAAGCCTTTATTTTAATATTATTACTAATTATATAATAATACTATTAATAATTATATATTATTATTGTTATATAATAATAATATTATAATCAATGTATTATGATTATTATTATTTATTATATAATTATTATTCAATGTGTAATCTATCAAGTTTCAATCAGGGATCATTTTCAAATTAAGTTCAAATTTCAATAATCAAAAGCATTTCTTTTTCAGTTTGTGAAAAACGTCGGCTTGGTGGACGCTATATTTTTTTATAAAAAAGTTAAATAACACGTGACACGTCGTTTGTTATTTTTAATACCGTCAATCAATAGGGATTAAAAATAATGATTTTGAAAGTACAGGAACAAAACACTGACCAAGTATCGAACGGGGGACTACCATTACCATTACCTTTATCGTCATTACGTTATCGTTATAGTACTGTTACCATTATCGTTATCATTACTGTTACCGTTAAGTTACCGTTACCGGTTACCCGTTATCGTTACCGTTTCCGTTATCGTTACCATTACCGTTACTGTTATCGTTATCGTTATCGTTACCGTTATCGTTATCGTTATCATTACCATTACTGTTACCGTTATCATTGTCGTTATCATTACCGTGACTGTTACCGTTATCCTTACCCCGTTACCGTTATCGTTATAGTTACCATTACCGTTATCATTATTGTTACTGATACCATTACCGTTATCGTTATTGTTACCGTTATTGTTATCGTTATCGTTATTGTTACCGTTATTGTTATCGTTATCGTTATTGTTACCGTTATTGTTACCGTTATCGTTACCGTAACTGTTATTGTTACCTTTACTGTTACCCTGTTATCTCGTTACGGTTACCGTTACCATTATCGTTATCGTTACCGTTATTATTACCGTTACCGGATACCTGTTACCTCGTTATCGTTATTGTTACTGTTATCGTTATCATTATCATTACCGTTACCATTATCATTTATGTTACCGTTATCGTTACCCTGTTACCGTTACCGTTACTGTTACCTACCATTACATAATTCGTTACATATGTTTTTTAACAAGCATTTGCCACCATAAAATTAACATTGTATTTCGATTATATTTCGCCTATGGTAAGTGTAGTAAAAAATTTGGGATCAATTTCAGTAAAAATGTTAAAGCAAGATGATAATAGAAGACTCACATCGATCAATATAAGTTTGAAAAGTGGTGCAAATTTGTTATGTGTATTCAGTTGATATATTGAGAAATAATCCCTTTTTTTAACTTTTAAGTATTTATTTTCTTCCTTATGTGTATCACAAATGTTAAAATTAATAATTACTAAAATACTAACAATCAATATTAATGTTTGTAAAAAGGATCACCTTCTTTAAGTGATTAATTATGAACATTAATGTGTTAATAAGAGGATAATCAATATTTTTGGATAAAGTAGGATGACATTGATTTTCAGTAATTTATCTTGATTATATAAAAAATATATATTCTTAACAAAATAAAATTTCTGACTAAAGAGATTTATAAATAAGTTTTATTTTGTGATGTTTAAAGTAGTGACATTTTGTTACTAAATTAATCAAAGTCTTATATTATTTGACCCATAAAGTCAATTATTTTGCCTTGTTTGACAGATAATGTAATGTAATAAAACAATGGAAGAAATGTATGGGCAAATGATCAAAATTTTGAGTTTAGAAAAATCTGTCATGATTTTAGAAAACAAGATAAAGGTGTTAATTTGGGGGGTTTGTTTTGTTTATGTATTGAATATAATCTTATTTTCGTTGTTGATGAAAAATCCATAATGCATTGTAAAAGTTTGATTGTTTATTGAATGAAAAAGTTTGATTAAGTTTAAGCACACCATTTTGGTCTCCAATTCCAATGTCGTTGTTCTAATTTACATTTATACTGAAGAACTGATAATATAAGTACTGATATATCAGAGCCAATTGAATAACTGGAAAAAAAAAGTGGTGGTATAAGAGACCTAATTTCAGAACATAAAATCCAAATTGTTATATATCCAAATTGTTGCTTATAACAAACCTAAAGAGCACAATATCCAAAGTGTTCCTCATAACAGAGCCAAAATAACCACAAAACACAAAATAACAGTTGTTTATCAACAAAATAACAACACTTCATCATTACAGCAAATGCACAAAATGACAGCAGATGCACAAATTCATGGCTTCCAAACACGTTCCCTTTTAGCCTTCAGCTTGTTTCTCATTGGTTGGCCTGCACCTGATGGGCATGATTTTTGTGTCCCTGTTGTTGGTTGGCCTTGTGGGCCAGATTGTGATGAACCAGATTATGGTGGAGCAACAGGTGGCCCAAATTGTGGTCGAACACCTACTAGGCTAGATTGTGATGAAGCAAATAGTGGTAGAGCAATTGCTGGGTCAAAATGTGACAGAGTAGTATGTGGTGGGCCAGATTGTGATGAAGCACCAGTTGGGCCAAATTGTGATTCAATTTGTTATGGTCGAATAGGACAATAATTCCTGTTGTGACCAAGTTGCCTGCACACACTACACCTTTTACGAAACCCTCCATTAGACATTTGAGTATCATCTTTCTTTAACTCCCAGGACTCCAATTTCTCTTTTTCTTTGGTCTTCCAGGCAAGATTCTTTATGGGTAAATAATATAAGACTTTGATTAATTTAGTAACAAAATGTCACTACTTTGAACATCACAAAATAAAACTTATTTATAAATCTCTTTAGTTAGAAATTTTATTTTGTTAAGAATATATATTTTTTATATAATCAAGATAAATTACTGAAAATGAATGTCATCCTACTTTATCCAAAAATATTAATTATCCTCTTATTAACAAATTAACAATCATAATTAATCACTTAAAGAAGGTGATCCTTTTTACAAACATTAATATTGATTGTTAGTATCTTACTAATTATTAATTTTAACATTTGTGATACACATAAGAAAGAAAATAAATATTTAAAAGTTAAAAAAGGCAATATTTATCAAAGTATCAATTAAATACACATAACAAATTTGTACCACTTTTCAAATTTATATTGGTTGATGTGAGTCTTTTATTATAATCTTGCTTTAACATTTTTACTGAAACTCATCACAATTTTTTTACTACACTTACCATAAGCGAAATATAATCAAGATACAATGTTAATTTTTATTGCGGCAAGTGCTTGAAAAAAAGCAAATGTAACGAATCGTGTAATGGTACGTAACGGTAACAGAGTAACAGTAACGGTAACGATAACGGTAATGATACAGTAACAGTAATTATAACGGTAATGGTGACGGTAACGGTAAAGATAATGATAACGGTAACAGTAACGGTACGATAACAATAACGGTAATGGTAACTGTAACGGTAACGATAACGGTAACGGTAACGGTTACGGTAATGATAAGGATAACGGTAACGGTAACAGTAATGATAATGGTAATGGTAACGGTAACGGTAACGATGATGATAACGATAACGATAACGATAACAGTACAATAACAGTAATTGTAACGGTATCGGTAACAGTAATGGTAATGGTAACGGTAACAGTGACGATAACGGTAACTATAACGGTAATAATAACGGTAACAGTAACGATAACGGTAATGGTAACGTTAACCGTAACGATAATGGTAACGGTAACGATAACGGTAAGGTAACAGTAACGGTAACGGTAACGACAATGGTAACGATAATGGTAATGATAATGGTAACGGTAACGGTAACGATAACAGTAACGATAATCATAATGGTAACGGTAACGGTAACGACAACGGTAACGGTAACAATGACGATAACGATAACGATAACGATAACAAACACGATAACGGTAACGGTAGCAATAACGAAAACGACAATGGTAACCGTAACGATAATGGTAATGGTAACGGTAACGATAACGATAACAGTAACGATAACGGTAACGATAATACTGACGGTAACGGTGATGATAACGATAACAATAACAGTAACGAAAATGATAACGGTAATGGTGACGGTAACGATAACGATAACGGTAATGATAACGGTAACGGTAACGATAACTGTAACGATAACGGTAACAATAATGGTAACGGTGAAGATAACGATAACGGTAACGGTAACGATAATGGTAATGGTAACGGTAGCGGTAATAGTAACGGTAACGATAACGGTAATGGTAACGGTAACGGTAACGATAACGGTAATGATAATGGTAACCGTAACGGTAACGGTAACGGTGACGATAACGGTAACGGTAACGATAATGATAATGATAACGATAACGATAACGGTAACGGTAACGATAATGGTAATGATAACGGTAACGGTAATGGTAACGATAACTGTAACGATAATGGTAACGGTAACGATAACGGTAAGGTAACAGTAACGGTAACGGTAACGACAATGGTAACGATAACGGTAATGATAATGGTAACGGTAACGGTAACGATAACAGTAATGGTAATCATAATGGTAACGGTAACGGTAACGACAACGGTAACGGTAACGATGACGATAACGATAACGATAACGGTAACGGTAACGATAACGATAACGATAACAAACACGATAACGGTAACGGTAGCAATAACGAAAACGACAATGGTAACCGTAACGATAATGGTAATGGTAACGATAACGATAACGACAACAGTAACGATAACGGTAACGATAATAATGACGGTAACGGTGATGATAACGATAACAATAACAGTAACGATAACGATAACGGTAATGATAACGGTAACGGTAACGATAACTGTAACGATAACGGTAACGATAATGGTAACGGTGAAGATAACAATAACGGTAACGGTAACGATAATGGTAATGGTAACGGTAGCGGTAATAGTAACGGTAACGATAATGGTAATGGTAACGGTAACGATAACGATAACAGTAACGATAACGGTAACGATAATACTGACGGTAACGGTGATGATAACGATAACAATAACAGTAACGAAAATGATAACGGTAATGGTGACGGTAACGATAACGATAACGGTAATGATAACGGTAACGGTAACGATAACTGTAACGATAACGGTAACAATAATGGTAACGGTGAAGATAACGATAACGGTAACGGTAACGATAATGGTAATGGTAACGGTAGCGGTAATAGTAACGGTAACGATAACGGTAATGGTAACGGTAACGGTAACGATAACGGTAATGATAATGGTAACCGTAACGGTAACGGTAACGGTGACGATAACGGTAACGGTAACGATAATGATAATGATAACGATAACGATAACGGTAACGGTAACGATAATGGTAATGATAACGGTAACGGTAATGGTAACGATAACTGTAACGATAATGGTAACGGTAACGATAACGGTAAGGTAACAGTAACGGTAACGGTAACGACAATGGTAACGATAACGGTAATGATAATGGTAACGGTAACGGTAACGATAACAGTAATGGTAATCATAATGGTAACGGTAACGGTAACGACAACGGTAACGGTAACGATGACGATAACGATAACGATAACGGTAACGGTAACGATAACGATAACGATAACAAACACGATAACGGTAACGGTAGCAATAACGAAAACGACAATGGTAACCGTAACGATAATGGTAATGGTAACGATAACGATAACGACAACAGTAACGATAACGGTAACGATAATAATGACGGTAACGGTGATGATAACGATAACAATAACAGTAACGATAACGATAACGGTAATGATAACGGTAACGGTAACGATAACTGTAACGATAACGGTAACGATAATGGTAACGGTGAAGATAACAATAACGGTAACGGTAACGATAATGGTAATGGTAACGGTAGCGGTAATAGTAACGGTAACGATAACGGTAATGGTAACGGTAACTATTACGGTAATGATAATGGTAACGGTGACGATAACGACAACGGTAACGATAACGGTAATACTAATGGTAACGGTAACGATAACGGCAATGGTGACGGTAACGATAATGGTAACGATAACGGTAAGGTAACAATAACGGTAACGGTAACGATAACGGTAACGATAATGGTAACGATAACGGTAACGGTAACGGTAACGATAATGATATTGATAACGGTAACGATAACGATAACGGTAACGATAATGGTAATGATAACGGTAATGGTAACGATAACGGTAAAGTAATGGTAACCATAACGGTAACGGTAACGGTGACGATAACGATAACGGTAACGGTAACGATAATGATAATGATAACGGTAACGATAACGGTAACGGTAACGATAATGATAATGATAACGGTAATGGTAACGATAACCGTAACGATAATGGTAACGGTAACGATAACGGTAAGGTAACAGTAACGGTAACGGTAACGACAATGGTAACGATAACGGTAATGATAATGGTAACGGTAACGATAACAGTAATGGTAATCATAATGGTAACGGTAACGGTAACGACAACGGTAACGGTAACGATGACGATAACGATAACGATAACAAACACGATAACGGTAACGGTAACGATAACGATAACGATAACAAACACGATAACGGTAACGGTAGCAATAACGATAACGACAATGGCAACCGTAACGATAATGGTAATGGTAACGGTAACGATAACGACAACAGTAATGGTAACGATAACGGTAATGGTAACGATAACGATAATGGTAACTGTAAGACCCATGAAATTTAAATAATTATTTAATAAATACGGGTAGGAGAGCCTTTATGGCATTTAATGAAGATTGTTATGATGTGGAAATGTACTAGTTCAAATAGTTGAGAATGTTTAATTTGTGTGAGAGGACTTAGGTTCGAGTATTATGTATGTCATTTATGTGTTATTTAATTGTTATTATTTTATTTATGTGCATGATCATGTTGAGTGATAACAAAATCTTAGAATTATAAGAATTATCATGAAATATGAATTGGTTGAATTGGTTGTGCAATTGTCTTTGTGATTGAGTGGTTATGGGTTCAAACCTTGGTGAACCTAAATTAAGTTTTCTTTTTGCTAAACTAAGAGCACTAGAGTTGGATTACAGAGAGATTTAGAGTTTTTGGGTGGAGAGTCAAAGGGAGACCATTGGAGATCATAAAGAATTGCAACAAATTGTCTTGGGAGCAAGGATATCCAGGTTAGGGGAGCTGGACCACGTTTATTTATGTTTTTGAATAATTACATGAATTATAGCATGATTGTGTATGCTATTTGCCGTATATTATTTTTGGATTTTGTGTTTTTGGAAAATTCCCAAAAACCGCCTGGCGGGCGACGAACTGCCGCCAGGCGACGCATATGCTTGTGTGTGTTTTTTTGGGTTTCGAGTGGAACCGCCCAACAGCACAAATTGGACCGTCAGGCGGTGCTTGCTGTTCAACCCAATTTTGGGTTTTCTGGATGAAGGGCCTGACGGTGGTGATTGACCCGCGAGGCGACGCGAGCTTTTGGTTCGATTTTAATGTTCTGGGTGTGTGGGGATGATTCTAATCGGGGGGAAAAAGGCTGTTCTCACTATGTGAGAATAATTACTAGTTGTATTTCATTGAATCATACATGGTTAGTGGTTAAATTGGAAGAGAACCTCATGGACATCGTGTTAGGGTTTGTGAAAGTGGGAATTTAGAGATGGACTAAATGAATGTGTAATATTAATGGAATTTCGGCGATTAAAAGTTTTAAGGGATGAATTGTGATCCTAAATCTTTGTGTGGTGAGTATTGAGTTGAAATTGAAGGAAATCGGGATGGTTGGGCTAGTTGAGATTCGCAGGCGCAAGGGAAGAGTTGCGAAATTCCTAGAACTGCAGGAACCGCCTGGCGGCACCCATTTGGCCGACAGGCGCCACACCAGTGATGTGTGGCACTCTGATTCACGAAAAACGTTGTTTTTCGTACTTTTCGCGAAACAGGAACCGCCTGGCGGTAGTATAGTCCCGCCTGGCGCCACCTTCCCCACTTCTGGGCGCTAGGCGCCACCATTTTTCTGGTTCGCGTAGTTTTCATAAAACTACATTTCCCGGTTCGTTAATCGTCCGATTTAGGTGAAATTTTGACATGTGGTCCACAACATGTAGTTCTTTATTTGAACGATGATTTGATTTGGAGGTCAGTAGCCAGAGATATACGTTACTCAATATTGCTGATTTTGGAGTATTTAAAATACATGAATAAGCTCTTGATAATTTCAAGTAACTTCTAATGAAGCAGGATTTGGTTGTGTGGTAAGCCTCTATCAATTTGAATGTCCCTTTGGGTTAGTCACATGTTGAGAATTGGTTATTGGTGAATGCATGTGTGTCAATATTAATTTGCATTGGTACCAAGATCATGTGCTTAAATTATTAGAGTGATGCTGCTTATACTTGTTTGAGCATGCGTTATTCATAAGTTAGAATTGAGTGCTAGCATGGTTTAAAAGGGAAGAATATATATGAAATATGAATGGATTGATTTTTACTTTGTTCTAGGTGATTAAAAGCTAGTACTACGCAAGTACTGGTGTAGCGCCTTACGGTGGTGTTCGACCGCCATGCGATAGTTACGAGACCAGTAGAGAATTGAAGTGTGTGGCATTTGGCGATAAGGGTTGTCCCGCCAGACCATAGTTGTAGAAACAGTAGCATTAGAGGTGCTTAGTGCCTAACGGCACGTGTCCCCCGCCAAGTGATTTAGAAGTCTTTTGCGCCTGGCGACTCATGTGGAGCGCCAGGCGACTATTGATGAAGCAGACGTTGTGTTTTGCTTGCTTTGGATGTATGTGGTCTACGAGGCCTTGGGCGATATCTCAAGGGTCAGATGCTGGAGTATTCCTGGAGTTGTGGCTCAGGATGGAGCGTAACACGAGCATTCTTCGAGTTATGGCACAGAATAGCGAGTGTTCCCGCATGTGTTCTACCAGTGGTGGCTTGTAGGTTGGACAACAACGATAGCTTGAGATTATCAACCAAAGACGTAGAACATGGATTACATGGTGGTGGCCATGTGATATGAGATCAAAGGATGATGATCCTTGGATTTGTGTGTGTTTTGTTATATAAATTGATGCATATATTTTATTTTGTTAGCTCACCCTATCTGTTTGTGTTTGGCGATGATCGTGTACGCGGTACACGAGAGCAGTCGATGTTGCAAGTGGATCTGGTGAGGTATAGAGCCGAAGCGGGGCTAGTTGGGAGAGGACTTTCTCAGAGTTTTATATTTTATGAGTTTTTAAAGAATTTGTAATATTTCATATTACTACCCGTAGACATTATAATTGAGTTTTAAATTTTTCTGGATTTGAGTTAACTTCGGATGTAATAAAAGTTTTATATTTCTCATGTTTTGGAAAATGGAGCTTAATAAATGAGCATTTAATATTATTATCTTAGTTTATTAAATAAATTCGTAATATCCTGACGGGATGTTACAGTAACGGTAACGGTAACGGTAACAATACTATAATGGTAACGGTAATGACTGTAACGATAATGGTAATGATAATCCTCCGTTCGATACTTGGTCACAAGTTGGTCCTTGTACTTTTAAAATCATTATCTTTAATCCTTATTGATTGACGGTATTAAAAATAACAAACGAGGTGTCATATGTTATTTAACTTTTTTTATAAAAATTAATATAGCGTCCACCAAGCTGACTTTTTCACGAACTAAGAAATAAATGCTTTTGATCCTTGAAATTTGAACTTAATTTGAAAATATCCCTGGTTGAAACTTGATAACTGCTTAGTCTCTACACATCGAATAAGAATTATATAACAAAAATAATAACAATAATAATAATAATAATAATATATTAATTATAATATTATTATTATATAACAATAATAATATATAATTATTAATAGTATTATTATATAATTATTAATAATATTTAAATAAATAATAATATAATAACTATTATTAATATAATAATAATTATATAATAATAATAATATGTCAGTAATAATAGTAGTATCTTACTAATTATTAATTTTAACATTTGTGATCCACATAAGGAAGAAAATAAATACTTAAAAGTTAAAAAAAAGGCAATATTTCTCAATGTATCAACTGAATATACATAACAAATTTGTACCACTTTTCAAACTTATATTGGTCGATGTGAGTCTTCTATTATCATCTTGCTTTAACATTTTTACTGAAACTGATCCCAAATTTTTTACTACACTTATCATAGGCGAAATATAATCGAAATAGAATGCTAATTTTTATTGGGCAAATGCTTGTCAAAAAGCATATGTAAATAATCGTGTAATGGTACGTAACGGTAACAGGGTAACAGAAATGATAACGGTAACAATAACGGTAATGGTAACGATAACGGTAACAGGTAACTGATAACGGTAATGGTAAAGATAAGGGTAATGATTACGGTAACGGTACCATAACGAGATAATAGGGTAATGATAACGGTAACGATAACGGTAACGGTAACGGTAACGGTAATGGTAACGGTAACGATAATGGTAACGGTAAAGATCACGATAACGGTAACGGTAACAGTAATGATAACGGTAACGGTAACAGTAACGATAACGGTAACGGTAACGATAATGGTAACGGTAATGATAATGATAACGATAACGGTAACGGTAACGGTAACGGTAATGGTAACGGTAACGATAATGATAACGATAACGATAACTATAATTGTAACAGTAATGGTAACAGTAACAGTAACGATAACGGTAACGATAACGGTAACGATAACGATAACGATAACGGTAACAATAACGGTAATGGTAACGGTAACGATCACGGTAACAGTAACGGTAACGATAACGGTAACGGTAAGGTAAGGTAACAATAATGGTAAGGGTAACGATAACGGTAACGATAACGGTAACGGTAACGGTAACGATCACGATAACAGTAACGGTAACGATAATGATAACGGTAACGGTAACGGTAATAGTAATGATAACGGTAACGGTAACGGTGACGATAATGACAACGGTAACGATCACGATAACGGTAACGGTAACGATGACAATAACAGTAACGGTAACTGTAACGATAATGGTAATGGTAACGGTAATGGTAGCGGTAATACTAACGATAACGATAACGGTAACGATAATAGTAACGATAATGATAACGGTAGCGATAACAATAACGATAATGGTAACGATAACGATAACGTTAACGGTAACGGTAACGGTAACGATAACGATAATGATAAAGTAATGGTAACGGTAACGGTACCGGTATAGGTAACGTTAATGTTAATGGTAACGGTAACGGTAACGATAACGATAACGGTAACAGTAACGGTAACAGTAACGATAACGGTAACGATATTGATAACGATAACGGTAACAGTAACGATATCGATAACGGTAACGATAACCAAAATGGTAATAGTAATGGTAACGATAACGGTAACGGTAACAATATTATAATGGTAACGGTAATGATAGTAACAATAATGGTAAATGTAATCCCCTGTTCGATACTTTGTCACAGGTTGGTCCCTGTACTTTTAAAATCATTATTTTTAATCCTTATTGATTGAAAGTATTAAAAATAACAAACGATGTGTCATATGTTATTTAACTTTTTTTATAAAAAATAATATAGCGTCCACGAAGTCGACGTTTTTCACGTGAGAAATAAATGCTTTTGATCCCTGAAATTTGAACTTAATTTGAAAATGATCCCTGGTTGAAACTTGATAAGTGCTTAGTCCCTACATTGAATAAAAATTATATAACAATAATAATAATAATAATAATAATATATTAATTATAATATTATTATTATATAACAATAATAATATATAATTATTAATAGTATTATTATATAATTATTAATAATATTTAAATAAATAATAATATAATAACTATTATTAATATTAATAATAATTATATAATAATAATAATATATCAATAATAATAGTAGTAATATAAATAATAATTAAATATTAATATATCAGTAATAATATTAATAATAATTAATAATAATATTATTTATAATTAATATTATTAATAATACTCCAATAAATATATATTCAACTTTTTAAATATGAAAGATAGTATCTTAGTAAGTGATAATAATGTAATGTTATTAAGTTAATATATAAAATAAATTTATATTTATTAAAACTGAAGTAAAATGTTAAAAATAGAGTGAAATGAATAGAAAAATTAATTGTTGATGAATAAAAAAAAGAGAAAAAATGATAAACAATTTTATAGAAAATAGGTAAAAATAAAAATTAATTTTAAAAAATTTAATAAATAATTATATTGTAAAGGATATAATTGGTATTATGAAATGTGGACAAAAAAGAGAGAATTCTCTTTATATATTGTTATGAGTTTGTTTGTGGGGTTTGTTTTGTTTGTGTATTGAATGTAATCTTATTTTCGTTGTTGATGAAAAATCCATAATGTATTGTAAAAGTTTGATTGTATATTGAATGAAAAAGTTTGATTAAGTTTAAGCACACCATTTTGGTCTCCAATTCCAATGTCGTTGTTCTAATTTACATTTATACTGAAGAACTAATAATAAAAGTACTGATATATCAGAGCCAATTGAATAACTAAAAAAAAAAGTGGTGGTATAAGAGACCCAATTTCAGAACATAATATCCAAACTGTTATATATCCAAATTGTTGCTTATAACAGACCCAGTTGAACAGTACAATATCCAAAGTGTTTCTCACAACAGAGCCAAAATAACCACAAAACACAAAATATTATTTGTGTATCAACAAAATAACATCACTTCATCATTACAGCAGATGCACAAAATGACAGTAGATGCACAAATTCATGGCTTCCTAACACGTCCCCTTCTAGGCTTCAGCTTTTTCCTCATTGATTGGCCTGGACCTGGTGGGCGTGATTTTGGTGTCCCTGTTGTTGGTTGGCCTTGTAGGCCAGGTTGTGATGAACCAGATTGTGGTGGACCAACAAGTGACCCAGATTGTGGTGGAGCAGTGTGTGGTGGAACACCTGTTGGGCCAGATTGTGATGAAGCAAATAGTGGTAGAGCAATTGCTGGGTCAGAATGTGGTGGAACAGTATGTGGTGGGCCTTGTGATGAAGCACCAGTTGGGCCAGATTGTGATTCAGTTTGTTGTGGTCGAATAGGACAATAATTCTTGTTGTGACCAAGTGGCCTGCATACACTACGTCTTTTACGAAACCCTCAATTAGACATTTGAGTATCATTTTTCTTTAACTCCCAGGACTCCAATCTTCTATTTTTCTTTGGTCTTCCATGCAAGATTCTTTTCTTTGTAGGCATGACATATGGATAAGAAGTTATTTCCCACACTTGGTGACCATTAATAGGGTAAACAATTGATGCATAAGTGTGTTCATATGTAGACTTCTTAAAGCAACTTGGAATAAAATCTTCTGCATTGATATTCAAAAACTTCATTGCACCTAGGGCGTGACAACATGGAATTCCATTGACACTCCATTTTCTGCACGTGCACTCCTTTTGTCAATGTTAACCACAAATTGTTCTTTAAGTTCTTATGTATGGCGGACTTCAAACAACCTATCTCATGCCCACCTGATTACAATAAAAAATACAAATATTTTATAATCACAGAGGACCAAGTAAAAGGGACGAAAGAAGGTGTCAATGTACCTTGGTAACCAATGCCTCACTAATTTTGATTCGTGTTTGAGCCTGTCCACAATTTTCGGCATGATCGAGCCCTTATAAGCTCCAATTTTCTTTCTGTTGTTGGCCCATTTCCTCATGATGTACACTCGGATATCCTCTAACATGCTTATAATGGGCTTGGTCCGAGTTTGAAGTAGCACACTATTGAATGACTCACACATGTTGTTTACCATAATGTCACATTGAGGTCTTATAGTGAACCTAAATCTTGACTAGAACCTAAAATAATATACAAAATTATTAAATCATTAATAATGAAAACAATGTCTATGTTTGACTAACCTTGGGGGAATCACAATTAAGTATTTGAATGCATCCTCATTCACCTCCTTAATTTTCAACATTTATTTCTCCTAACATTGTGGATATGTCGAATATGCAGCCATCCACATGAGATGCTTGAGATTTTTTCCTAGGAATTGCTTACAGAAATTTGCATACAGATGTCGGACACAATACCTCTGATCCACTCCAGGGAGAAGTTCTTGGATAGCTTGTAACAGACCCTGTCAAATACAAACAATTTAGTTATAAACATACTTTGTCTGAAAATAGTACCATTATGGTAGAATATTATAAGAATCCCACCTTCTGCTGATATGATATAAAGGTGCATGATGCACCTACTGCATCCCCACCCAGATCATCTATTAGAAGCTCCAGGAACCATTTCCATGAGTCCTTGTTCTCAACTTCTACAATCGCATATGCTATTGGTAAAATTTGGTCATTGCCATCTCTTCCAACTGTTGTCAATAACTCTCGTCCATACTTGCCTTTCAAAAAGCAGCCATCCACTCCAATGATAGGTCTACATGCGACAAAACTATCTTTGCATGCCTTCAGGCATGCATAAAACCTACTAAATATTACTTCACCATCAATGTTTTCGACTTTACCTTTACTGTAGAACCCGAATTTCCTCTCAATAGCTCATGTGCATAATCGTATATTGTTCTATAATGCTCTATGAATGACCCATCAACATCATCTCTTGCAATAGCTTTTGCTCTGAAAGCCATATTTCTAGAAATACATACATTCCACTTTCTAGAGACCTTGTCTCGAATATCCATCACCTTCATATGTGAGTTTTCTGTAACAGTCTTTTCCATCTTCGTACTTAACCATTTTGCATTCATTAACTTTACATTAAAGTCTCTATTGCAGCTATGCTCATCAATTATTTTCCTAAGTTGTCAAGACTTCACTAAGCATACCAATTGCACTTTCCCTTGGCACCAACACATTTGACAATAACTCTATTCTTGTCATTTCGGTCAAATCTTAAATTCTTTCCATTTGCCAATGCATAGGTTCGAATGGCTTCAATAAATTTCTTTTTCTCTATGAAATAAGTACATACTTCCTATTTGTATTGGTCCATACTTTTTGGCATTAAGAAGGTTGGAAAGCTTCCATAACTTTTTTTATCATTGTCTTCCTCATCACTTTTTGTACCAGTAAAAAATTCATCTGAGTGCCACTCAACATCAGGAAATTCGTCACCAGATCCTACTCCTCCAACCTCATCCTCATGTGAATTACTACATTGTTGTTGATTGGAAGAACATGCTCCTGCAATGTTTTTTGGAGTACCTCCATCTTCACATTCCACATAACCATCCAAAGACTCATTTGTTGTGTCACCTTCAACATTGACATCCACAAGCCCTTTATCACAAAACTTCTCAGTAGCAGTTTAGTCGTTGTATCATCACCCTCCTCATCTGACTCTTCATCATAAGCCTCAACCTCATCCACCTCATCCACCTCATGTAAGTTCTCTTCAACTTCAGCATCAATGTCCTGCACATCGTCGTTATCTATCTCTTTTTCTCCATTTACTTCACCATCACCCAACTCCTTTTCAATTTCAGCATCAGTCTCCTGTACATCATGGTTATCTATCTCTTCTTCTCCATTTACTTCACCATCATCCAAGTCCTTTTCAGTTTCACCATCACCCTCCACTTCTTTATGCACTTCCTTATCAACCACAACCCCTTCGATCATGTTAATAACCTCAGGTTCAGTCATCCTGTGCACCACATAAAGATGAACAACACCATTTATCATAGATATGGTGGCCATATGCATAGCCCCTTTGTCATCAACCAACAACACCAACCTATCTTCCAACACTGACTCACCTCTAACAGAGTACCACAACTCTTTCGGATTAACATGTCCCAACTCTCTTAGTCCATGAAGAATCTCGAAATACCTTCACGTATCAGGATCACAGAACCACGATACCCTTTCCCCATCGTCATACCATAGCTTGTCATCATTGACAAAATGTCCACTATGGTGGACCACCACTTCGAAACGCTCCTCAGACATCCAACCTGAAATTAAAATGCCCACATAATCATACACATATTACTGTCCATACCACTGTTAAACCGACAATTTAATATGGGGGACCACAAATAATATAAACTACACTACTCAAATCAAATGGGGGACCACAAAGCCATGCCCAAAATGGAAAATATAATGCTTAAACCCCAATCACACAACACTCCCACACTTCCATCGATGAAAACAAACCAAATCAAATACCAAGATCGAAAAAACCCTAATTCCCAATCAACGAAAATAACCAACCAAATTTTGAAACGAACTTCTAACCTTCACTGGAGATCACCTTCGCTCACCTTCAATACAGATCACCTTCGCCTGAAACACGATTGCAAATCACAATTTGAATTGTCTTCCTCAGCATTGCGTTCCACTCACTCGCAATCCATGTTCCTCGAAATCCTTATTTTCGCAATCCCTAATTTTAAAATCAAAATGCAGTTTTAATTACTATAACATTAAACAAAACGACCACCTTAACTAACAATTAAAAAAACATGACTGATTTTAATTAAAAAATTATTTTCCACATTTTATTGTTCACATTAAATAATAAATCCACATTAGTCGTCCACTGTAACGTGTGTAGTCCTATATAAGAAATCGTTAATCAATTTAACATTGTTAAGGATTTGGGTTTAATTGTATCAATTTTGCAGATTTTTGGATTCAATTGAGATTAAAAAAAAATCTATGAATCTAATTGAGATTTTTGAACGAAAACGTGTATCAAGGAATATTTTAGCTTTTCTAAAATGACTACAAAGAACATGTAAACGCGACGTTTCTTATTTGGCTTTGATTTTGAAACATAAGATGGTCTCTTCCTTTAAACAATTGTCGAAACAATTTTGTTTTTTCCGTCGTTCAAGAATGTTGGTAGAATTTTTAGGTCAATTTGGGATAAACAATTTCGATTTGACACTATTAATCGTTTGACCTTCAACATCGTAACCATACACTTTCAAAGGATTTAACTATGGTGCTATGAAACAGTTAAAAATTATATATTATTATTAAAAGTTATCATAAACTAAAAATTATTATTATTATAAAGTAATGAATCATTTTTAGTATGATAAATTAGTGATATTTGAGTACCCGTCATGTATTAGTTAATAAAAAATATGCAAAACATATATGAAAGTCTTATTATCATTAACTAGCAAAAAACATAGGCTGTGTATTCATATTTTTTAATTTTTATAAAAATTGAAGTTAAAATTAATAAAAAATATATAATTAATTATTTAAATAGTTATTAGATTTAAAATTAAAAAATAAAATATGTCTATACAAAACTTGAAAGACATAATAATTTTTTTAAATAATAATTAAAAATAAACTATTTATAAATAATTAATATTTAAAATAATAAAAGCATATTTTAATTTTAAATATGTTCTACGATATTGTATCATATCTAATTTATATAATATACACAAAATAAATAACTGTTATCACCATTACTATTTTTTTATTCTTTTAACATGACACGATGCAGCAGGGTTTTTTTGTTAATTGCTGTTTACTTTGAGAGATATTTTAGTATTTTTCATCTTCGTTTTTTAATTTTTAGTTCTAAATACTCTTTTAGTTTTTTAATTTTTTAGTCTTTATTATATTGTGTTCTTTTAATTTAATTTTAATTTTAATTTTCCTTTTAGACATGTTTTAAATTTTGTTAATAATTTTATTTGATTAGTATTGTTTAAATAATTAATGTCCTTGTATATATTACATGTTAGTTTTTGTTTTTTTTTTTTTTTAATTTTTAAAAATTGTTTTTTT
>Ga0214544_1004279_pt1 | contig 28792 bp, 27 predicted proteins | sample CNSS3metaG_FD_160074 | JGI IMG/M metagenome (GOLD analysis project Ga0214544, IMG submission 160074) | Root nodule microbial communities from cowpea collected in UCLA plant growth center, Los Angeles, California, USA - CNSS3 | ecosystem: Host-associated > Plants > Roots > Nodule | place: USA...
CTGTTTCTGCCGCCTCAAGGATTTCAGGCGTGTCGCAACTCGCTACGACAAACTAGCCACGAACTTCTTGGCTGCCGTCCATCTCGCCGCCATCGTTGCCTATTGGATCAATTGAGTCCGAGCCCTAAAGCCTGACCATCAATGGAGGAACGCATTCTCCGGACGCGATTGCAATCTCAGCTAGACCGTGGCAGGTTTCGTACTCCACTTCTATACTGGCTACCGCGCTATCCATGTCCCGGAGCAACGCGAGGGCGGCTCGGCGCCTTCCACTCAAGAGCATCCGACGCTGTCCCTACCGCGCCCGCGCTGCCCGTGAAGTTAGCGACGACGTGACTCGGCGCCCCCGCTGGAGGACGGAAGCGCTGTCCCTGCCCACGTACCGCTAACTTCGGGGCGGCCAACGTTGCCATAACAACGCTAACCACCTCGCTTTCCGGGAGCGGCAACAAGCTCCACGGGTTGTGTAATTGTAGCGTCAAAATTGCTTGTGGAGCGCCTACCAGGATTGGTGGCTGCCTTATCGGCTGGGTCATGACTTCGGGACATAGGCAAAACGACATCACGACGGTGGTCTGGCCGGAAGGGATGGCCGCACTCGCAGGCTTGGTCAGCTTGGCTCACCTCCGCCACCTAGAACGAACCCGGCCGGGTCTTCCCCAAGCGGTCCTCGCCATTGTGGTAGGGCCCGTCTGGTACGGCCCGACATGCGGACGGCCTTGGGCCCGGCAGACCGAAGCGCTCAAAGTAGTGCCGCACACGCGAGCTCGACAGGTCACCTGCATGATAAGACGCGAGCGCCGCAGTATCTCCGTCCAGGAACATGGCGAGAGCGACTTGGCTGACAACCCAAACGCCGCCGCCGACACGACGCCCGAGACCGTGCTGAGGGCACCAATTCCGGATCGTCGTTTCTGACTTGCCGGCCCTCTTGGCTGCCGTTGCCAGGCTGATGCCCTCCCGGGGGTCGTACGGTGTGAGCACCCTCCATGTGGTCTCCTCAGCGGATTGCATGCTGACCTCCGCACAGAAGTGCAGCGCCAGACGTCGGCTTGCGTCGATACGTCAGCGTCGATCCGGACAGCCGGCGGAAAGCCGCCGTCTGCACGGTCAATGCGAACACGGTCCCGCCACCGAGCAGCAGCATCAGTCCCATGACATCGTATCGGCACCCCGGCGCGACGGCGTGAACACCGAACAGATCCAGAGCCGTCCACCCGAGATCGCAAGCGGGGCGATCCCAGTTCGATAGGAAGCAATCGGCGTCTTCGACCACCTGGGACCATCGATCTGGGCCGGCCCACTCGGGTGCTGGCATTCGTTTCAGCTCCTGCAGAATTGCATGCCATCCGGCAGTGTCGTCCTCGAAGATTTGTGCCTTTCGCCCCTCGTCAAAATTAGTGGTGGCAGTGGGGACACTGGGGACACCCCGCGCAACTACCTCAATTCTCGACGTTTTTCTGTCCCCACTCGTCGCCAGGGGCTGTCCCCACTCGTTTTTGAGTGGGGACACGATCGTTTCGCGAGTGGGGACAAAAAAGTCATTGTGCTGCAGGGACTTCTCGGAAGTGTCCCCACTGCCACCACTGTCCCCACTCATTTTCATGAGGGCCGTGATGTCCCGGGAGAAGGCTTGCAAGTCATGCTTCATTTGCATCCTCCAGGAAGGTCGAGCGGATGTGGTAGAGGCGCATCTTCCCGTGGTCGGGGACCCGGACTGACTTCGCCATGTGCGAGCCTTCGCCCTCGATGTAGCCCTTCTGCCTCAGCGTCGCGGCTACGCGCCGCGGGTCGAGACCTGCGCAGATTTCCTTCCAGGCCGTGGTGGTGACGTAGAAGTCCCAGCCATCGCCCATCTGCTCCCTGAAGCCGGCGACATCGCGCGCCTGCATCCCTTTCGGCGCATTGTCCTCCCACGCGGGGATGAAGCGCGACATCCCGTCCTTGAGGAGAAAGGTCCTCACCTGCTCCATGCCAGCGGCGGTCTCCGCTGCTTCATGCCCGCCGCGGGCTGCGAGCCACTGCTCGAAGCACAGTGCAGCTGCGTCCACGGCGTCTCCCCTCGACCAAGGCAAGATCTCGTACAGCGTCGCGATTTCGCCGCCGGCAGCGATGAGCCCGAACCGCTGGGCCACGCGGCCAACTTGCCCGTCCGCTCCTGCCGGCACATAGGTGCCGCAGAAGCTCTTCACGACATCCTTCATGATCTTCCGGATCTCCTCGATGTGCGGAACGATGGCGGCGAGATACTGTCTGGAGGCGACGCCGTAGTGCTGCTGTGTCGCGGTCTTCAGGTGAACCGCGAGCGCGTCCGGTGAGGTGAACCCGTGCAGCTGTTCGAACATCCCCATCCCAGCGCCGGCATCGGCCGACACATCCACGATCCGGATCTGCTGACCGGCCGCCAGGCGCTTGCCGCGGCCATCCTCAGCCACCTTGTCGGAGAGGCCGATTTCACCCGACGACAGGAAGAGGACACGCCACTTCGCCGCCCGACGGGCCGAGCCGTCGCGCGTGCTGCGGGACTTACCCGAGCCGTTCGCGAGCATGTAGGCGGCTTCGCCGGCATCCTTCGCCGCCAGCTGGGACAGCTCGTCCAAGCACAGCAACGTGTCGCAATGCGCGAGTGAGACGCCCTCCAAGCCGTTGGCCGTCGATCGCCATGAGCGGATGTAGCCGTTGGTATCGCCGCCGCCCCAGACACTGCCAGCGACATGCAACGCCGTGCTCTTGCCGGTGGATGAGGCGCCCTTGAAGTGGACGCCACCACCCTCGGCTGCGCACGGGCCCACCAGCGGCCCTGCGAAGGCAGCGGACAGCGCCAGCACGAGCCGGCTGTTGCCGACCGCGTACCGAGCTACGTTCTGTTGCCAGCTCTCCAGGCTGCCCGCCTGCCGGAACGGGTGTTCGTGGGCAGACGCGCTCTGCAGCAGCAGGAGGTCTCGATCGTCAACGGCGAAGCACTCGTCCGGCATGACGAACGAGTTGCCGTGCCAGCCCACGCGCTGGGTAGCCCGAGCGCGCTTCGGCGACCTCACCTGAAGCAGGAACGAGTTGAACAGGTTGCGAGCGATGTTGCTGGGCGAGATGAAGAACCCGCCATCCATCAGGATCCGGCGCGCCTCCGAGCCGTCCCCAGCCAGAGTCGCCCGCGGCAGCGCGAACTGGTGCTCGCGGCCATCGTGATCGCGCCAGCGCAACAACACGCCCCAGCTTGCCCCATCGGTGTCGCGGGTCTCAGCCACGACATCGAAATGGCCGGCGACCAAGATTGCCGGCTTGTCGAGATCGTCCGGATTGCTCCACATCAGACCCCGATCAGAGAAGCTGTAGCCGACCGGCAGGGCCGACTTCTTCTCGGCCTGGGCCTGGATGTGCTCCTCTTCCTGGCTCATCTCTTCCGTTGAGAGCTTCCATTCAACGGTCGTGCGCGCCCTCTCCTCGAGATCTTGGAATGAATGCCCGGCTTCGAACCAGTCGGAGACATCCTGCTTTTTCTCCAGTTCTGGGAAGCGCACGATACGGACGGTCTCAGCGACGCCGAATGCGAGCGCCGCCTTTGCGTCGGCGTGATCCGATCCCTCGTCATCGTTGTCGGCCAGGATGACGACATGCTTGCCAGCGAGGTACTGCTCGCACCCCGCCGGCAACCCGTCGCCGACGCCGCCGAACGTGATGGCGCAGCCGCCGCGCTTGCCAACAGAGTCCGCGTCCTTCTCGCCCTCGGGCCAGAAGACCGTGGTCGAGCTGTCGAGATCGCCCGCCACATAGGGCACGGACTTATAGCCATCCGGCTTGCGGTACTGCCAACCCGTGGTGCCATCGACATCTGCAACGCGATAGGCGTTGAAGGCCCTCTGCTCGCCCTTGGTCATGATCTTGATGCGAACAGGCACGCCGCCGCATTTGTAGACGTGGCGTCGCTTCTCGTTGTCACGCGGGCGCGGCCCCTCATCGCCCGCCACCATGAAGCGGGGCTTGCCGTCGTCGTCTGGCTTCGTCCGTGCCGGGAAGACAGGCGCATCTTTGGCCTCGGCCGGCGTGGCCGCGATGTTAGCGGTCACCTTGGGCTGGGGATCACGCATGTTCCCGGTCAGGTTCGTCGTACCCGTGGGTTGGACGTTCAACATCGACGCGAGGTCGCGCGCCGCATCCAGCTTCGACTTGCCGTCGAGGTACGCCTTGAGATCGATGACGTCGCCGCCCTTGTCACCGGTCGCGAAATCGCACCACACCCCGCTCTTTAGGTTGACCTTGAAGCTGCCCGGCTTCCCGTCATTCCGGGTGGGGTTTCGCGCAACCCACTCTCCGGACTCGCGGCGTCCGCCAGGCAACAGCTTGGGGATGACGAAGTCCAATGCGCTGAGAGCCGCTGAGCTGACGGCCTTGAAATCGACGCGCTGGGCGTTGTTGAAGCTATTCATGATCGTTCCCATTAGCGGGGCTCTCCCGCTGAAAATTTTGCGGCGCGCCAGCACTGGGCCGACATGCCGGACACGTTCTTGCATCGCGTTCCGTCTGGCTCGATCTCGCCTTGCAGGTGGAGCTCGGAGACCCGAGGCCTGACACTCAGGAAGCTGATCTCGAGGCGCGCGGCGATCTGGTCCGGCGTGAAACTCGCCGGATGCTGCGATCGGAGAAACTGAAGGACGCGCTCGCGAACCGTGGTGGCACGCTGCGTCAGCTTCTGAGCCGCTTCGCTGCTGGGGCCGACGGCCTTGAAGCCGGGGCTGTCGGGATAGCTCATTGGCGCACCTCGCTTCCGAGACCCGCCAGGCCGGCGATCAGATCAGCGAAGGCCGGGTGAACGCGGTAGCGGCGGGCTACGAACAAGCCGGCTCGGCTGCTCGGCTGCAGGACGGTGACGCGCCATGAGAAGAGCGGCAGGTCAGAAATCGATTGAGAAGTTTGGGGTCGTTTGCTATGGGTTTTCATACTAAGGTTTCCAGAGAAGCCCGGTGCGCACGACCTGATCCGCCAAGATGTGGATCGTGCAGCCGGGTTTTCTTTTGAGGGATGGTGTCAGGCGACGCGGCGAACCTCGGAGGTCGATCTGACCAACGGGCCGATCTTCCTCTGCGCCCAGGCGTCGAGGCCGGAGACGGGGTAAAGGGGGAAGCGTCCCGCGAGCCGAAAGGGCGGACCTTCCGAGCTGATGCAGGCGAGCTTCGCCAGTGTCTTGGGAGAGCAGGGAACGTTGTACGTATCGGCCACGTACTTGGCAGCTTCATTGCGCCTTAGGTAGCGTTCGGTGAGCGCATCGTTTTCGTTGTCAGTCATCTGGACCTCGCAAGAGTCACGGATCAATGTCCGTCGCTGCGAGGTCATACGGCGCCACACTGGGCAAAGTCGCCCGATTGGTGGAGAGAGTGGCCGATAGTTGCCGAGAGATTAAGACGGCTTATTCGCTCGGTGCTTGCCGGAACCGTCTTGCCAAGCGCTCGGCCTTACTATCGATCGTGCCATAACCATGAGCCCGAGGAGCCACTTGGCGAGCTGCCTCCTCAGCCGAGGCTGCCTTGCCTTCAGCGAGGAGCCGCTTCATTTCGCGCAACAGTGGGATATCCAGCGAGAGATAGGACCCCTGCCCTGGCTTTCGCCCCCTTACCCTTGCCTGGTCCCCGCCGCGTTTAGGCGGATTGTGTGGGGTAGTCTCGGCAGGGGCAGAGCAACGTTCACCATCCTGCGCGGCCGGCGCCGCGTCCCTGGGCGGCCAAAGGCTTTTCACATCCAGACGCGAAAACTTGACATCTCGGAAGTCACAATCCGGCCCAGCCAGGATGGCCTTGCCCGATGGCTCTCTCCTTCGGCGGAGCCGAGGCCAGAGATGCGTCGGGATTTCGACCATTTTCCCATCGGAGGATCGTGTCGCGCACTTAAGCGCCGTCGCCTTTATCCTTCCCTCACCCGCTGCGAGCCAAAGAACTTCAATCATCCTTTCCCACGGAACCTCGTCACGGCGAGCTTTGAACTCAATGCCGAGCCAACCCGATGGCCCCCATCCTGACAATTTCCAGCTGCCGCTCGATCTTCCGGGATCGAAGATTTCAGGATCGCTCGGCGCGGGCTCATTCAGAGTGGCATTTCTGATCGCTCCTTCGAGCTCACTTGCGTCAACTTTTAGATCAGGAAAGAATCGCCATTCGGCGCACTGACTGCGATAGTCGTCCCATTCCTCGCGAACTGCTCTGATATCTCCCCAGATGATCCAAGCAAGGGCCATCGTGATGGACCAGTGCGATAGCGTGTCGGGATCAAATGCGCCCTCAGGTGGCCGCGACGGCAGCCTCACCTCATCTGCGCTCGGATTCTGAGACACCTGATCGTGCAGCGAGTCCGAGGTGCTCATAATGGTTTCCGCCGGGAAGCACTTTAGAACGTCCTCCCGATGTACCCGGACATCGTGCCATGCTGCCGCGTGACCCTCCCTGTGACGGATGATCACCGGGCCGCTGGCATTATCGTCCATTACCAAATCTGCCCACTCCAACGGCGGGATAGGCTCTCGCACAAGCCAAAGCTGACGTTGCCCCGAAGCCGTTAACGTACCCGCCTGGAAGCTTCTCAGAACAGCCCTTCGAACCTCGCTATCCGAGTTGAATGGCCTCTCAATTCTCTGGAGCCCATTGTCTTCGGCAAACGTGTCGGCAAGGTCGGCCGCAAAGTGCGGCAACCCAGAAGGCATGGAGTAATCTCTTCGTGCCAATTCTGGAGTGGAGTCCGAGAGAGTGTCGACTGAAAACGGACTCCTGGTCTGAGCCCAGGCAAGAACTTGACCGACATTCCAATAAACATCGTCAAATCCCTCCAATCGGAAAGTTGTGACGATGTCGCGCAAGCTAGAAATTGCGTCCGGCAAAATGCACCTCCGCGTGGTGCTCCGCAGGTGGACGACGCGGCAGACTGGTGCGGACCAGCTTTTCGGGAGCTACCCTAGCCGCGCCGATCGATTAGGCCTTCCGAAACTGGACGACCTTGCTCTGTTTCTTTCCGTTCATGGCGTCATCGATGTGTCTGGCGATTCGATCGGCCGCAGCAAGGAGCGCCGAATCGATCTTGTGGATATAGCCCATGGTCACATTGCCCGACTTGGAATGGCCGATGAGGGCCTTGATCGTTGGTATGGTGTAGCCAAGATCCTCGGCCGCGGAACTGAAGGAGTGGCGTAGACCGTGGCTGGTGATGCCAGGCACTTCCTTCGCAGACACTTTCTGAAGCCATCGCGTCAATCCGGTGTGGTGCTTCGACTCGGTCGTGATGGCAGGAAACACATACTTCGACTTGGACTTGGCCATCGCCACCTTCAGGACCGCGATAACGGCGGGCCCGACAGGGCGGATACTCTTCCCGGTCTTGCTGTCGCCCAGGCGGAGGGCCATTCCGGAGGTGTCGACTTCGGTCTTCAGCAATCCCTCTACCTCGTCCAATCGGCAGCCCGTCATGGCGGACGTCCGGCTCGCAAGGACCCGCTGCCAGTGCTCGCCATTGGCCTCGGCGGTGGCGAGGCACTTACCCAAGCGGCGATATCCGGCGTCATCTAGGCGCCACTCTCTCGTCTGGTCTTTCGGACGCCGAATGCCGCTGACCGGGTTGTCCGGCCGATAGCCCTCATCGACGGCGTAACTGAAGATGCCACCCAGCAGCCCCATCGTCCGGGCCGCTGTTCCTCTCCCGCCAGTCACAATTGCCCGGCCTCGGGTCTTGGTTTTCACGTCGGCTGCTGATTTGCCGGCGATGATGTCGCGCTGGAGACCTTTCGCGTCGGTGGAGGTGAAGCCCTTCACGGTCTTCTTGCCGACCAGCTTGATTATATGCCGCTCAACACGCCCCTTGTCGCTGTACAGGGTCGTCTTGCTCTTGACCTCGCCCCGCCGCGTGAGGATGAGGCCCCGCTCGGCCTTATCCAAATACTCGCGGCATAGTTCCTCTACGGTCATGGCGCCGCGGGCGAGCTTCTTGCTTTCGACCGGATCTGCACCCCTCACCACGTCCGCGAGGGCCAGCCTGGCGTCTCGGCGAGCCTCCTCCGGGGTCAGAACGCCGTAGCGCCCCAAGGTGAGCCGCCGGCTGCGGTTGTTGGCGTTCCGATACTGCACGAGGAAGGACTTGGCCCCGCTTTTTTTCACGCGCAGGCCAAAGCCCCGGAGCTCGTTGTCCCAAATAACGAGGTCCTTTCCGGTGGTATGTGCGGCATCCACGACCCGCTTGGTCAGCTTCGGCAAGATTTCCCTCGGGTAAGCAGTGGGTAAGCAGGCGCCGGAAAACGAGGGAAATTCGGAGCAATGACCGTAGCCCCCAAATCAGGCTGCTTTCAGCCTATATCTGGGGGCCAGCAATTCCAAGGGATTTCGGGTAAGCAGGGGTAATTTCCCCACCCTTGCCCTCCGAAGGCAAAGGTCACACGTTCGAATCGTGTCGGGTGCGCCAGTCTTGGCAGCGGTTCACACCGCCCCCCACGTCAGCATCGCCAGAATCGTCTGGATCTGATCGGAGGCGGACTCGACCAGTCCGTCGTACGACGTCTGACCGTGTGCGGCGGCCTTCAGGATGCATTCGGCGACGGCCGCCTTCAGGCCGAACACGGATTGATGCGCCGGTACGCTTGCCATCACGGCTTCCAGTGCCTGACGCATCGTGTGAATGAGCTCGGAGCTGTATTGCATGGGCTGACCTCCGCGGGCTCATATTGGGTCGCGTATCCACGCTTGCTACTCACAAGCGTGAGATCGTTTTTTGAATGGGTCGAGACGCAGCGTCTCAATTCAAACGCCAGACCGCCGCATTGAGCACGCCGGCAAAGGCGACCCAGGCTGCGTAAGGCACGAACAAGGCGGCGGCCAGCCTGTCGCGTGACATCTCAATGGTAATGTAAGTTACGATCGCGACGAACAGGCCGATGAGGATGACGAGCGCGGCGCCGATCTGGTGCATCGTGAACATGACGGGAGACCAGGTGAAATTCAGCGCCATTTGCGCCGCCCAGGCCAGCATCGCCTTGCCCCTGGGCTCACGGCGAAAGGTTCGCCATCCCGCAACAGCGATCAGAACGTAAAGGATGGTCCAGGCGATCGGGAACGCCCAGTTCGGCGGGACGAAGCTCGGCTTGGCAAGGCCGGCATACCATTCACCGGGGGGATTGGTCGCGCCGATCAACCAGCCGGTGCCGACGACGCCCGCCACGAAGACCAACAACTGAAGCATCCGTCACCTCGCCCTTCTCATCATCCGATTGTAACATCCTTCCATGAGCCAATCCGACTCGATGCCTGGCGCAGCCGCGGCCGTGCGACGAGAAGCGATGCGCTGAGCGCCATGGCAAGGTCCTGCGTCTTCTCGCAGCAGCGTCGGATGGGTTGCCGACGTTGACGGAGACGGCCTGACCGGGGCGAGCCCGATTGGGGGAGAATTCGGCCCGTCCTGCGGTTGAGGAACGCATGCGGGCGCGCTAAAGGCAAGCGGGCGCGCGCGGATCCGCAGTCGGACGAACCGCCGCCAGTGGATTCAGCACTTGGTTACAAAGCTATCCCATCGACGCGACATTGACGGGCTCCGGGCGATCGCCGTCTTGAGCGTATTCCTCTATCATTTGGACGTTCCGCCGTTCGGCGGCGGCTTCGTTGGCGTCGACCTGTTTTTCGTCGTGTCCGGCTATCTGATCTCTCGGATCATTCTCAGCGAGGCTGATCGCGGCGAATTTTCGCTCCAGCGATTTTACGAGCGCCGCATCCGGCGCCTCTTTCCCGCAGCGATCGTCACCATCATCGGCATCTTGGCCGTCGGTGGCCTCTGGTTCTCTCCGGAGCTTTTCAAGGGCCTGACTCAAGACGCCGTGGCTACGCTGGTATCGGTCTCGAATTTCTACTTCTGGCGCGGCAGCCACGCCTATTTCGCCAACTCGACCGATCCCATCCCCGTGCTTCACTTCTGGTCGCTGGCCGTCGAGGAGCAATTCTATCTGTTTTGGCCCGTGTTCATTCTGCTGGGGCGCCGATTGCTCGGTCGCGCACTGCCTTTGCTCATTCTTGGCATCGCAATTCTTTCGCTCGGCGTCGCGCAAGCGACACTCGCAACCGACAGCTCGGGTGCTTTCTACCTGCCGACCTGTCGCGCCTTCGAATTTGCGATCGGAGCGCTGGTCATCTTTGCTGAGCAGAGGCTGACCTTCCCGGCCGGAGCGCGCTCGCTGTTGGCTGCCGCCGGATTCGCTTTGATCGCTTACGCGGTCGTCAGCTTCGACAGTGCGACCTCCTTCCCTGGCGCGACGGCCCTCATCCCATGCCTGGGTGCAGCCTGCGTGATCTTGGCGGGCGAGCGTCACGTCCTTTCGCCTGTCCTGACCAATCCGCTGAGTGCGGGGATCGGGCTGGTGTCCTACTCGCTCTACCTCGTGCACTGGCCCCTGATCGTCTACGCAAACTACATCCTGGGCGATGACGCCAAGTCGGTCGCGGTGAAAGTGCTGATCGTCGCCCTCGCGATGGCGCTGGCTGCGCTGATGTATCGGCTGATCGAACAGCCGTATCGCGCGGGTCGCTCGTCACTGCTGCGAGTCGCCGGCCCCGCCGCCGCGACGATCGTCGCGCTCGCGATTGTTGCATTTGTGGCCAACCGCCAAGATGGCTGGCCATGGCGGCTACCGGCACAGGCTCGCGAGGTCGCCGATCTGCAGCGTTTCGGCTTCTGGCCATGCGCCAAGAGCGCACAATCGAAATGTGCCTTCGGTTCATTGAGCGGCCCCGTCGGGGTGCAAGTGCTCGGCGACTCCTTCGCCGAGCACTATGTCGCAGCGCTGGATCCGGCGGCAAAGCGCGCCGCCGTCCGGGGAGAGGCCTATACGGCCGAAGGTTGTCCGTTGCTCGTCGGCCTCGTGCGAACAGCTTTCGACGGCTCGCAGGACTGCAAACGCCAGCGCGATACCTACCTCGCCGCGATCAGGCAGAACCAGGCTCCAATCGTGCTCAGTCAATCCTGGATGACCTACGGCGATGCGCTCCGCAACGAGCTCGCGCCGGAGGTCAATGCACCGGCCCTGCAGGTCTGGCGGGCCGGCATCGAGAACACGATCCATGAGCTCGGCGGCAGCGGACGGCGCATCCTGATCATAGCGCCCGGAGTCGAGCCGGGCTGCCGCAGTCCGATGTCCCGCTTCGCACCGGGACCGCTCTGGCACGCGCCAAGCAAGCCCTGTCCTGCTGTGCCCCTTGATCGCGTGCAGGCCGACAATCGCGAATTCCACGCCATGCTCGAGGAGATCCGGAGCCGCTACCCGAACCAGGTCTTTCTGCTCTATCCAGAACGCTATTTGTGCGGAGAAGCCGAGTGTCCGACCGCCATGGACGGCCTCTGGCTCTATTGGGACGTCAATCACCTCACGGTCGCAGGTGCGCAGCGCGTTGGCGACGGAGCCTCAAGCCAGCTCCTTGAGTTCATCCGTGGCAAGTAGGGGCCTCTGCCTCTCCCAAGCGATCGCGGCCGAGCCGAAGCCATCTCGACTGAACGGAACTGACGAGCGCCTCTCGTCACGAGCCTGAGATGCTTTTGACCCTGCCGCGATTGTGCAGCTCAATTCAGCCGCCGGATCGACGGAAGCATCCCTCGGCTCGCGCATCTCCCCACGCGATTGTATCATCTTTCCATGAGCGAATCCGACCCGACGACCGGCGAGCCCTCGCCTGTCCGCAAGATCATCCATATCGACATGGATGCGTTCTATGCCTCTGTGGAGCAGCGTGACAATCCGGAGCTGCGCGGCAAGCCTGTGGCGGTCGGCGGCTCCGCGGAACGCGGCGTCGTTGCGGCTGCGAGCTACGAGGCCCGCAAGTTCGGCGTCCGCTCGGCCATGCCGTCGGTGACGGCGAAGCGGCAATGTCCCGATTTGATCTTCGTCAGGCCGCGCTTCGAGGTCTACAAGGCGATCTCCAGACAAATCCGCGACATCTTTGCCGAGCACACGCCCATCATCGAGCCGCTGTCGCTCGACGAAGCCTATCTCGACGTGACGGAGAACCTGCAAGGCATCCCGCTGGCGCGGGACATCGCGCTTGAGATCCGCGCGAAGATCAAGGCGGAGACCGGCCTCACCGCGTCGGCGGGTATCTCCTACAACAAGTTTCTGGCCAAGCTCGCGTCCGATCATCGCAAGCCCAACGGCCAGTTCGTGATCTCGCCGGAGATGGGGCCGGCCTTCGTCGAGCCGCTGCCGGTCGGCAAATTCCACGGCATCGGTCCGGCGACGGCTGCGAAGATGAACGCGCTCAGCCTGTTCACCGGCCGGGACATCCGCAACCAATCGCTGGAGTTCATGAACGCGAATTTCGGCAAGTCAGGCGCGTATTATTATTGGATATCGCGCGGCGTCGACCAGCGGCCGGTCCGCGCCAACCGGATCCGCAAATCCGTCGGCGCGGAGAACACGTTCTCGACCGACCTCGATGCGTTCGACGCGCTTGCCGCCGAGTTAAGGCCGCTCGTCGACAAGGTCTGGCGGCATTGCGAGGCGACGGGCAATCGCGGCCGCACCGTCACCCTGAAGATCAAGTTCGCCGATTTCGAGATCATCACGCGCAGCCGATCCGTCGCGGCGTCCGTTGCCGGACGCGACGATCTGGAGCGGCTGGCCTGCGGCCTGCTCGAAGCCGAGATGCCGCTGCCCAAGCGCGTCAGGCTGCTTGGGGTCTCGTTGTCGTCGCTCCACCCCGCCGGCGAGTCGGAGCCGCAGCTGACGCTGGGCATCTGAACGCGGCCCAAGCTTCGGCGACAGAGCGCACCAGGCGCGACGAACGGCGGCGGATCTTCCGACCCGCTACCGATTGAGGTCGATCGCGCGCGAGGGTACTCAATGCTTCATATGCTCGAACACCACGATCACGCCGGTCGGTTCGGGCTCATGCGCCATCAGGCGCGTCAGGTCGGAATCGCCCCAATCAGCGAGGCTGACGACCTCGCCACTCTGGCGGTCGCTGCCGAGCGATCCCGTCGGCTCGAGCACCTTGAGGCCCATCTCGTCGACGAAGAAGGTGTGCTCGCCGAACATGCTGTTGAGCTGCGGCATCGCCGGATGTTCGTCGGGCAGCACCTGAGCGCCGAGCTGGTTGACGGTCTGCTTCACCTGTTCAGATGTGAGCTTCATGAGCTGCTCCGTTGTTGGATCCGGTTTCATCGAGCCAAGCGGGAGCGAGCATTCCCTGCGCCCTTGTGCGCCCGGCTCTGATCCCGAACAGGTGCTGCGGACAAATGTTCCTGTGAAATGTATTTCGTGATCGCGGGTTTCATCGGCCGCGTTCGCAGCACAAGATCGCCACAGGATGCACACGATCTGTCGATCGATGCGCTACTCGCTGCTGTTCTCGCCAACCGACAGCGCGCAGATGCGTGACAGATATGTGTACGGCAGACCGGTCTCCTCGGCCCAGGCGTTGAACTGCGCCTGCACCTTGGCGAGATCGCCCTTCGACTTGACCTCCTCGGCGATGTCGAGACCGGCAGCGCGCAGGCAGGCCACGACGTCCTTCGACGTCACGAAGCCGTCCCAGCCGACGAAGCGGAGCAGCATCTGGCCGGTGTTGCCGCCCAGCCGGCTGCCGCGCTTGTTGAGGAGATCGAGCAGGCCGATCTCGTCGGACGACGGCCATTTCGCCAGAAACTTGCCGAAGCTGCCGTGCTCCTTCGCGATCTCCTGCACGAAGGCGGCGTTGTCGCGCACCGACATGATCTTGGCACCGTTGCGCACGATGCGCGCGTCGCGCAGCAGGCCCTCCCAATAGTCTTCGGGTTGGAAGGTGAGCTTGGCGGGCTGGAAATGCAGGAAGGCCTGCCCAAAGCCGTCCCATTTGGAATCGATCACGCTCCAGGCAAAGCCGGCGCAGAACACCCGCTTGGTCATCTCGGCGAGGATACGATCGTCGCCGAGCTTGGCGAGCCGCTTGAGGTCCGGCTTGGCCGGCATCAACTTGTCCAGCGCCTTGGGCCCGCCCTTGCGCTTCTCGGCACGGGCGCGAATGGTCTTGAAGGGGGTCATGTGAACACAGGTGTTGAGGGCAGGCCACGACACCAGAATTCGGCGATCCGGTCCAGCCTCGCATTGCCGCCCCTTGCGCTCTGCGACGGGACGCAGCATGCTGTCGCTCATTGGATTGATGCAAAGGGGCGGCCGGGCTGGTCTGCTTCTTGCTTTATGCCGTTTTTGGAATTCCCTGACATTTTGCTCTCTGGCCGTCGGATTATCCATGCGCTGCCTGGTCGTGGCCGACCTGCACTATTCGCTGCCGCAGCTCGACTGGCTGGTCAGCGCGGCGCCGCAATTCGACCTCGTGATCTTCGCCGGCGACGCGCTCGACATCGGCTCGATGGTGGATTTCCGCGCCCAGATCGTGGTGGTGAAGAAGTATCTCGCGCTGCTGGCCGCGACGACCCGCGTGATCCTCTGCTCCGGCAATCACGATCTCGACGAGCGCAACGCCGAAGGTGAGAAGATTTCGCGCTGGATCTCGGAGGTGCGCGAGCTCGGCATCGCCTGCGACGGCGACGGCCTGACGGTCGGCGATACCCTGCTCACGGTGTGCCCGTGGTGGGACGGACCCCAGGTCAAGCAACGCCTCATCGAGCAGTTGCGCGATGCCGCAGCCGTCAGGCCGCAGCGTTGGATCTGGGCGCATCATGCGCCGCCGGCGGATTCACCGACGAGCTGGGGCGGCAAGCGCTTCTTCGGCGACGTCGAGCTGGTGCAGTGGATCATGCAATACCAGCCGTCGATGGTGATCTCGGGCCATGTGCATCAATCACCCTTCATCAGCAATGGATCGTGGTTCGATCGGCTGGGCCAGACCTGGGTCTTCAACACGGGCCTGCAACCCGGCCGTCCCCCAACCTACATCGTGCTCGATCTCGACGCCGACAAGGCGTTCTGGCTGGCGGCCGGCGCGGCGCAATGGATCGACCTGAATGCGCCGCTGCGGCGGCCTGCCGCCCCCATCGAGGCTCCGCCCGACTGGCTCACATTCTTGGATCGGATTGCCGATCAGAGCCGGGCGAAACCTCAACCGGCGGCAGGTTGATCATGCTCTGGAGCACCTCGCCGACCATGGCCAGATGCGTGCCGTGGCCGGCATATTGCCGCTTCAGATCGGCGAGGTAGGTGTTGGCGACGTTGAGCCGCTGCGCGAGCATTTTTGCGATCAGCAGTGCCACGCCCGGCTCCTTCTCGAGGAACGCGGCGGCATCCTCGAATTCGTAGACGATGGCGTCGGAGCAGGCCCGTACCGTTGCGGTGTGCGGCTGGCCCAGCAGCACGGACATCTCACCCAGCACCGCGCCGGGCTCGGTGACGGTGGCGACCACCATCTCGCCCTTGAGCACCTCGAGCCTGCCTTGCATCAGCACGAAGAGATGGCCGGAGGTGCCACCCTCGGCGACGATGATGGTGCCGGCGGCAAGCTGCCGTTCCGTTCCGCCGGTGCAATAATCGAGGACTGCGCGCATGGTGCGAACGCTCCCGTACACTACGCCGGAAGACTAGAGCACGATCCAAGCCAGGCGGCAATCGGCAGAGAGCCGGCTGGTGCGCGAGGCGCGTCACACCCGCGAGAGCGAGGGCGCCTCTCCGGGCATAATGGCTTGCAGCCCGCCGAAGCGGCGCTCGCGGCCATGGAAGGCGGCGAGCGCCTCGGCAAGATCGCCCGCGTCGAACTCGGGCCACATCCGCTCGGTGAAGTGCAGCTCGGCATAGGCGCCTTCCCAAAGCAGAAAGTCCGACAGCCGCTTCTCGCCGGAGGTGCGGATGATGAGGTCGACGTCGCGAAGGCCAGCCTCGCCCGTGACGAGCTGCGAGAAGGCTTCGCGCGTCAGGCTGGTCAGCGCAGCCGCGTTGGCCGCGGCATGGAGGATGGCGTCGCGCGCGGAATAATCGACGGCGATGCGCACATGCAGCGTGCGGCCATCGGCGGTGGCCGCCTCGGCGCGCGCGATCGCGGCGGCGATGCCGTCGGGCAGGCGATCGCGGCGGCCGATGACGGAGAGGCGCACGCCGTTCTTGACGAGGCTCTGCACTTCGTTCGCGAGGTAGAAGCGCAGCAAGGTCATCAGCGCCGCGACCTCGGCCTTCGGCCGCCGCCAATTGTCGGTGGAGAAGGCGTAAAGCGTCAGCGTGCCGACGCCCTGCTTGGGCGCGGCCTCGACGATGCGGCGGATGGTCTCGACGCCGGCCTCGTGACCGCGCACGCGCGACAGGCCGCGCCGCGTCGCCCAGCGGCCGTTGCCGTCCATGATGATGCCGACATGAAGCTTCTCGTTGCGGGACGTGATGTCACTTTGCATTGCAAAGTCTCCGGTCAAAAAAGGGGAGGATCAGGTCGAGGCGATGCCGAGACGGCCGAGCGGCGGCGCTTCGCGGCCGGCGGCCTTCGCCGCGTCGCGCACCAGCCGCTCGAGCACGGCGAGATAGTCGAGGAAGCGGCGGCGGCCGGCCTTGGTGAGGCGGCAGCTGGTGTGCGGGCGATTCCCTTCGTAGCCCTTGGTCACCTCGACGAGGCCGGCTTCCTGCAGCACGGCAAGGTGCCGGCTGAGATTGCCGTCGGTGAGGCCGCAGAGCTGCTTGAGATCGCCGAACGCCAGCCCCTTGGGATGCGCCATCAGCGAGGTCAGAAGCCCGAGCCTCGCCTTCTCGTGGATCACGCGGTCGAGGCCTTCATAGGAGAAGGGCGCGCTGTCAGTCTTCGACATCGTTGTCTCCGGACGCGAAATGCAGAATGGCCGCCATCAGCGATTGACCGATCAGGAAAGGTAGGCCCATGGTCCATGGCGACAGCGTGTGGGTTCGGCTCGCGAGCACCACGACCGCGAAGCCGGACACGAAATACCAGGCGCCGGCGAGCGCCACCGTGCGCGGCAGCGAACGGACCGAGGCAAAGATGCCGAGCGACACCAGGACCTGCCACAGACCCGGCAGCAGCCACAGCGTCTCGCTCGCGAACTTCCACATCACCACGGCGAGCAGAACGCCGGCAACGCCCGCCGGCAGGAACTGCTCGACCGCCTGGTGGATCATCGCGTCGGCGAGACCGGAATGATGGCGTCGCGACCGGGCGCGCATCTCGATGCCGATGATCAGTCCGGACAGCGCGGCGGCGATGAACCAGCCGACGAAGAAAACGAGCGGCTCGCCGGTGGGATCATCCAACAGCCAGAATTGCAAGACGGCGGTGATGAGCGCAACAGCACCGGTCGCCGCCATCGTCGCCGGGCCGTAACCGCGGAAGGCGGTGCCTGCCGCGATCTGGCTGCGGATCGTCATGATGTCGGCCAGCGCCTTGTCGAGATCGCGCATCGGCAACGCCAAAACCTCGTTCCACCCGGACATTACGAGGCAACGGCCCCGTTACTTTGTATCGCAAAGTATACGGCACTGCAAAGTATGTGCAAGCCCGAATTGTCGCCGCCAGCCGGACGAGAGCGGACAACTGACGGTTGCGCCTCCCCTGCCCTCGCGGATAAGATGGATGCAAGTGCGTTTGCCGGGGGCTGGTATGTGGTTGAGGTCGTTGGTCGTTGCGTTCGTGTTGCAGGTGAGTGTGTTCGGGGCGAACGCGGCGGGGCCGTTCGGCACCGTCAATGTCGGCAACTGGGCCGGCGGCGCATTCAGCAATGACGAGACGGGCGCGTTCTCCCATTGCGCGGCGGCCGCACCTTACGCCAACGGCGTGAGTCTCTTCGTCGCGCAGAATGCGGCCGGCTCCTGGCTGCTGAGCTTTGCCAGCCCCAGCTTTCGCTTCAACAAGGGCGATACCGCACCCATCGACTTCATCTTCGACGGCCAGGAGCAGGCGAGGTTGCTTGCGACCGCCGGCACCACCAACATGGTGACGACCATCCTGCCCCCCCAACGTCGCTCGCACCTTCCAGAAGGCAAGCCTGATGGTGGTGACGACCAACGGCAGCAAGCCACTCCAATTTGTGCTGACGTCGACGGCGCCCCTGATCGCGGCGCTGGCGAACTGCGTCACGCGGGTGAAGGCAGATGGGCTCAGCAAGGCAGGCGATTTCACCAAGGGTGCGGCCAAGCCTGCGGCGACGGCGGAGAAGCAGGCGGCAGCGCCGGCCGGCGGCAAACCTGCCCGAGCCAGGAGCGGCACCGGTTTCGTCGTCAGCACCGGCGGTCACATCGTCACTAACCACCATGTGATCGACGGCTGCGTCGGCGACATCAAGGGCAATCTCACCGGCGAGGCCGCAATGGTGCTGCGCGTAGTCTCGAGCGATGCCAACAACGATCTCGCCCTGTTGCAGGCGCCGTCGACCACGACATTCAAGGACTTTGCCCGGATCCGCGACCGCTCGATCCGCTCCGGCGATTCCGTGATCGCGATCGGCTTTCCTTATCACGGCATCCTGACCTCGGACTTCAGCGTGACGACCGGCATCGTGAGCTCGCTCAGCGGCATGCGCAACGACTCGCGCTTCCTGCAAATCAGCGCACCCGTGCAGCCTGGCAATAGCGGCGGGCCGCTGTTCGACAACACGGGTCAGGTCGTGGGCGTGGTCACGGGCAAGATTCCAGCCTTGCGGATCGCGGTGGCGACCGGCAACATCCCTGAAAACATCAATTTCGCCATCAAGACCGGAGTGCTGCGCGATTTCCTCGACAATTCGATCGTGCCCTATCAGACCGCCGAGCCAAAGAGCGAGCTCAAGACCACCGACATCGCCACCAACGCCCGGCCGTACACGATGCTGATCTCGTGCAACGCGGCGGAGCAGGCGGAGGCGAAGCGGTAGCTATCGGGGCAAGGCACACCCTGCACCTCACCCGTAGCTGTCATTCCCCGCGAAGGCGGGGAATCCAGTACGCCGCGGCCTTTCGATTCATCACTGCCGTCTCGGAATACTGGATCGCCCGGTCAAGCCGGGCGATGACACCTTTGATGTGCGTCGAGCGCTCCCCTCACCCGTGGCAGCACGCACCCTTCGCCGGCTGCGGTTCGTACTGGTCGCGCAGGCGGACCCAGTCCATCGGATAGGGCAGGCCTTCCTCGTGACGGCCAAGCGGGGTGAGATCGAGATATTGATAAGCGGCGTTCATCATGTCGAGGCCGCGGGCGAAGCAGGAATAGGTGTGGAAGATCGCGCCGGCCTCGTCGCGGAAGAACACGCTGATGCCGGGCAGCTCGGGGCCGTAGAACGGCGTGGTCCCGAAATTGTACATCGGCTTGCCGGTCGCGACCTCTTCCTGTGAGAACGACACGCCGTAATCGCGGTTGAAGTCGTTGCGGCCTGAGGAAACCCAGTCGAAGGTCCAGCCCATCCGTTTCTTGAAAGCTTCGAGCTTTGCGCTTGGCGCCAGCGAGACCGCAACCATGGCGGTGTCGCGCGCGGCCAGGTGCGGCACCATGCGCTCGAACCCGTCAGCCCAGAACGAGCAGCTCTTGCAGGCCGCGTCCCAATCGGGTGCGAACATCACGTGCTGCACGATCAGCTGCGGCCGGCCCTTGAACAGATCGCCCAAGGACACAATGCCGTTCGGCCCTTCGAATTCGTACGCCTTGTCGACCTTGACCCAGGGGAGCCGGCGGCGCTCGTCGGCAAGCCGTTCGCGGGCCTGGGTCAGTTCCTTCTCGTGGGCCAGAAGGGCCTTGCGCGCGACGATCCATTGCTCGCGCGAAACGATCTGATGTTGCTGCATGGCGTTCTCCTTGGGGATCAGGCGACGAAAGCATCGAGCTTGTCGAAAATCGAGCTCCAGCCGCGCTGGTGGTTGTCGCGCGCGGTCTCGTCGAAGAACTGGGCGTGATGGAAGATCATCAAGGTGCCGGCAGCGTCCGGCTTCAGCGAGATCGTCACCAGCGACTCACGCTCCGGCGTCGAGTGCCAGACCCAGGTGAAGACCAGAAGCTCGTTCAGAACCACCTCGCGATAGCAGCCGCCGGCCTCGAAATATTCGCCGTCGTCGCCGGTGAAGCTGATGCGAAACCGGCCGCCGACGCGGACGTCGAGCTCGGCTTGAAGCGTCGCCGGCTTCATGTTCGGCGGCCCGAACCATTGCGCTAGCTGCGCGGCTTGCGTCCAGGCGGCGTAGACCTTTTGCGGCGGTGCGCGGAGCCGGCGCGTGAGCGTGAGGCTTGGTCGTTCTGCCGGGCGTTCGGCGGTGTTGGCGGCTGCGTTGGCCATGTCTCTTCCTCCACGAAGGCGGCAAGGCGATCAAGATTGTGGGACCAGAACTGCGCATAGCGATTGAGCCAGTTCATCGCCTGCTCCATCGGCTGCGCGGTCAGCCGGCAGGCGACCGTGCGCCCGGTCTTCTCGCGCACGATCAGCCCGGCATCGGTGAGCACGTCGAGATGCTTCATTATCGCCGGCAGCGATACCGCAAACGGGGCCGCCAGCTCGCTCACCGACAGGCCGTCCTGCTCGCCGAGGCGCGCCAGCAAGGCACGCCGCGTCGGGTCTGACAGCGCCGCAAAAGTCCGGTCCAGCGTCTCGTCCTGATACTTAACCATATGGTTTAGTATAGACGCGAGCGCGGCGACGTCAAGCCGGAAGGCGCAGGCGCGGATCCGCACGAGAGCGTGATCGGGTTGCTGGCAATGCAGCCAAGAAAAAAGCCCTGCCGAACGGCAGGGCCCTCTTCCTCATCATCACGAGATTTCTACTCGACCTTCAGGCCGGCGAAGTCGACGACCTTCTTCCACTTTTCGGTCTCGGCCTTGATCTCCTCGCCGAACGCCTCGGGCGTCTGCACCCGCGGCTCGCCGCCGAGCTCGACCAGGCGCTTGGCCATGTCAGGCTCCTTGAGCACCGCGTTGACCTCGGCGTTGAGCTTGGCGATGATTTCCTTCGGCGTGTTCTTCGGCGCGCCCATGCCGAACAACGCGCTCGCCTCATAGCCCTTGACGGTGTCGGCGATCGGCTGCACGTCGGGCAGCTGCGGCGAGCGTTCCGTGGTGGTGACACCGATCGCGCGCAGGCTGCCGGAGCGGATGTGCTGAATGATCGAGGGCATGTTGTCGAAGATCACCTGCACCTGGCCGGCGAGCATGTCGGTGATCGCGGGCGCGGCGCCGCGATAGGGCACGTGCTGCATCTTGCAGCCGGTCATGGCCATGAACATCTCGCCGGACAGATGCACCGAGGTGCCGTTGCCGGACGAGGCCATGTTCACCTTGCCGGGATTGGCCTTCACATACTCGATGAACTCGGCGACGTTCTTGGCCGGCACGTCCTTGTTGACGGTCATCACGTTCGGAACGCGCTGGAACGAGGCGACCGGCGCGATATCGTTCACGAAGTTGAACTTGAGATTCTTGTAGAGCGAGGCGTTGATGTAGTTGGCCGGGTTGACCAGCTGCAGCGTGTAGCCGTCGGGCTCGGCATTGATGACCGATTCGGTCGCGATGTTGTTCCCGGCGCCGGGCTTGTTCTCGACCACGAATTGCTGGCCGAGCTTTTCCGACAGCCGCTGGCCGATCAGCCGTGCCAGGATGTCGGTGGCGCCGCCCGGCGGATAGCCCACCACCCATTTCACCGGACGGGCCGGATAATCGGCGGCAAGGGCCTTCGACAGCGGGGTGGCTGCAAGCGGACTGGCGGCGAGCAGGCCCAGCGCGGTACGGCGAGTGATCATCTCAAGGGTTCTCCCAGTGTTGTTCTTGAAGTCGGATGGCTTGAAAGCCGCGTCGCTGCGGTTGTAACAAAGCTTGCCGCGTGCGGAAAGTGCGCGGGGCACATCACGACGAAAGGATGAGACATGCCGGTCAAGGTTCATGCCCTGGATCATCTCGTGATCAATGTCAGCGACGTCGCGGCAAGTGCTGCGTGGTACGGCAAGATTCTCGGCATGGAAGTCAAGGTGTTCGATCCCGGCGGCGGCAAAGCGCCGCGGACTTTCCTCGAATTCGGTAACCAGAGGATCAACGTCCGGCAACGCGATGCCGACAAGGTGGAGTGGTTCACCGCGAACCATCCAACGGTGGGCAGCGAAGATTTGTGCTTTCTCACCTCGGCCACGCCGGACGAGGTGGTGGCGCATTTGCGGGCACATGGCGTCGCGATCGAGGAGGGCCCGGGCCCGAGGCAAGGTGCCCGCGGCACGCTGCGCTCGGTCTATTGCCGGGATCCCGATGGCAGCCTGATCGAGATCTCGTCGTACGGGGATTGAGGCGCGCTCTCGCGGCCGTTCGGTCGTCATGCCCGGGCTTGTCCCGGGCATCCACGTTCTTCCTGAGCAAGGCGTGGATGGCCGGGTCAAGCCCGGCCATGACGGAGGAGAAAGGGTCACGCATCACCAAGCTTGCGCGCCTGCGATTTGCGTCCCGCCACCTCCAATGGCAGGAAGACGCAATCATCAAAAGACAGCCGCCAGCAGGATGCAGGCTGCACGGGAGGTCGCCATGCCACTTCAACAGACCACAGCTGGAATCGTGGGCCCGTTCGACGGGCTCGACGTGCCCTGGCTGCTCAAGCTGCGCGCCGAGGTCCGGCGTGATCATCCGTTCCTGATCTGGGCGCCGTTCGACGCGCCGGCGCGGCGCTGGAGCTACGGCGAGTTTCACGAGCGCGTCGGCGCGCTCGCGGCCGGCCTCGCCAGGCGCGGCGTCAAGCCGGGCGAGTATGCGCTCATTCATCTCGACAATTGCATCGAGGCGATGCTGGCCTGGTTCGCCTGCGTCGAGCTCGGGGCCATCGCGGTCACCACCAACACGCGCTCGGCGCCGGCCGAGATCGCGTATTTCGCCGATCATTGCGGCGCGGTCGCCGCGATCACGCAGCCGGCCTATGCGGAAGCCGTCGCGCAGAACTGCCGCATGATAAGGTGGATGGCGGTGACCTCGCACGATGCGGGGGCGGCGCCCGCGCGGGGCGTCTCGCGGGGCGACAGCTTCGAATCGCTGTTCGCCGACAGTGCCGATCGTCCCCGGCGCGCGACCGATCCGCTGGCGCCATGCAGCGTGCAATACACTTCGGGCACGACGTCGCGGCCGAAGGCGGTGCTGTGGACCCATGCCAACGCGCTGTGGGGCGCCAAGATCAACGCCGCGCATGAGGACCTTCACGCCGGCGACGTGCACCAGGCGTATTTGCCGCTGTTCCACACCAATGCACTGGCCTATTCCATGCTGGCGACGCTGTGGGTCGGCGCCACTTGCGTGATCCAGCCGCGCTTCTCCGCCAGCCGGTTCTGGAGCGTCGCGCGCGAGCACGGCGCGACCTGGACCTCGACGATCCCGTTCTGCATGAAGGCGCTGCTCGAGCAGGAGATCCCGAAGGACCATAAGTTCCGCCTGTGGGGCACCGCCATCAACGAGCCGCCGGCCTTTGCCGCCTTCGGCGTCAAGATGATCGGCTGGTGGGGCATGACCGAGACCATCACCCACGGCATCGTCGGCGAGGTCGATCAGCCCAACATCCCGATGTCGATCGGTCGCGCCGCGCCCGAATATCAGATCCGCATCACTGACGACGACGGACGGCCGACGGAGGTCGGCGACACCGGCAATCTCGCGATCAGGGGCATCCCCGGCCTGTCGCTGTTCGCCGAGTACCTGCACAACGAGAAGGCAACGCGCGAGAGTTTTGACGAGCACGGCTTCTTCCTCACCGGCGACCGCGTCGAGCGATTGGAGAACGGCTTCATCAAGTTCGGCGACCGCGCCAAGGACATGCTGAAGGTCGGCGGCGAGAACGTTGCGGCTTCCGAGATCGAGCAGGTGATCGCGCTGGTGCCGGGCGTGCGCGAGGCCGCGGTGGTGGCGAAGAAGCATCCGATGCTGGACGAGGTGCCGGTGGTCTTCATCATCCCGCAGGGCGGCGTCGCAGGCGCTGCGCCCGATCTGCATGATCGCGTGATGGAAGCCTGCCGCAAGGGCCTCGCCGACTTCAAGCTGCCGCGCGAGATCAGGCTCGTCGACGACATGCCGCGCTCGACGCTGGAGAAGGTGGCAAAGGCAGAGCTGCGGAAGCTGGTGGGGTGACCTTGTAGGGTGGGTTAGCCGGAGGCGTAACCCACCAACTTCGTTCGGCAATTGCGGAGGCATGGTGGGTTACGCCTGGCGCCTGCGCTTCGCGCAGCCGCGAGGCTAACCCACCCTACGACTACGGCATCCCGGCTAGAACGACCCCAGCGCGACCGGGCGGAACGCCTGCAGCAGCTGCTGGTCGAGCTTGCCGCCCATGCCTTCCATCATCGTGAAGGCGCGGGAGTGGGTGAAGGGCATGCGGTAGGCGCGCTTCTCCACCAAGGCGGCGTAGATGTCGACGATTGTCGTCAGGCGCACGATGTCGCTGATCTGGTTCGACGACAGGCCGTTCGGATAGCCGGAGCCGTCGAGGAATTCGTGGTGATGCAGCACCACGTCCAGCATCTCCGGCGGGAAGCCGCCTTGGGCGGCGAGCGCATCATAGCCGCGGCGCGGATGCTGGCGGACCTCAGCCATCTCCTCGTCGGTGAGCTTGCCGGGCTTGTCGAGCAGCCAGGCCGGAACGAAGGCCTTGCCGACGTCGTGCAGCAGCGCGGCGCGGGTCAGGCGGCGCTGGTCGTCCTCGCGCATGCCGAGATGCTGGGCGAAGGCGACGGCGAAGCCGGTGACGAACAGGCAATGGCGGTAGCTGCCGACATGGTGACAGCCGACCGTGGTGAGCCATTCGCGCAGCGAGGAATGCTTGATCGCCTTCAGGATCTTGCTCTCGGCGGCGATGACGTCGTCGAAGGTCAGGGGCACGCCGAGCGGCAGCTTCTCGAACATCTTGGTCAGCACCGCATGCGCCGCCTCGACGCCGCGGTTGAGCGTCTTGCCGCGATCGGTCGCATCATAGGCCGCGGTGTCCGGGAAGGCGGCGCGAATGCGCTGCAGGATGGCCTCGGCCTGGAGCGGCCGCGAGATGGTGTCGGTGGCCCCGAGCGCCCAGGCCTGCATGGTGCCGTGATGCAGGGCGTCCGCGAGCACGAACAGCCGCGGCATCGAACGATAGGCATCGCCGCGCAGCTTGTTGCGGACCCGCTGCACGCTGTCGGGCGAGCGCAGATTGATGTCGACCACGAGCCCGGAGAGATCGCGCGACGGCTGGGCGGGGATTTCGTCCGTCTTCACCGTGGAGACGTCGCCGACCGCTTTCAGGATGCTGGCGAGCTCGCTGCTCCCGTCGCTCCGATCGGAGGCGAGCAGAAGCCGGCGTTTGGCGGCGGATTTGGCTGTGGCGTTCATGGCTTCCCCCACAAGGACCGGAAACTCGGGCGTATTGGCCGATGAGCCTAAGCCGGATCAGGTTCTCTGGCCCTTAAGAGGCGTGCTCAATGGAACCTTGAGGAATTGCACGCAATTTTACGGATTGGGGTTCAGGGGGGAATTTCACAACCGGCGAAAACAACCCCATGCACAGTAGAACGGGCATTGATGGATAAGGGGAATTTTGGACGCTATCGCCCCGCCGTCCGTTGTCGTCGCCCGGCTCGACCGGGCGACCCAGTATGCTGAGACGGTCCGGCTGAAACCGAGAAGCCGCGGCGTACTGGATGCCCCGGTCGAGCCGGGGCATGACGGTGAGGGTGTGGAGGCGGCTCCAAAACAAATCCGCCGGAGGTTGCCCTCCGGCGGATCAGCTCATTTGGCAATCACGGCTCGACTTACGCCTTCATGCTCGCCTTCACGGCTTCCGCGGTGATCGGCAGGGCGCGGACGCGGGCGCCGCTGGCATTGAAGATGGCGTTGCCGATGGCCGGCGCGACCACTGTGACCGCGGGCTCGCCGACGCCGGTGGCCTTCTCGCCATTGGCGATCACGGCGATCGCGACCTCGGGCGTCTGGCTCATGCGCAAGGGCGTGTAGCCATCGAAATTGGTCTGCTCGATGCCACCGTCCTTCAGCGTCGCCTTCTCGTACATCGCCAGCGACAGGCCCCACAGCGCCGCGCCCTCGACCTGGGCGCGGACATTGTCGGGATGCACCTGCGTGCCGACGTCGGTTGCGACCGTGAGCTTCTTCACGGTCACCTCCCCCGACGGCGCGACGGCGACGTGAGCCACGCACGCCGTCCAGCTCGCGGTCGCCCGCTCCTGCGACGAGACGCAGGCGACCCCCATGCCCTCGCCTTTCGGCAATTGCTTGGTGCCGTAGCCGGACAGTCCCATCGCGGCGAGCAGCGTGTTGCGCAAGCGCTGCGCGCCGCCGTCGTTCTTGCCGGCGCCGTCGAGCAACGAGATGCGGAACTGGGCGGGATCCTTGCCCGTCGCCGCCGCGATCTCGTCGATCATGCTTTCGACCGCCCAGAAGGTCCAGCCCGGCGCCACCGAGCGAAGCTGGCCGGAGGGCGTAGCGTTGTGCGCGAGCTCGTTCTTGATCGCGCGCACATAATGGTTGGGCACGGTGTAGAAGAAGTCCGCCCCGTTCACCGTAAAGGAATCGAGCGGGCCCTTCTTGTCGACCGAGGGCGTCAGGAAATCGGGGATTCCCCAGCGCGCGGTCGGCCAGGCCGAGACCACGTCGTGGCTGATCGCAATGAGCTTGCCATCGCCGTCCACGCCGGCCTTCACCTTTTGATAGGTGAGCGGACGCGAGAAATCCATCGTCATGTCGTTCTCGCGCGAATAGATCACCTTCACCGGCTTGCCGACGGCCTTGGCCGCCTGCACCGCCGGAATCATCATGTCGGCATCGAGACGCCGGCCGAAGCCGCCGCCCAGCCACATCTGGTGCATGACCACGAATTTCGGATCGATCCCGGCAGCGCCCGCCGCGATCGCGCCGGAGCGCGTCGCAAACTGGTTGCCGGAATAGATGTGCAGGATGTCGCCCTTGAACTCCGCAGTGGCGTTCATCGGCTCCAGCGGCGCGTGGATGTTGATGCTGGTGGTGTATTCCGCTTCCACCACCTTGGCCGCCGAACCGAAGGCCGCATTGGGATCGCCGTCCTTGACGAAGAACTGGCCGGAATCGTCCAGCTTCTGCAGCCGCTTGGCCTCGTCGAGCAGCGACTCGCTCGACAGCTTCGCGTTCGGACCCGCGTCATAGGCGATCTTCAGCGCCTGGGCCGCCTTCTTGGCGTTGGCGTAGGTGCTGGCGACCGCGACGACCCAGCCCGACGTCGTTGCGGTCCTGTCGTCGAGCGTGACGGCCTTGATGAAGCCCGGCACCTTCTTTGCCGCGCTGTCGTCGACCGATTTCACGGTGGCGCCAAAGCGCACCGGCGGCGTGACCAGCGCGCCATAGGCCATGCCCGGCAGCATCACGTCGATGCCGTACTTGGCCGTGCCGTTGGTCTTGGAGGGGATGTCGAGCTGCGGAACCGAGACGCCGATCATGGTGTACTGGTCCGGCGATTTCAGCTTGATCGCCTTCAGCTCGTCGGGCGAGAAGGTTTTCGTCGCCTTGCCGCTTTTCACGACATCGGCAAACGACATCTGCTTCTTCGATTTCGGATGCACGATCATGGAATCGCGCACCACGAGCTCCGATGCCGGCACGCCCATGGCGGCGGCGGCACCTTCGGTCAATGCGATGCGACCGGCGGCGCCGGCGCGGCTCATCGCTTCGAAGTTCATCATGGTCGACCAGCTGCCGCCGGTGATCTGCGCGCCCAGCACGGGGTCGTTGAACTTGGGATCGTTGGAGGCGAGCTGCACGCGCATGTCGCTCCATTTCGCGCCCAATTCCTCGCAGACGATCTGCGCCATGGTGGAGGCGATGTGCTGGCCCATATCGGCCTTGCCGCAGGTCACGGTGACCAGCCCGTCCGGCGAGATCGCGTACCACACGCTCGGCTCGAAATTGGCGGGCGCGGCGGCTGCCGATTCGATGCCGGGCACGCCGGCATAACCGAGCACGAGGCCGGTCGCGGCGGTGCCAACGAGGAAGGAGCGGCGGCTGAGATCCGTCGTCTCGGGTGTCAATTTCTTCACATGCTTGTTCATGTGGGCCTCCGCTCGCTCGAGGTGGCGGACGCCGTGCGCATCTCGGATGCGGCGCGCATGATCGCCTTCTGGATCCGCGAATAGGTCATGCAGCGGCAGAGATTGCCGTCCATATGGGCGACCACTTCCTCCTTGGTCGGATTGGGATTCTTGGCGAGCAGCGAAGCCGCCTGCATGATCTGGCCGGACTGGCAGTAGCCGCATTGCGGCACCTGCTCGGCGATCCAGGCCTTCTGCAAGGGATGATCGCCCTTGGCGGAGAGACCTTCGATGGTGGTGATCTTCTTGCCGGCGACGTCACTGAGCATGGTCTGGCACGAGCGCACGGCTTCACCGTTGATGTGCACGGTGCAGGCACCGCACAGCCCGGCACCGCAGCCGAACTTGGTACCGGTCATCTGCAATTGCTCGCGGATCGCCCAGAGGAGCGGCGTGTCGTTCGCCGCATCCACGGACAGACTCCGCCCGTTGATGGTGAGAGTTGGCATAGGCGTCTTCCCCTGCCGGTGCATGAAGCCGCTTACGGCGGCAATTTGAATGGCTGACGCCCACCGGGCTGGCGTCAGCCTTGCCGGCGAGAATGATCGCGTTCCGACGCGGAGGCAAATGCAATTTGGAACGAGTCGAAAAAGCGCTCGCCACACTCGCCCGTTGTGCGCCGCGCCAAGGGCGTCGACGCAGCCACTGGACACAACAGCGCAGGCCTGCGGCATGCGTGCCATCGCATTCAGGCAGTTTCTTCGAGGTAACTTGGCGAGCTAAGGTGCAGCTGCCGCCGCTTTGTCCAGCGGATGGATTGGTAACAAAACAGACCGGATGGATAGGTAACAATCGTTCATGGTTCGGTCCGCTGCGGCGCAGCGCTAGCGCAGCGCCGCAGCGTTGATGTTTTCTGATCGATGA
>Ga0214544_1004281_pt1 | contig 28779 bp, 8 predicted proteins | sample CNSS3metaG_FD_160074 | JGI IMG/M metagenome (GOLD analysis project Ga0214544, IMG submission 160074) | Root nodule microbial communities from cowpea collected in UCLA plant growth center, Los Angeles, California, USA - CNSS3 | ecosystem: Host-associated > Plants > Roots > Nodule | place: USA...
CATATATAAATATATATATATATATATATATATATATATATATATATATATATATATATATATATATATATATATATAAAGTGTCCTATGTCCTATATTTTTTAATTTAGTCGTATCTTCGTACATGTATCTTTGTCATCTTTGTGTTCGTATCTATGTGTCCATTCCTTCTTAGGTGATCATATAGAGTGGTTAATAGCATAATGGTTCAACAGGAGAATAGAAGTGTTCCATGATTCTAATTGAAGTTTTTCCCATTTTTTCCTTTATGCATGATTTTTTCAATACTAAATTGTGTCTTTTTTGTATGACTTTCTCTAACTATTTTACCCTGTGGCAATATGAACACTTATATGCTCTACGCGTCTGTCCACTTTTAATATAATAGTGTGTTGCTTACTTCCTTAATATTAGTCTTCAGAAAACAAAGAATAATTTATTTGATATGAACAACACTCATTGACCTTTCTAGCCTCATTAGCCAAGTTAAACTGATTGACTTGTTTCTAGGTCTTTCTAAAAATCAAGCCATGTAAACAAGTTTCAGGTTAGGTTAGGATTTTAAACCGGTAATTCTTGGGCTTAGAAGAGATATATAATAGATAAGTAGGCTAATGACAGCTTGCTAGAAGCCAAACAACATCGAAAAGCCGAACAACATCCCAACTCAGGACGTGTCGATGGTATTCTGATCAAGGTCGAATCCAGGACACCTCAGCCAAAGCCAAGCCAAGGCTGACCTAACAATGCTCTGGCCATAGTTCAAACTAAAGAGGTGTTTTGTAGATAAGAGTAAAATATGTCTCAGCCAAAACCAACACAAAATTGTGTTGTGCAAACTATTTCTTAGGATGAACATTGATTTTGAATTTTTTTTAAATCCAAAAAAATAACTAATCCATATGCAATACATTAATTAGATTGGATTTGAGACAGATACGTTAAATAGACTTAAAAGTGATTTGGATTAGTATGATTTAGAATTGGATTTGAATAATTAGATTTTTTGCACACCCATTCTAGCTATAAAATCTAAATTTTAAAAACATGAAAGAATACTTACTTTATTGTATGATAAGGGCACATTATGGATTGCAACTATTGAATCACAAATTAGTGAGGTGCGCCGATGGAGCACATACTCAAACAGAAATATACAGGTATAGGGTTAAAAGGCTAAATTGATTCAAGGAAAAATCAAAATTAAAGCAATTATGAACAATGAATCTAGTTCCCTCCACACACCCAAACTATTGATAAGATGTAAGCATGACAATGCAAAAATTATCCAATAACTGTATAGTTAAACATAGTTGTTTTATCAAGTGGAAAATTGTTATACCAAGAGATAGGTAGACCTTAAAAGAAGGATTAAAGGGTTGAGTCTCGTAAAGACAGTAGAGGCAATAAAAGCCGCCTAATCTGTGTGATAAAGAAGCAGTACCAACAATGTAACCTGCATAGGAAGATGAAGGAGTTTTTATACTGAAATAAAGATATAAAGGCCAGTAAAATAAAACTTCAATGGCATACTACATACTCATCAGATACAGGAAAATTTTAAAAAATATTATAAGCTTTTCAGATTGGACCACTGCTTCTATAATTTTGGAAATATTTTTTAGCATGAATAAACCATTCAACATGCAAATTGCCCACAAAAAATAAATCTAAACTCAATTGAGTAATGATCAAACCTGCATATACCAGCTATACATTACCTATACAATGAGCATACACTGATTGCATAAAGAAAGCCAGGTTGGTAGAAGGACAAGCTTCATAAATGTAGGAGAACTTCCTCGAAAGCCATACTCTTTTCATATCAGCCAAAGTTGTTGACTCATTCTGTCAGTCACCAAAATTGAACATCAAATATGGACTGTTAATATCCAAACAATGGCAAGCATGCTCCTTGAATTAAAAAAATACAGAATGAGGAAAATCATTGGACATCGATGTTATTGATACCTGAGTGAATTCACCAATAAGTTCATCAATGTCCAACTTGAAATAATCAATATCGATATTCATGATTAAGAACCCTAATTTGCACCTGAGAACTTGGGACAAATCAAGTTGTCAAAGAAAACATAAAAGTTCACCTCGTAACGATGAAAAAACAAGAAAAAAGGACATTAATCTAAATATGGATAATTCAAGATTTCTCTAATGAAAACTGAAGAAAATAAAACCCAAGTATTTTACCACAAAGTCATTGAACAAATAAGACCCATTCAATTTTATTTCCTTATTTCTTCAAATGATTCACAGTAATGAATTCATGGAATTTTGATTCGGGAGTGATAACCTCAGGGCAAGGAGATAGATGGATTTAAAATTTCAGATATGAATAAGAAAACTCAAACCGAGGAACAGAAGGATGACAATTGAATCAAAAACATACAGGCAACACACCTATGTACGTACCTTTTCCAATCCTGGCTTAATACATGGGGGATAATCTAGATTTGGTTTTATCCAAACCCAACCTAATACTTTAAACCATGACCCGACTAAGACTAACTGATTCAGTAGTTTGTACTGAGTGAGCATCTGTGGCCAGTCAGTGTTTATAGGTAGCGAGCAATGTCACCATACCTTCTCCCATTTCTTATTCGTCCAAACATAACCAATATAAAGTGATACTGTGTGGGTGTAGATCGAATGTGGCAGCCCCATCTGAAGACAGAGCCAAACCTAGAAGGTAGAGGTTGACAAACCAAAAAAATTAAAATTAATCCTAAAAATACAAGTATCAAATTTAAAAAAAATAAAATAATCATAACTATGTGGTTTTAAAAACGACTCAACATACAGTACAAAATGCATTTACACAAAAGACTCAGTATTTAGATTAAAGATTTCAATCATTGATTTTACATGCCACATAGAACTTTTCATGAATTTATAATAAAAATTGGTACCTATGTTTGATAGAACAATTGGGCTCTAGAAGGGGGTTGAATAGAGGCTATAGACACTTTTTGCACAACACTAGACTAGACCGTTTAGTTCACCAAGAACAAGCATAGAGAAAATTTTATACTGGTTCATCTAAACTTACAGGCTACCACACCCGTATCAGCATAAACAAATACTGCTGCAACCAATGGCTTTTGAGGTGGCCAATTGATTCAACACTACTTCTCACCCTAAAACTTTTGAAGAGATGGTATTTTTCTTCAGTACCTTGGCATTACTTCAGAATTTTTTTGATGAGTTACGGGTAAGTGGTTTGCAGCTCCAGAAAGAAATTGCTAAACCACACTTCTCCTTTGGAGTTTTTACCATTCTACCCTTTCTTCTCTGATACGTTTTTAATGGAGGTCTAGTTGGCTTAGACCCAACAGAACCACAGGTCTTTCTTCATCCATTACCTTTAAACTTGAAGCAGTAGCTAAGAAGAGAGAAGAAGCTGAAGCTAAGCAACAAGAAGTTGAAGCAGAACAACAAGCATCAGAGGACTCAAGGATAAAGGAAGCAGAAGCTGTTTCTCTAGACGCCTCTAGGCAAGTGACTGAGTCTAATCCTTCAATTTTAGAAATTTTGATTAGACTCTCTGATGTTGTGAACACAGTACAAGCAATGATACAGGATGCCTCAGGGAAGAACATCTTGCCACTGCTGAACTGCTTAGAGCTATGGAGGAATGACAGGCTCAACGAATTGAACAGGTAGCGTCTACCTTTGCTGCTCAAATTAAAAGCTCCTTTGTTTAGTTGCTGCAACAGCTTACCCCTTCCTAACCTCATCTGCGAGACCACCTACACCTCCCTCACAGCAATGGCGCTATCTTTTAATTTCCACCTTTTTGGATGCTGACAAAAAAAGGGGGAGAAGTACACTGCTCTGTTAATACCTGTTATTTGCTTTGTTTTTGTTGATTTCTTTGCTTTTGAATTTTGATTTTCATGTATTTTCTTCTAAGAACTTTACTCTCTTGTACGCTCTGATATTGTTTGCTAAAGTGCTTCTTATTCATTCAGTTGCTATGCATATATTTGTTCTGATGTGCTATGTATTCTATGATTACTTTGATTGTGTTTGTGTTTAAATGTGAACACCTATACACCTATACATATATATATTGGCGAAAGGCCAAAACTCCTCCATATGAACACACCATTGTGGTCTATGACACCAACATAGTGGGGCTCCCTTCAGAAATTGCCCATGGCGGTTGGCAAGCAACCAGCCGCCATTCCACCATGGCACTTTCATTTAACAAGAATTCCAAGAAGTGTTTTGCATTTAGTTGAATTTTCAAAATAATAAAAGACTTAGGGCTAAAAATCAGGGACCCTATTTGAGTTTAGAATCCTGATTCAGCGAACAAAGATTGTGATTTCAAATGAGATTTGGGAATATGAAACAAGGTGAGTGTGATGGAGGAAGGGTGTGGTTTCCAATTGCGTGATACCAAAGATAAGAATCTAAGAAAAGGTAGCGACTATAACACTATCCATTTTACCTATAACTCTCCCTCCATTTCTTTTTAATTTTCCCCTCAAATCAGCTCCTAACCTTGAACATACCCCCCAACTGATGAAAATCAGACCGCTCAAATGTAAAAGGCACTGTTTGAAAATAAAGAAAACTGGATACGGTAGCATCGACTGCATTCGGTGACTAACAACTTCTAGAAATAGCAATTAAATAATTTCTCAATATTAGTCAGCTTTTAAATAAACTTTATCTGGATTTGGAACTTCTCCGAGTGCAGGTGCAGGAGAGAAATGAAAGGAGAGCTCCGTAATCAATATGTGAATTTCAGTGCGATACAGAGAAATATAACTTATAAGTGATAGCTACAGTGTACAAAACGAACATACAATGTTTCAGAAAATGTCCTACACCAATAAATTTGCAGAACTTTCTTCTTATGCTTCGATAAATATATCGGTTCAAGCTTTTTCCCGAACACCTGGCACTCGTGTACAACCAACAAATCTCAATCTTGACCGAGTGAACCATACCATTATTTGAACTCATCTTAAACACTACCTACGATTTCAAGCATTTCAACGAGTCCTTTTCTTATTTTATTTCAATATGACGAAACTTTTGAAGAAAAAAAGAACGAAACGACGCCCACAAACGTTCTATCATGAAGCTAAGATTTTGAATAGGAAAACGAAACTCACCTGAGAGCAAATGACTACAATCGCATCAAGATCATCCCCGAACTCGTCCTCGTCCACCGAACGCTTCTGAAAGAGTTCAGTTTAGAACTTTGGGGTCTCTTGCGATATATATTCCCTTTATAGAATCAATATAAGGAAAATAATCACAGCAAAAAGGCATGCACTAACTGATTCTGCAAATTCGGTAATTGGGTCTTGTTACATGTGCTTGTAGTTGGACAAAAATGAGACCCGAGTTTCTTGAAATGTGTTTATTTAGTAAGTAGTTTGGAAAAAAGAAGTTCAAACAAAATCTTAAATACTCTGTAAAAATATTCTCGAAATGTAGGTTTTAATTTCAGTTCTCTAAAAGAAAAGTTATTTATTTAAAATTTAAAACTACCATATTTTGATCCAAGCATTACAAATAATGAACTATGTATTAAAAAATAAATAATAAATCAAAAATAGTATACATCGTCAGGAGTTTTTATATTCACTTATATTATTAGGGGTGTAAAGTTACTCGATCTAGCTCGTACGAATTGATTTATTATAAGTTAAAAAAAGAGTTAGTTTAATCTTTTGATGAATTGAAAATTTTATAATATAACGTAACTTACCAAAGAATAATGGATTGACTTACAATTTTTTTTATTTTTTATATATTTATTATATAATAATAATAATGTAAGTGAGTTGATTTGTTTTATTTTTTATAATAATGGAATTAAAGTGTTTTTCTACTTTCAAAATATTATTATAAAAATAATAAAGATCAAAATATCAATCATTCAAATTATTTAAGTATTATTGATTAACATTCTAATATTTAAAAATATCAAATTATGAACTTATACAACTAAAAGTAGTAAATAAATATAATAAAAAAATTAATAATGTTGTTGTTAATGGGTTATAGATAACCCATCTCATTCAAGCTCACGTACTAAGTAAGTCGGTTCAATCCACTCTTACAAAAATTGAAAATTTCTCAATCTAATCCGATTGAAGCACGTTGGTGAGCCGAATTGGTTTAAAGGATAAAATTCATTTTGATATATTTAATTTTAATATTTATGCTATTAATAAAGAAATTTCTATTTGATACAATTATTTTTTTTAAAATAATTGTTTTCTAAATCAAAATATTATTTTATTATTTTTATCTTTTTAAATGATTATTTATTTAAACTTAATTATTTTGTAAAGGTAAAATATGTATTTAAGTAAAAAAATGTGAACATGATTTTTCTTCTTTCCTACTATTATTATTACTAAAATATCTCTCTCACTCCACCTGATCACGGCCGCCTTCGTTATTATGTCACTAGCCCGATATAAAGTAGTCTGTTCTCACCCAGTTAATTTTCTTCGCGCACCCCATGAAGGTTTCTGGAAAATTTTATCTGAAGGTTTCTGGAAAATTTTATCTGGAATTTGAAGTGGGTTAGTATCTTCTGTAAAATGAGTGAATGTGTTTCGAAAAGAATGTTTTCGCAAAATAAAATCCAAAATAATGGAATGCAGGAGAAATTTGATGGAATACAGAGCCGAACCGAAAACTACGGGGAAGAAAGGACCTGTAAATAAAAGGGGAGTGTAATGGCCCGGTTAGAGTCCAGTTTGTGGTTAATCAATTTTTTTTGGCTGTTTCTTCCCATACTCTATCTATTTTCTTCCCCCGCCTCAATAAAGATTTCGGAAAATTTTATCCAGAACTAGAGTTGGTGAGTGTCTTTCAGAAAAAAAAAAAAAAAAAAAAGTGTGTCAGTATCTTCAGAAAAAATATATCTGGAGTTCATTTAGAACCAGAAAATAAAATCTGAAATGATGGGTGCAGGAAAATTTTGACATGGTGCAGGAAGAAACAACCATTATTTTTTATTTGATTTGAATGGGCATTTCTCCGGTGTGGGTCTGGTCGTTTTTGATTTTGTGTTGCATATGGAACTATATTTACAATATTAAAAAAATATCATATTCAATATGTAATTATCCCATATTCAAACTTTCCCTTTTCATCAAGAAGTTTTATAGTTTATCATTAATTTAAAAAAAAAAACAAAAATCAGTGTACTAAGTGACTCTAAGTTACCTTGGGCCAGTTTTAGAATTAATTCTAATTCGAATAAATTTTTCAATAAACACCTACTCGTAAGAAAAAAAAAGTACTATTAGATGGTTTGGCCCTGTAAATCAGAATTATATATAAGTATACAAGCCTTCCACAAAACGTAAAATAAAATCAAATATTTTGAACTTACAGAATAATATTCATTTCATTTTATATGTTTATTTTCTTTTCTGATAAATACTAAGTAATTAACATTAAAACTATTTAAATTAAACCTTTATTCAAAAAAATCATTAAGTCAAAATTATATCACAGCTTTACTTTTTCTGTCTCTAACCATGTATTTCAATTATCATATTACATATTTATTCTCTGCATAAATTAATAAACAAATATTTACAAACAAGAGTTGCAAACCATTACAGCTTTTGATGACTAAAGCAAAGCAAAAGTTATACGCACAAAAACATTAACTTGATCCAAAATCGTTACCTGCAGACACCAAGGTTCCCGAGTTCAATCGAGTAGTGCATACGCTGTGATGAACTACACAGTTCCCGCGTCTTTGCTTATCTCTAATACCATCACATAACATTATACATCAGCTGACTGACAGTGACAATTTTCAAGTGGTCTTTTTCACTTTTCATAAATGGCTTGGACGAATACATGTTTCAGAAAAGGAAAAAAAAAAGGAACATACTTAAGAAGTGAAATTGAATCTAACTATAAGCGACAGGCCAGAGCAAGTGGAGCTCCTGAATAGCAGTGATTGAATATTGAGTTAAATTATTACATCAACAAATCACCTTGAGGAGGGCATCTGTTCTAGCATCTAGTCCAGGGAAGTAAACTAGAATATAGGCATTCACGTCCAAATCTACACATCAAATGTCATCAACATAGCCTAACATATAACTAAGAACTACAAGTAAAATACAAGAACCTACCATCATAGAGAGTACCTAAATGAGAACGTGTAGGTTCATCAAATATCGCGATGCATGATGCGGTCTTTCTTTCACACCCTCTACGTAAACCAAAATTACATGAATAAAATCTAGAACTCCATTTTCACCAGCGCGTTGGAAGCTTCGGCTGCTCCATACTGCATCCAGTCTTTCGCACATACAATGGCCTCAACTGTCTCTGGCCGCAAGGAACTTCGATACTGATCCATCTCTTTCACTTTTGTATCAAAAACAGATTCTGGAGGAACGCTTGAGACCGGAACAGACAATATATCCCTGGCCATTTTTGAAAGCGTAGGGTACTTGAGTTTGTTTAGCTTCCACCAGCCCAAAACGTCAAAGTCCGGAACACGTGGCAACAGTGATTCTTCCAGATACTGGTCCAGTTCAGACTTCGTCTGATGGCTACTAGTTTCCATGATGTAGACATCAAAATCTGTTAATCCATTATCTGACAACAGAGTTCCTCCTGGAGACCCCTCTGTCTTCATATGGCTTCCAGCACTTCCTTCATCTGCATAAGCAGGGGTCAGTGGCAGGGGAAGGGTCACGTACTCGTGGAACAGCTCATGAATCCCGTCATCCACAATCTTGACATATACATGGGCATCCTCGCCATATATTTTTGTGAAACTAAACTCCACAAGCTTCATCTTGAAACGAGGATCCATAACTACTGCAATTGCCAAAACCAGACTACAATCTTTCCAGTATTTGTCAATTTTATGTTGCATGGGTTTAGTAAGGTTGCTGATAAAAGGATCCTCATTCACAACAGCTCGAGACAGATCCAACTGCAGTTTCCAAACTTCATGGAAAAAGGTGATAATAGTGGGATGAGTTGCCGTGGTAAGAATGTTTGCTGCATCAAAAAGGGGCTTTAAGTACGTGCAGAGGGTCTCAACCAACTTCCAATCTTGCATTGATGGGGCTCCCTTGTAATCAGGATCAGAAGTGTCCAAACAAGAAAACACTTCCTTAAGTTCAGAAGCTGCCACCAGCATCTGATATGTAGTATTCCACTGGGTTTGGTCATCAATAAAAAGGTTCCTTTCGCTGGGGACCTGAAGATGCTGCTTGAGCTCCAAGAATTTTTCCTCATGTGATTCTGAAGTCTTCACATATTTTACACTGTCTCTGATCTTTTTTACAACAAGATGTACCGAACCCAATAGTTCATTTGCAACATTGCTGAAGGTTCGGGCAATGCAATTTCCTACCAGCAACTGACCATCAAGGATAAGTGGATTCTTTACAGAGAGTAATGGTCTGAGATTCCCAAGGGAAACTTCACTCGGAGTCTGATCACAAGTGATAGAAAACACCCTGCCCTCCAAATTCCAATCAGAAATGCAAACAGATACAGCATGGCTGAGAGCAGAATCAGAATTAGGGTATGGTTCCATCACAACGTTAAGAACTCTTCTCTGCAACTTCCAATCACTATCGACGAAATGTCCAGTTATAAACACATATCCTACAGACTGGCTTGAGGTCCAAACATCCAGTGTCAAACACAAACGTCCAGGTAATCCCTCAAAATACTTCATAACACACTGCTTTTCCATCAGGTAAGTTGCAACACAATCTCCTTGAACTGTGTTAAATGTAACCATATTGAACTGGGGCTGCAGATTTTGGACAAATGCAACAAATCCCGGATGCTCAACCATGTGAAGGGGGTAATCATGCATAATGATCATCCTAGCAATCTCGTGACGGCAACGATCTTGATCAAATATTATGTAAGGAGTATTAGGGGACCTATAGCGTCGCTTGGGGGCACTGCTAGCATTGCCAGCATCACTTCCCCTTGACCGTGGAGTATATGGACTGAACTGGTTATGATCTTGGCTACGCAAAAGAGCTGGGCATGTCCCCTTGGCTATGTGGCGTTTGAGGTGACTAGTACCAGCAACCTTTGAACCAGTACTGTAAGCGAAACTTTGCTTGCATTGCTTGCAGCATGCTCTTCTACATCCAGGACTGACTGTTTCTATAGTAAAGTGTTCCCAGACGATAGACTTCTTTTTTCTCCTCTTGCTTGGCTGAGTTTCAGGAGTAGGTTCCTCACTGTTCAATGGAGTTTCAGCATTGACTATCTCATAGCTGGGAATGTTGCTAGCGTTGACTATCTCATAGTGTGGTTGAGAATTGACTAACTGATTGTCGAGCAGCGTTTCACTGTTTTGCAGCCCATAGTGTGGCAACAAATGAGAGTTGGCTATGTGTTCATGGGACAACGCCTCAGAGTGAGGTACTAGTTCATGGTTGGCCACTGCCTCGGAATGGTGCATATGACTGTTGGGTAGTGTATCATACTGTGCAAGATGATTATGAGATATTGGTTTGATGTCTGTGAGATGACTGTCTGGCAGTGGTTCAGAAGCAGGCAGTGGATCAGAATTGGGCAGTGATTCAGGTTGAGGCAGCTGATCTTCAGGAATCATGTGTAGATTAGTATAATGATGATTCTGAGAAAGAGAGTCAGAATTAGAGAGCTGATTATTAGGATCAGCTGCAGAATGTACAGTCTCGTTTTCAGGCAATGCTTCAGACATTATCACATCATTGCTGGTCTGTGACTCATGTACAATAGTCTCATTGCTGAGCTGTCTCTCAGGCACGACTATATCACTGCTGGGCAGTGAGCCAGACACCAGTGGCTCACTGTTGGGTTGTGCATCTGACATGACTACATCATTGCTGGGCTGGGTTTCAGAAGTAAGCATCTCATTGTTTTGCTGTGTTTCAGATAAAAATGCCTCATTACTTTGCTGTGTTTCAGATAAAACCACCTCCTGTGTTTCCGATAAAACCACCTCCTGTGTTTCAGTTAAAACCACCTCCTGTGTTTCAGATAAAACCACCTCCTGTGTTTCAGATAAATCTGCCCCATTGATTTGCTGCGTTTCAGATAAAACAACCCCATTAATTTGCTGTCTTTCAGATAAAACTGCCCCGTTGGTTTGCTGTGTTTCAGATAAAACCGTCTCCTGGCTTTGCTGTGTTTCAGATAAAACCGTCTCCTGGCTTTGCTGTGTTTCAGATAAAACTGCCTCCTGGCTTTGCTGTTTTTCTGATAAAACTGCCTCATCGCCTCGTTGTGTTTCAGATAAAACTGTCTCATCTCTTTGCTGTGTTTCAGATAAAACCACCTCCTCGCTTTCGACAGTTGCAGGTAAAACCACCTCATTGTTTTGCTCTGCTACCACCTCATCGCTGTGCTGCGTTTCAGATACAACCACATCATTACTGGTCTGATGTTCAGAATCTACCACGCCATTATCTGGAAGTGTCTCGGAATTGACCAACTGATCGCTTGATGGTGCCTCAGACACAGGCTTCTGGTCAAGAGGAGCTCCGGAACTAACAAGCTTATCATCAGCTACATCTTCAGAGCTTTCTGATGGATTCTTGAATGATGCCACAGAATCAACATGCTGATTGTTGAGTGGGCCCTCATCATTATTTGATTGGTTGTTGGGTGGTGTCTCAAGATTCTCCAACTCACTGCTAGGAGGTTCTTCGGCATTGGGCAACGTACCTTCAGTGTTATTTCCACTGGGATCCTGGACTTCAGATGCTGCAAGTACTTTGTTAGGCTCTGCCTGGAAATTGGAGAGATCGTTATCAGGCTGAGGCTCGGATATTTCCACACTATGGTCGGACTGATTTTCCGAATTTACCAGATCATTGCTGGGTTGAAAACCAGTACTGACAGGCGCATTTTTCACATCAGGGGTCGCAACCACTTTATCTTCTTCAACAGTAACCACCATATTTTATTTTGATATGTACCTTCCTGCTTCACCTAGAAATAAAATTGCTAATTAATGGTAACTTCCCACCAGGAAATGTCCTCCAAACAGATACATTAACACTCTCGTTCAAATATACAGGATATAAACAATAAAACAAAATATACATTACAATTGTATGCATAAGTGACATCTTAGAGAGCCAAAGAGCAAGAAAAAAGAATTAGAAGACAATAAAGTATATAGCATTCTTTTAGGTAGCGCAGTTATGAAAGAGAGAAGTGAAGACCAAATCAAACACCTGTTTAACAGAAATTTGTGCATATAAGATTGAGTTGTGGATACAAGACATGGTATAAAGAACTAACTTTCAAAGTGAATATTGAAAAGAGGGTTGTAGACTAGTGCCAGTAACATCAGAATGGATGGACCAGCATGTCAGTATTGCAACCAGCATCCTATTTTGCTGGCAGGATCATGGTTTAAGACTTTCTGTTAGACCCTTCACCTTACTATTGGTTTGCATCCTACTTTTTTTATGAATCAAAGACCCAACAGGCTGTCCTCGGCCATCCTAGTACATACAACCCTTTAATATTCAGTGAGCCTTTAGGCCAAGGCTAAATCAACAACTGTCCACAAACTCAAAGAAGGCACTGGCTCCACAAACGGGTCAGATCAGCCCACTCAATCACAACAGTACAAAGTGAAGTGAACAAAATTCATCAGTGAAAGACGCTCCTAGAATATTCCCTCCATCAACCACAACTCTCAGAGCTCACAAACTATTTACAAGGTCAACCTCAAAAGTCAAAGATGGGAAATCAGATCTTCAATGGTATACCACTGCAAAAACAGCTAAGGATAACATACAAAATCAAAAAACAAAAACACAGTCCAGATCAAGCATTCCAGCACACAAACAGCCAATTCACTGACACGAAACTGAAGAGCGACCACCGAGATCGACAAATCAAAGCACAAAACGCAAAAAAGGAAACCTAATCACGATAAAAAAACAACTTGCTAACAATAAAAGCGAGATTAAAAGAGTTTAACCGGAAGAAAATTAAGAAAAACGGAGAAATCAAAGAGTTAGGGTTTGGGAGGCACCAGATATATATATACGTGAAGAGGATTGGAGTGTGAAAAGCGGATCCGAAGCGGAAAACGAGGCCTGAGCCTCACCGGAGTGAGATCTAGGGCTTTGCAGAGAGGAGAGAGAAAGATGGAGGGCTCACCGGAGAGAGAGATGGAGATTGGGCCTGGGAACGAACCCGAGGAGCTAATTGGACCTTCGAGTTCGAGGGTTTCTGATATTTGGAACGTAGTTCGTACAGGTTCGGGAGATAAGGTTTTTCTCAAACACATTTAAAATAGGGCAAATCTGTTGGATTTGGAGTTTGGACCTTGAGGTCCATTATTATTATTTATCGAATTCAATTCATTTTATTATTTTTTTTTTTTTGGAGATTCTCTTTCCTTTGTTACTTACTTTCTGATCATGTCACCACGCCACACACACCACACCACCCCGTTTGATATAAAATATGAGAATGGGAACGGACCACAAAAGGGTTGGCTAAAGGTCGTAGCCCACCCCTTAAAGAATAAGAGAAAAAGTTGTTTTTATATTTACTTGGTTATTGGGGTTTTGATGAGATAGGACCGTACGTGTAGGGCGTGAGTGCGAGTGAATAGCCCACCGAACGAAGTGGACTATTAATCAGGTGCGGGCCCCTCCTCTGTTTGGTTTAGCCCAATCATCTTTTCTCACCCTTCATCTTATTTCCTTTGCACTCATCATCCCAATTCAATTTGATCCAACTACCAATCTGACTAGGATTGCATTCTTATTTTTTTCCATTGTGCTTTTTGGAATACCAAACAACTCCTTCATTTCAATTTTATTTTTTTATGTATCTGATTTTTAATTTCTGAATTAAATTTTGAGTTTGATTTTGGAAACTGAAACACTTTAGAAGTTAGGCTGCCAAAGATAGGTGAGGGATGATGATAAAGAAACATGGGCCTTGCAACTGGTGTGGATGGGATACGATCAACAACTAACTTTTCTCACTAAACATTTTTGGTAATTTTTTTAGAAATAATTTTTTGACAAATAATTTTTTGATAAAATTATCTAATAGAATATTTTTTATTTTTTATAAGTTATAAAAATAAAATAATAAAGTTTTAAGATATTTTTTATCATAAAAATTATTATTTGTCAAAATTTGTCAAATAAAACTTTGTTAAAGTATTATTTTCTCTTTTTCTCATTTAAATGACTATTCCATACACTACTCTTGGGTTATTAAAAATATTTTTTTCATCAATTACATTTATTTTATTTAGCTCTGAGTAAATAATAGGCAGTCTTCATTTTTATTTATTTTTTTAAAAATAGTAGTTACGTAATAAATAATATATAATAATTTGTGGTGTATTATATTGTTTGAGGATGTGAGTGATTTAAACAACGTGATCAAATTGTGAGAAGGAAATAATAGTATAATTAAATTAAATTTCAATTAAAAGCTAATTTTTTTAGAAACAAAAGCTGTCATTTTTAGAAATGATAGTATTTAAATGATACAGGATGAATAATTCGTTTTAAATTTTAAATATATTTTATATATTCAAATGTTATTGTTTGCTTTAATGCTTATTTTATATAACTAAAATTTGTCGGTACACGGCCGTTTAAAACTGCACACAAATTAATTAACGAACTTTATCAAATTTAATATTTTAAATAACTTTAATTAATAATGCATAAATGTCATTTTTTAATTTAATTTGATCACTCAAAATTCAAAATATCCTGCTATTCAATTTTAAGTTGACCTTATAAAAATTATTTAGTTATAAGATGTTTGTTCTCACTTATATTTATAATTTTATTTTATTTTAAGTTTTTGTGAGATTTTCAAGAAAAATTTTAAATATAACATACAATATCTTAAATTAATATTTTTACTATTTTCACGGCATTTTAAAAGTAACTTATTGTTTCATTTTCGATCAATCTTGAATCAAAAGACTAATTATAATTCAAGTATCATAATTGGGCCATAAAAAAAATTACTTTACTTTTATAGGCAATGACGTCACTTCTAACTCAATAACATTCTTCTTCAAACCTAACATCTAACTTTTATCTCATTCATACATGAAATTTCTTAATTCAATCAAATCTCAACAATATACTATTTCACTAGTAATTCACTGTCAATAAATCCAAAGTTTAATAACATTCCAAAGATGACTCCTCTTACCTTGAGAAAAGTTAGAAAAGTAATTTGTTTTAAGGATATCTGATTCACAAACCAATATTTATTCTACCATATATATTCATTTATTTGGTTTTGATCTCACACACAATTACATAAACTATTTAAGACTGTATTTATTTATTGGTCATAATTGATATTGTATTATCAATTCACTAACACTCTTTGATCGGAAAAAGAATAATAATTTGTTACAAAGAACTCTAAGAGAAGTCAAGAAATAAAAAATAAAGATAAATGGTTTAGAGAGATATTAAAATATAGAAAATGATAATTAAATAATAAAACTATATTTTATATATTCAAATAAAAATAAAACTATAACTATAACTCTTGTTTTTTAAAAGAAACATTCATAGGAGCTAAAACGGGGTTTCACAAATAAATAAAATAAAAATAAAGTAAATTAAAAATAGAAATATATATTCTATAAAAAAAATCAACATATTAATATTATTTGTAACATGTAGTAGAACTAACAAAATTGTGGTCCATGCAAATTTTCGATATATATTATCACATATTAAAGTGTTTCAAAACATATTATAACTTATGCATATAAGTTTATCTTTTTCTCAAAAATGTAAAAAAGAAGAATCTAATAATATATCATTATTGTTCATCTGCATTTTTCCAATATCTACTCTTGTGTAAAAATGTTAAAAAGAAGAATCTAATAATATATCATTTTTGTTCATCTGCATTTTTTTCAATATCTACTTGTGTGTATGGTACAATCATAATAGGTCATTAAACAAAACAATAAATAAATGTCAGACTATTTGAAGTTATAAAATGATGTTATAAACAAAGAAAACCTGTAGAATCTTATTACATATTATAGTAAGATATTCTCACAAACAATAATAAGTCACATCAATAATACTATAAACAAAACTATGAATATTTCACTACAATAAGTTTGTCCAATGATTATATGACCATTTAATGACCAAACCTCTTAAATTTACAAGTAAACAAAATTTACTTAGTGAAAAAAATTCCCTTGACTATGTAGAAACCAGTTATGCAAATATTCATATATTGTACCAAAACTTACAATTTTAACTAGTTTTAAATGTTTATCTTCATTAAACTGAAATTTTACTTTCATAAACATGTCATTTCACCAACATAAACTATATAAAATATGATTTACAATTAAAAATGAATATTGTCACAAAGAATGAGTACATAACACCAAGATTCAATTGATGCACATTGATGAAATCTAATACTCTTAGAAATCACAATCCTCCCCTCGTCGTTAAATGATTGTCCAATCATTTTAAACAACTATAACTCAACTTTATGTTCAAACTCTTAATATATCCTTTACTTCAAATTCCTCCATTAATTACTCCATATTTTCAAACCAATTTCAAACTTATTTCAATCTCTATTCCAATTTTTATCTATAGACCAATCTTATAACTGCCTAATTATCACTACAAAAATTATAGTTGATAATTTAGAGTTATGGGCCTGTTTATTGAATTGAATGTTTTTCTTTTTTTTTTGTAAAATCATCGTTTAAAATAACTAAATTGACAAAAAAAATTGTTTATATTAATCAAAATAATTTTTTAAATAACTAAATATATTATATATTAAATTGAATTTTACTAATCAAAATTATATTTCAGTGCTTATGATTTATTTTTCATTTATTTTTAAACTCCTATTATTCATACTCGTATATGAAAATTATATTAATTATATTGATTAATTTCAATATTATATTTTTATGGTATTGCATAATCTACTACTAATCTTATATCTTCAAATATTTCAATCAAGTTTAAAACATAAGAAAAACCTTGCTAAATAAAACAATGTTAATAATTTTTGTTTTAGTATTTATTATTTGTTTTCTTATTTCATTTTAAATTATTGTAATCTCATTCATAGACAATACTTTAGTTACATTGTTTAATCTCAAGGATATTCGTATTGCATATTCTAGTATTAATCTCATTGAGCGATATTTTCAAATATTTCAATCAAGCATAAGAAAAACATACTTAAGTAAATCTAATATTGTGATCGTGCTGGATTTTGTAATGTTTAAAATTGAATAAAATAAAATATACTTTATTTGTAAAGGGTTAACTATATTTATTATAAGTATCACAGAGAAACACATAATATAAGAAGTTATAAACGGCCAATGTTTTTTTTATAAAATGTTACTCGAAATATCATTTTAAGACACAGGACAAACTATTAAAAAAAATGTATCTATCACACTTTTTATAATATCAAGATTTGTTTTGCTAATAAAAATATAAAAAAATGACCTTATTTTATTTTTATTTCAAATCATAGCAAAAATATGCGTTGCTTAAATTTAGTAAATTTATAATAACAATATTTTTGGTTGCGATCCTTCTTTTAAATCATGCTTCTCTTACATATTAAAAATCCGAACTGTTTGATTTAGAGAAAAATATCCAAATAAATTAAAACAGTATGTAATTACACAGTCCTAGTGCATCCACATTTAAAATCCTCTAAAATTCTTACAAGACCAATTCATAAACTTATAACTATTTCACGAAAAAAAACTAAAGAAATTAAGAAACTAAAATTAGAGAGAAAAATTATAAAGCAAAAATAAATACCAAATATTAAAAATTATTTTAAATCAAGAAAATATGGTTCAACACTAGCATGTTATATTCACAGGAGAAAGGGTAGAATTGAAGTTGTTTACGATTTCTATCTGATATCTGGGCTGTATTAAAATAAGTCTGTAGTTGGCCTAGGAATATGAAATTGGGCTTCGTTGATTTTGGGCCTCACGATTTCAAAGACAGACCCTATAAACAAATTTTGAAACATTTTTTTAATATAGGAAAAACAAAAATAGTCTCTATCAGTTCATTTTTATTCTTTACAAAATTTGGCAGGATCAATCAAACAAACCCAAAACATGCAAATTTTGGTTCACATGGGATCTCAAAGACAAACACAAAAAGGGATCATGTCAACTATATTCAAATATTATAATTAAATTTACATAACTTTTATTTTTAAATTTAATTCAAAAAATCTATATACAAAATTAATAAATAAATGACATAATATTTCATAAGAAAAAATACGTATGCACGGATCTCTTTTTGATATTGAGTTGAGCTGACATATTTTGACACCATTAAATTTATAATGAAAAATATTAAAATCTTTTTTAAATAAAAAGCTATTTTAATGTATATTAGTTTAGTTAAAAATTAATAATATATAAATGTATAATTTGTTTAAAAAAATAGACATTCCATAAAATTATTTTTCTTTTTTTAAAATAAAACTTGAATATAATTTCTTGGATGCTTTTATCTTATTTTTAATTAAATAAAGTCTCGCTTTGATATTGTATATTTCTTTATAATTTTTTTGTTATGTGAATTATCAAAATAAATTTGTAATACCAATTTAAGAACAATTCAAATAGCACTTGCAAATTTATATCTAAATTTTAAGATCCTTCTAACAGAAAAACAGAGGAAAAACCAAAGCCAACTCCAACTTCTCCGATTTCATGCCTAAACTTTTTGTTATGAGAGACTGGGGTTCCTCCATTATGCTGAACCATCGAGTATTTGAAAATATGCAGAAGCATATGCAGGTTTTTATTTTAAAATATGAAGTAAAAAATAATAATATCATGGGTAATGATTGGAAAATTATTTTCAACTTTCGTTCTTAGGTCAATGCATGACTCAAGGTTGATCATGGACTTAACGTGGTACTACCGTTGATCAACCAATGAAAATTCACCAACACGTGCACCATTCATTTCTTTTTTCTTTTTTTTAATATTCTGACAGCTAAGCCATTGAGCAAGCCAATTTAACTTTGAAGTATGATTTTACATCACATTTCTAAGGCTCCTCTACCTAAGATGAAGCTACTTGAAAATCTCCTATAAAATTATCAATTAAAGAATGTAGGGTTTTTCACCCAATATATGAATTAAAAAAGGTCTTGATATGTGTTAGAACTCCTACATTTATTAGATACAAATACAATATTACAATATATAATTAGTGAATACAAATCTCACCTTACGAACCGATTTGATGAGACTGAGTTAGATTTATAAGTCGACTTTTTAATAATCGTCTTAAAGGTAAAAATTATCCATGGATCATGTCATCATTCACAAGGATTATCAAAAGAAGAACTCTAAACATGCATCAATTCAATTTGAAAGGTTAGAGATAACCTACCAACTAAAGATAGACGACCAAATGTGATGCAAACTCAAGTTTTAAGGAAGAACTCATGATTGGATCTTGGAAGGATTTTTTGTTGATTTGTGATTTTTTATTTTGCTGAAACCATTAAAAGGAAAAAAACTCAAGAAAATAGTAGGAATTTTGAACCATGTTGCAATAAAAAAAGGCTTTTCACATCAATTATTTTTTAATTTTAAATTGATTAAAGACTCAATGTTGAAATTATCAATGTAAAAATGAAGGTGATCACATATGGTGTTCATAAAAAACTAGTTCCAAGAGCCCTAGTTGATTATTATCTCAAACAAAGGTATTCAAATTCAAGCTAATAAAAAAATATGAATATATATGGTTAATATTCCATTTTAAAATCACATCACATTATCTTATCAAGGATTCGGTTGACATTTAACGCTTTGGGAGAATTATTTTACGGAAGATGATAGTTTAACAAAAAAATTTGACAAACTTTTTGACAAATTACCTTTTGAAGTAAAAAAGTATTACAATTATTACTTTATTTTGATTAAAAAATAAAAAAATAATCTATTTAATTCTATTTATAGAAACTTTGTCAAAAGTTTGTTAAAAAAATTTGTCAAAAAATAATTTTCCTTATTTTACTACTTTATGTGAGAAAATCGATTTTGGTCGATAGAGAAGCTAAAAAAAATTATTTATGTTTGATGTGAACTTTTCATCTTCAATTGATTTTAAAAATTGATTCTGATTTTCTCTAAACAATTTATTAACATGAATTGATTTTTAAAATTGATTCAGAACGTTTCCGATATGAAACCAAACACAATGTGTGAACATTTTCTTAATCTCTTTCACTTACTATTTTTTGAAATACTCATATATAAACACTCACAAGTAAAAAGAAAATCAATCAGAATATCGATCAATGTGTGAACTCTTTAGTGATATCCAAACTATGTTATATTTTGTATCATTCTGTTAGCTAGGTATTTTTAGTTAAGAAACTTGAGTAAATTGTTTTGTTTAGGTTTGTAATGACTCTTCACTAATCTTGGGATTGTATACAAAGTTGAAAGAGTTTATTTGAAAAAACAATGTTTGAGTGTTGGTCCAAAAGTTACTGTGAAAAATATTTGTTGTGAGTTGATTTTATTGAAACATTGGGTTTCTCAGAACAAAACATAGTTTCAATGGTTATTACAAGATAGTAATGAAGTTATAGTAAGTTTGCGAATGTTTAATAAAAAATGATGAATGAGGGAGAAGGAGTGGGAATAAGAAGAGAGAAGGGTAATTGGATAATGGGGAAATGGGAAAGACAAAGTTGTGGGTTAAATCAAATTGACAAACTTTCTTTCATGGTGTCGGGCATGTGTGTTTGGTAGAAGGTGTCAGTGATACACTGACAAAAGAGTACATGCATTTCCATGCAATTGTCGCAAAAACTGTACACGTGCATCACTCTTCTCACCCTCGACAAAACAAAACCACCCACAACGCTGTTGCTAAATTCCAACCAAAACACAACTAATCTTCTTCTGTCTTCCTATTCCTCCTCACATTAATACCAGTAATGTCTTTCACTTTTCATTCATTATTCCATTATTCTATGCTAATCTCACATGTTGCTACCTGGATCACTGTGGCTTTATGTGCTTTCATGCTTCTCATTTCGAATACAACTTCATTTTTTTCTCATTTCTTAATTGCAGCAGTAAATCCATAAAAAATAACATAAAACGTGAAAATTCTGGCCCATGCAGGTCTCGAACCTGCGACCTTCGCGTTATTAGCACGACGCTCTAACCAGCTGAGCTAATAGGCCTGTTTGATATATAAGCATATAGAATTTTTATAAACGTAAAGTTCATTGTCGATGTTGTTAATTTTAACTTGTATACCTTAAAATATGATTTATAAACAATCAGAATTAGGAGTAAGAATATATGAGTTTTATATTATACGAAAATAATATTATTAGTTATGTATATTTATTTGTATTAGATATATTTAAATTCATAAAAAAATATTACTAGTTTTTATTAATTAATTAAATATATCTAGGTATAATAAGTGACAAGTACAATAGGTTTTACATATTCAACTAATAAAAAAAATAACTAACTATTATATCAATATGAAATTTCTAAGGACTTTAGCAAAAAGAGCTATGTGTCCTAATAATTTGTAGAACTTCTACAAATAAATAAATAAAACTTATATGCGCAAACTCAATCTAGTCAATGTTAAAGGGATATTTACGTTTATTAACTAAGATAACTTCTAATTTGAATTGAAAGAGAAAAAAGCTTGTAGCTTGAATTAGCTCTAAACTAAACAACTTTTATCATTATGCATTTCTTTTATCGCATGAAAGTTTTTTTTTTAAGTTAAACTGGTCTAATCTAATGTTATACTGGTTAAAACTATGTTCCTTTACTTTTAAAATATACACTTATTTTTTTTTAAAATTCAATAAAATATACCCCCCTTAATTTGTTAATTATATTCATTTCTATTATGTTTTTACTAAAGTAATATCTGTATTTTATATTTTTAATAAAACAATATTTTCCTCTCTCAATATATAAAGTAAAAATAAAAATTTTAAAAACCCAAAATAGGTAATTTTCTTTTATAAAAGTTAAATGATTTTATTATTATATAGTACCATCATTAAAAATATTATTTTAACTCAATTGTAAATTGTCCTATAAAAATATTTTCTTAAGAAAACGTTGTCTTAATATAAAATTAAGTAAATACTAATAAAATATGCGACTAAATTTATTAATTTATTATTACATTGAAATAGAATTTTAATAATGTTGAGTGTTATTTTATTAATAATGTTTTAGAATTAGAAAAAAAAAAGTGACATTTAAATACATCGTGATGTATATTCTTATAATTGCATCTTTTAATTTTTTATACGTCTGATTTTAATTTTAAATTCATAGTTTTAACCAAGTTGTAGCCAATATTTTATTTTTAAAATAAATAACAAAAGTGCAAGAATCAGTTTTTCTTATAATTTATACCGTCATGTAATACTTATGTTGTCAAACGTTACCTAGTTAAAAATCAAACGCATGTTTTAGTCAAGAGGATAATAATCGAAACGTAAGATAAGTAATGTAACCAACATTTTGTTACGACATAAAATAAAGAAATTGTAAAAATATTGGATTTAAAAAAAGATGGTTGATTAATTTAGGATTAGCAAAAGTGTTTAGAATGAGTGAAGTAATAATTGAGTAGTGTGAAGTAGTGATAAGAGGAGAGAAAGTGGAAGAATAATGATAATGAGAAAAAAAAAGTGTAAAGTAAATGGATGGCATAATAATGAGATTTATGAGATGAAAGGAGGAAAAGGAAAAGCAGGGAAAGTAAGATTGGGCAAAAGGAGTGATTGCCAGCTAATTAGATGTACTTAAGCAAACAAGAGGAACCCACCACACTAACCACTCTCATTCAAAATCTCTAATCTAATCAATCACTGCCAACTCAACACACTCAAAATTAATTAAGCTTCAAATTCATTTTTATTTTATTTTATGTAAATTTTTAATTCAAAAAATTATAGGTTTACAAAAATTGAAATTTAATAAAAGAATATATAAATTCTCATCATTTTTAAATTTAAACCTTTCGGATATCTTTTGAGGATAGGAACAAAGAGAGTCTAGCCTCATTTTATTATCATGTCTATTTTATTTATTTTTTGTTAAATTAGTGAATTAGCATCCTATAGTGATAGAATTAAAAATCGTCGAAGAATGGGGTAGATAAAAATAAGGGTTAAGTATGTTTTTAATCTTTGAACTTTGGTCAAAAATTGAAATTCGTTCCTGGTCGAAACTTTGAAAAATTTTAGTCCTTACACTTTAAAAATAAATGAATATAGTCCTTTTAACCCAATTATGTTGACTTCTTTCAACATGTAGAATGTGTTTCATGTTAATATTGTAGTTGTTTACGCCGTTTGACACATTCTCAGTTCAATATTTACTGAGAAATGCGTTCGAAACCTAAAGAATAGTTAACAAAAAAATTGGGTTAAAAGGACTATATTCATTCATTTTTAAAGTTTAGGGACCAAAATTTATTAAAGTTTTAACCAGGTACGAATTCCAATTTTGGATCAAAGTTGAGGGACTAAAAACATATTTAACCCTAAAAATAAATATGTAACTATAATAAGAGGAGAAAAAAAAATTTCGTCACTAACATAAATTATCGTTCCTAATTTATTGTGGAATATTTTGAAAGCTTTATCAGAAAAAAAAAATACCAATGGGTTATAAATAATTTATATAAGAAATTATAATTCTATTTCTAAACAAAAATCCTAAGAATTTGTCAATTTTTTTTATATATATTTTTCAATTTTCTCATATTTACTTAATAAAAAAAAAACATTTAAACTTATTCTTTATGTAAAAATTTACTACAATTAGCTATTATTTAAAAGCATGGTTAGTCTGTTGCAACGTATGAGACTAATGTTTGTAATTTTTGAAGATATACATGGAAGGAAGGGTATGCCGTAATAGAGAACAACGGATAAAAAGTTATATGCCTTTCTAAAAAAATTTAAATTATTTTATTCGTTTAATATAACAAATATAAGTTGTAGGTTTATTTTGTATAACACACACACACACATATATATATATATATATATATATATATATATATATATATATATATATATATATATATTTTCGATCAGACTCAAGTTACTCCGACAGATCATTATGAATAATGACTATCGCGTTCTTAAAATATTATTTATTTTAAAGCGTAAATTTCTGTCACACATATTTTAAAATAAAAGGAGTAAGGAATATCTAGACTTTTAAGTTATATGAAATTTATTAAGTTTACAAAAACAATGTATATAAAATAATTTTTTATTTCAAAAATAAATTAATTATATAATTTTATTTCCGTTCTATTTCACTTAAATAATTTCGCCGTACATGTTGGAGTTGATGAAAAAAATTGTTATTTAATAGGTCAGCGAGGACTAAATGCTTTTTGGATGATAATAATAACATAGTTTTGAATAAAAGGTCAAATGGTCAATATTTGACTGTTTACGCGAAAAAAAAAAAGAGAAGAAAATAATGATTGAATTTGAAATTACTTATTCAAGCACATCATAAGTTCAAAATGCGACGGACTACACTGGTTAAGCATAACATATTACCATCATAGTAGTATATTCTTATAAGAATTTTCTATACCAATAAATGAAACTATGTCTTTTAAATATTATTAATATACTAAATTAACTTTGAACTTTTAAATTATTTTCTTGTTATTCATTAATCAAATCATAAGTATATATAATATTTCACTAATAATAAATAAAGAAAAATTAAATTGCACAAAAATTATAAAATTAACTAATATATATTTTTTAAAGGAAAATGATATTTTAACTCATTTTTTTTGAACCACTTTTAACCTATTACTTTGATCACCATTAGATCATTTATTTTGATTCTTTTTAGTGATGTGATGTGATGATCTAATGATAATTGAAGTGATAGATTAAAAGTGGATAAAAAAAATGGATTAAAGTATTATTGTCCTTTTATAAATCATGCAGAGAGGGAATAATATTTTGGGGATTAAGTGGGCCTTTATATTCCTTACATTTTTTTTTCATGCATAGTTTAGTAGATCCACATTATCTTTCCAATTTATTTTCCCACTAGCTACCTAGACATGAAAGAAAAATTAAGTTAATAATAATAAAAATGTAATATGTTAAATACATTTCTATTTAATAAATTCTTATTTACATGTATAATTAATTGCCAATCCCTTTCAACATATTATCTTTATTTCGATCCCCATATTAAATCTCAATTAAAAAAATGAATTCCTAGTATTTTAAAATACATTTCTATTTAATAAATTCTTATTTACATGTATAATTAATTGTCAATCCCTTTCAACATATTATCTTTATTTCGATCCCCATATTAAATCTCAATTAAAAAATAAATTCCTAGTATTTTAAAATATATTATATTATTTACAAGCATTTATATCCTGTTTTTTATTTACTCAATCATATATGTTAAATATTAACGAAGATGGTTATATTGGATTTAACTTCGGAATCTTTAAGTAATAATCCCTAGATAAAAAAGAAGAGTTTAAAAGCTATTAAAAAATAGATATTTTCTAAAGAAAAAATTAATGAACATTTTTTTAACTAGGAACGCTAAAATGAGTTAATTATCTCATCACATATAAGCTTAAAATGAGTCAAAACGTCATACTTTTTAATTAGTAAAATATTGTAACCCATGACCATTCATTTGATAGATTAGTATGTTGACTCACTTAAGAATGTTTTTTTCTATCAACTTATCTTACATGTTTATTATACTACAATTAAGGAGAATTAACTTATTTTATCTGTTAATAATAGTTCAATCAAAGTCCATCTATTTCACCAAACAATATAATAAGATAATACTTAAAAATTAAACTCTCAACCTACATAACTTAACTTGTCAAACAAATAGCTTAAATATTTAAATTATTCAAACATTATTTAACAATATTATAATATTTAAAAAGATTAAATTGTCAAAATAAATAATTAAAAATATTAAATAAATGTAATAAAAAAACTCATAAAAGATGGTAAAAAAATAATAAAGAGTTATTGTTGATAAGGTACGAATCACCTACCATCAACCTCATTCGAACCTATTCAATCCGAAGGTTAATTGAGTTGAATTAAATTTAACCCACGTTTTAAAAAATTGATTTTTTTTCAATCCAACCCAATTCGAACCTATAATATGTGAGATTGACGCATGAGTTAGAACCCATCTTACCATAAAATAATGTGCACAAATGCTCACTCAAAGACTAAGATCTAATGTGTCATACTTTTTTTTTACTCAATGAGTTACGTTGAAACTTATGTACTATAATTACACCTCCATTTTAAATAAGCTTATCCATGATGACAATTCCATTTTCCTTCTTAGTGTCCTATATATGATTAGACGTTTATTCAACCAAAATTACCCCACCAAATACATTTCAAGGCAACACTATAAATTTGATGAAATGTATTGATGTTTTGGTTTCTAATGTATAGTTATTTCTAACATCCTTCAAATTGAAACATGTAAATTTTCAATGTCCAATTTGTGGAGTAAATTTCAAAATTATTGATTGCCCATGTATTTGTAAAAGTGTCTAAGAAATTGTAAATAAGTTGAAGTATATATCTAGACTTGTCAACTTACAAGGGTAATCTCTAACCTACACTTAGATAGGTCTCCTTTTAGGGGGGGGGGGGCAATTGAAGGAGGAGTTAAGGTGTGTTTTGCTCCATTACAATACTTTAATTAACTCTTAAAAACAATAACTTTAGCTTGGGTCATATATCGAGTCAGACGGTCTTGGGCCAAAAGGTCAAGACAGGTTGGCCTAGGTCAAAGGTCAAGACGAGACGTTTTGAATGAAAATTTAAGACAGGCTGTCTCGCACTGAGGGTCAAGTTGGGTTGACCCGGGACCAAGGTGGAGACGGGCCAAAAATTAAGACAGGTCGAATCGGGTCTAAGGTCAAGAAAGGTCATCCCGAGTCAAACCAAAAGTTAAAATAGGTTGGCCATGACTGAAGGTCAATATAGGTCAACTCGAACCAAAGGTTATGACAGACCAGTCTGGACTAAGTCAACCTTGATCGAAATTCGATCGAGTCGACTCTTCAATGAGAAGCTTTTTAACCCTTGAACTTTTTTGGTCCCAATTCACGTGAGTCAGAGTCAAGTCATATGGAGTGAGTTAAATTGACAACTATACATATAATTTTCAAATATAAATATTTGTTCTTATGTATTTTAAAGTAAAGAGACCATTTTAAATTTAATCACGAACGAAAAGAAAGTTAAGTTCGACATGTATGCTTATTTGACTATGACATTATAAATTAAGTTGTCGCAAATTTATATATGTTAAGCTAACTTCTAAATGTTCTTCTTTCGTTAAACTACTCAACACTGACATAGGTATTTTCTTCATAAAATTTTAAAAACTCAATGATAAGTCAATTTTGAATACATTGATGATGCGGTCATCGTGTTCGATTCTTTTTGTTATGCAACAAAGGTATAGGTGAAGAAAAGAATAAACACTTGATTAAATATATCAATTTTTTTTTTTTTGCTATGTTGAATTGGAAAAACATTAAAATTGGTGTTTAATGGGAGATCTTGTCATCTCTCTTTCAAATAGAGATATTCTTATATAAAAACTTTAACAAGTTACAATATTTGTGAATAAGTAAATGTATAATTTAAAAGTTAGTGTCAACACACAAGTTCGTTGAATGAATAAATTTATTTTAAAATAAAATTTTTAAAAAAATGATTTTTAGTTAATGATAATTAAAAAAAAGATGAAATAAAATTTTCTTCCAAGATTTTCAAACTTTAATTTTAGCAAAAAAGAAGAAGAATAGTTGAAAAAAAGAAAGAAAGGAAAGCCAATTTATTTTTAATTACCACACACTCTTCTAATAATTAGAAGTAATATTTTTTCTAATAATTAGAATCAATAGTACTATTGATGATTGATATTGTGTATTGATATTGCAAGGTGTGAATATAAATATAAAGTTTGTCATACGAAAAAGAGGATTGAAAAAAAAAATATTCTCTAGACTTCCTCTCTACTTCTCGTTACCCCCCACACAAACACACATCCTTTTTATCTCCTTTGACAAAAATAAAAATAGAAAAGGAAGCAAGAAAAAAAGAAGAGAAAAGGTAGTTATAATACAAAATGAGAGAGTGAGATTGATACAAGAGAAGAGGATTTGAGAGGTGAAGAAGATATGTCAGTGTCATTATTATTTTTATTTATTCATTCCTTTTTTCTTATATTATATTTTAATATTGAACACGTTTTTGTTTTACACCTAACTATGGCCTTTTGCTTAAGCGATATGATTTTCTATTATACATAAATATTTTATTCTAAAAATTATAAAGAATAATTTTCTTCATTTCTTGTAGTGTTTGTCCGACCGCTCGCGTCGTGTGACACCAATTTTTTAATTTTTTTTCTAAAAAAATATAAAAAAAATATAAAGAATTAAAAAAAAAATATTTTCTTTGTTTCATTTTTGTGTCTATGAGGTTCGCTTACGTCGCATGACAGTCATCTCTAAATAATTAAAAATACCAAAAAAACATAATTTATTTTTTTAAAATTCACCAAATAAAAATCAAATCTGTTCTCAAATAGTTTTTTTTTTTTTTTTACGTAATTTG
>Ga0214544_1004282_pt1:0-27500 | contig 28775 bp, 15 predicted proteins | sample CNSS3metaG_FD_160074 | JGI IMG/M metagenome (GOLD analysis project Ga0214544, IMG submission 160074) | Root nodule microbial communities from cowpea collected in UCLA plant growth center, Los Angeles, California, USA - CNSS3 | ecosystem: Host-associated > Plants > Roots > Nodule | place...
TATATATAAAAAAAAATAAAAAATAAATATATATATATATATATATATATATATATATATATATATATATTTAATTGGATATCGTAAATTGAAAAAAAATACAATATCAAATTCATAGCGAGAAAAAAAAAATAGTGTATTGATGTCGACATTCATATAACAAAATCAAATATCAGATGTCGACATTCGTAGATTAAAAAAAAATATAGGCTTAAATAGTCATTTGGTCCTAGTTTTGGTCGACTTTTTTCACTTTGGTCCTATTTTTGAAAATGTTTTCAATTTGGTCCTACCTTTCGTAATTTTTTTTCAATCAACTCATTTTTGTTAACTTCGTCTAAATCGTTAATGAAACCGTGGTGATTTTGTGTGACGTGGATACTGTTCAGTGATGTGTCTGTTTGCACTGTGCTGACCATTTAATTGTAATTGCAGATTCATTTTAGGGTTTAAGTTGAATTAAATTGGGTTTAGGGTTGTTTATGTCGAATTGGGGATTTAGGGGTCGAATTGGGGATTTTTTCGCCGCTCTGTGAAATTCTGGAATATTTTGTTATGTATTATGAATGTGATTATTGAGAAATCAGGATGTACTTTAAGAATTTCTGGATTTTGATCACTGATATTTTGATGGAAGGCTTAAAAGCCTTAATTAGTAATGCATCAAGTTGCATCCCAACACATCTTTACCACATCTCTACAACACACAAAAACCATGAAGATGAAAGTGAAACACCGAAAGTGAAAGAAACACCCAAAGTCGAACACTGGGAAACAAACCTTAAAGTTCGCACAACCCCAAAATTGTTTACCCAAGTTCTTTGTAGTTCTAGCTATGCACACCACTGCAATGTCTCCGCAATCGCAAATTGGGGGTGAGCCTGAAACCCTAGAACCATCATGGCAGGAATTGCAAGTTCGGTGAACCCAGCTATTGCAAGAAGATGAAGATGCCCCACGAGACATTCCTTTTCAACTGAACTTTAATGGAAGACAACCACAATGAACACAAACCCTAAATTTCAATTTAAAATCTGGGCTATGACAGTGTAAAAGGACATGTCACTGAACAGTATCCACGTCATGCAAAATCACCACGCTGGCCACTGTTTCGTTAACGATTTAGACGGAGTAAACGAAAAGGAGTTGATTGAAAAAAAATTACGAAAGGTAGGACCAAATTGAAAACATTTTCAAAAGTAGGACCAAAGTGAAAAAAGTCGACCAAAACTAGGACCAAATGACTATTTAAGCCAAAAATATAATACCGGATGTCAATATTCAGAACGGGTAAAAACTTAAAAAAAATATAAAGTATCAGATATCAACATCCATAAAATAAAACAAGACACCGGATGTCGATATTTATTGGAAAAAAATTTGGGAGTAGATCATCTAGAGAAAGTAAAAATGTAGTTACTTTTAATTGAACGGCAAAATGAGAATTTAATATATATTGTCTTTTTTGTAAAGAAATAAAGTGTTGGGAGATGCAGGAAGAAGCTTCGTTAGTTTCAGACTTGATCTGAACCCTAGTTGGAGATTGGAATTAGTGAACATTAGAAAATCATAATAATGAATGACTACACCTCTCTTATTAGTAAATATACTCTCTACCGGTATAAATTCATCTATTTCTGAAACCACGAGAATCAAACAATGAAAAAAAAATTAAAAATTAAAAATATTTTTTTTTAAATGTAAAAAAGTTTGTCTTTGTGAAATATTGAATGAGTTATATTTATAACATTCAAATTTAGGTATTTAAATTTAGAATTTTCTCAAAACCTTGGTATGGGTGGAGAGTTTGCGAAAGTTCTGGGCTTTTTCTTCCTGCAACCATATTAACAGGAAAAAGACAAAAGTACCCTCCTTGTTGCACCATCTTTGCCACTGTCACTGCTGTCATGGCCTTCAACTACACCTTCTTTCTTCATCGCCCCACTCTTTAGAAGGTATGTATGTGTTTTGAAAAATTTGTTTATGGAACTTTGTTCCACAACATATCTCTTATGTTTCAGAAAGCGTGTTCTGAAAATTTGTTTTAAAAAACTCATTCATATAGTTTGGTGTGAACTTAAACAATGTCAAGAGTCTTCATTTCCAAGATCCAAATGAAGTTGGTTTCCTCGGAGTTTGTTTTTTCTTCTTTCTATTTTAACAGGGTGTTACTTCCTGTACCCTATCACATTTCTTCATCCACCCCGTTACTTCCTGCACGCTATCACATTTCTTTATCCACCCCATCGAAAAAAACTACCGTAAAATTAATAAGAAGGGGTGATTGCTGTCCGAAAAAATTTTCCACAACTGTTTTTATGTTCTGGAAAATAAATTTTGGAAGGGTGCAGGAAGAAAAACGATAGGTGCAGGAAGTACTTCCAATTTTAACGTATGTTTCCACAGCTTTCATTCATTCTGGAATGGGCTATTCAGAACTTATGTTTTACATTCCAAGAAATCTATTGCAAAATGAATGGGAGATAATGGAAGAAAATTTGTGTATTGAAGTAAAAAGTATAATTTTGTGTAATGTATTTTTATATTTTAGAATATGTTCTGAAACTCATTTCAAAATAAATGAAAGTAACCCAACAATTATATTAGACCCTTGAAGAAATTTTGGTATATTCTATAAGTTGGATTGACTAAATGAGTCCAATTATATTAACTTACAACAAATGCATTTTATCATTGTTTTAGATAAACAATTATTGTATTTTACTTTCCTTTAAAGTTTATATGTATAAGTTATGGTGTTATTATGAATGAGAATCCAAATACTAATTGGAAAAATGTATATGAGAATCCAAATACTTGTATCGCATTATTTATTGTGTATAAAGGAGATTCAATGGTGGAATATTGACTTTCTACTATATGCACCCACTGAAACAAAAAAAAAAAAAAAACATTTTTTACAATCAAATAAATATCAATGAAGAAAGACCATTAAAGGGAAAAAAAACACACATTTGAAGAAAAAAAAAATCTTGGGGCAGATAAAAGATTAAGACATTATTGCGGATGATGATGGCTAGTGAAACTTTGACATGTGAATCTTCATTTCCTTGCACAATATCTCCAATTCTTTTACTCTTAGTTCCATTCTCTGAAGGTTTTGTCTCATATCTTCTTTCTCTTCCAAGAATGAATCTTTCTTGTCATTGCACAAAATGATTTCACTCTCCTGAATTTCTAAGTCACTTGATGGAACATTGGGTTGTTGAGAAATAAGAGCCTGCATTGCAATAATTGGAGGTATTCTGGGGTTCTTTGCAATATCTTTACAAATTTCAAAACTGAGTTTATTGTAATTTAGGCATCTGCACAATCTTGACCTTTCCTCAAATGCCAGCATTGGATGAGACTGCAATTCACAGTTATTTTCAGAAATGAGACAGTTTAATATAATTGTGGAAATTAAACATTATGGGAAAACAAAACCTTGCTGCGTGAAATTCTATCAAGGACATTGGAAATTAGATTAAAGTGTGGTGTAAAATTTTTTATATAAACAAATTATATGGTTAATCTTTTTGGTCTATAAACACATGATGAAAAATTTACCAGAATGTTCTCCAGATTATTTTAGAGAAAAATACATTTTAGTTTTTGCACTAAAAGCTTTGTGGTTTGCCCCAGGATGAGAACAACAATACATTTATTATAATACGGCCAAAATTTGTCACAATTCCAGATAATAAGTAACAGATTTTTTTTTTAGTGAAGCCAACATTTGAAAGGTCACTTCCCTTATCCTTTTGTTTTTATTTTGTTTCAGAAATTTCAGAATTCTTATAGAAAGATAATGAACTGTAACAACAACTATAGTACATTAAAAGGGTCTGATATTCACCTGAAGATAAATGTCAATGGCTCTGTAAACTCCATCGAAGCAGTTCCTAGCAGAACCAGGTAAAGATTCTGCAACTGCAAGAAAGTTAGTAACTTTCAGGTTCGGATCAGGGGATATCTCTATCAAATACTTGTCAACTAATCTACCAACTTTTTTCAACTTCTCTGCACACTCTTCTCCATCAGAGCCATTTATATAAACAAATTGTTTAATCAATCTTGCAACAGATGTTACATCATAAGATAGTCCCATGTGGTGCCCAGAGACAAGTAGATCATCCAAGGTTGCTTGATCAAGCACCCCACCAATCAATTTCTCAATTTGAATTCTGCAATCTCTTCTCATCCCAAATCTTGATACAATCCTTAGTACCCAAAAAAGGACTCTACAAGAAAAACTCTTGTTACCAGCAAATGTGATCCCACAGACAGCTGTTTCTGCAAGACCAGCATAATCAACACTGTTGTGGCAATTAATCTCTTCTGTTTGGGTCACTTTTTTCAGATAATGAAGAAGAAATCTTGTGAGAATTGGGTTGTTGTTGTCTGTTTTGTAAGCTCCAATAATCTGAAGAATCTTCTCAATGATCTTTGGGGGTAAAGTGGCCAAATCCTCAAACCACCATTCTTTGTTTGCCAAACTTGATTTTACTGTCTTGAGAGTATCTTGTGTTGAACAAGAAAATGTCTTGGCATAATTGCTCTCAGGAGATGATGGGGATGATGAAGATGAGGAGATGAAAAGGTTTCCCTCAAAATTTTGATCCATTTTTGCCAAGAGTGCCCCAATAATATTCTCTAACAGACCACAGTTATCTGCATATGTATGAAATAGTTCACAGTTCTTGAGACTCACAATTAGTTCATTCCATGTCCAGTAGTAGATTCCCCGAAGAAAGATTTCTGTTTGCTGCAAGAGATTGCTGCTGAAAACCTCCTCAGTCATTCCTAGAAAAAGGGCACAACAATGGAGGAGAAGCACGTTCGAGACAGTGATGGAAATTTTGCCATTGTTGTAGCAGAATCTTAAAACCAGCTCAAACCCTTCTGACCCTCCTGGGAAATCATTGATTTCAATGCTCAGCGTCTTGCTGTGGCACATTCTCTTCTCATGGTTCAACATTTTTTTCATTCTTCCACAGTATTTTGATATGAACTTCTGCAAAATAAATGAAATTTGATTAATTCACATTATGAGACATTGGATTTCGCATCCTGAATCTTCTAACATTGTAATAGAATAAACCACTAAGAAAAGGAAACCAATACTGAATTCCTTGAGTACCTTGTCCAAAACAAATGTTTCTTCATCATTAATGTGGATTTGCAAGTCACTGTGCTTCGGCATAACTGCTACCTCTGCATTGACCAAACCGATGAAACTTGTATTTTACCAAAATAGAAAAGGAATGATTATATATATTATATATAGGAGAATCTTAGTATCTTACCCTATTCTCGTGGCTAATGTGAAGTTTCATTATTTTAATATGGAAGAGGGTGCTTCATTATTGTAATGTTTTTTGTGGGTAAATTTGTCCTCTTGCAAGAACAAGTTGGGTATCTCAGAAAATAAGATAGATTTCGAAAGAAAATGACAATGATGTTTTGCTGTAGAAAACATCAACAGCAACGGTGTCTGTGAAGTTTTGTCTGACAGAGTCAGAAGGTCAAGAAGTGTAACCCAAAGCATTTTGTTAAATAGTTTTCAGCTGTGTCACGTATGCATGAGTTGGCTTTGGAATTTGGATTTACTTGAGGGATGTACTTTCTCAACATGTGAACATGAACATTACTTGTGGACCCTTAGATCCATTATTATTTCTTGATCAAAGAGAAAATAAACTACTTTCATCACAATTTTTTTTTAAGAAAAATGATTTTTTAACTTACATGATAAATAACCTTATCTCTTATACAAGGGATAGGTCACGTTGAAGATTAAAATTCTTAATTCCATGCACACCAAAAATTGTATTATAAAAGGTATATAAACTCTTCCTAATTTTATATATATTTATTTTTCTAGTTTTATCCATTAAACTACATAATATCATATATTAAGTATATTGTTGTAAATAGATTTACCTTTTATAAAATTTCACTTAACAATATTCTATTAAGAAAAAAAATATTGAATTCATATATATTTATATCTATAATATTAATAATAATAATAATAATAATAATAATAATAATAATAATATTTGACCATCTTTTTTAACACATCATTTGTTTATTAGTATGGTGATGAATGTTTATTATGTATTTGTTTATTATTACAGATAAAAGATAATATTTGTGACATCCCATTTTAAATAGAGTAATTTACTAAAAATTAAGCATCATATAATTATAATGTAAAAGAGTACATATCATGAAGCATACATGTACTGACTATTACAGTTATCTATAGTATACTTGGAATAAAAGCTTAGGCACACCACAATTGCCATAAAAAGGACACAAGGGTACTATTGTTTTACAAAAGATTGCTCATAGAGCAAGGAATCTAAATAAACAAGAGTTCTTCAAAGAGTGGCTCAACAGTGAGCCACAACCTAGACCATGGGGACCACTCTACACAGCAACATCTTCACCATCCTGAGTTCTACCAAGGGTTTCTACATCTGCTCACACCAATAAATTGGTGATCATTGCAAAAGAGAAAGCAAAGCAAGGAACAGACAAAAATGAAAGGGTAAGCTAGAATAAATATTTTAACATGTTATCAAGCAACCAAATGATAAAACAAGTTATAATCAAACAAAGCAGTAGGCACCCAAATCATGTGAAAGCAAACAATTGCAAGACTCTATGACTCAATATCCGGATCATACTCTTGTTATAGAATTCTAAAGGAAGTATGCACCTGTGTTGTTTGTCTTTCGATTGTTGTGATGTTCTGCATGGTTTCTAAATTACCTGTTGAGACTGCACCAAATGCCCAAACTGCTGAGAATGCACCAACTGCTGAAACTCAAACAACTCAACCACCAAGAAATGGAGTGGATAGTCAAACAGCACCACTACCAACACCAGAAGAATCATCTCAGCAGTTTAGGATGAAATTACAGATTAGGAGGAGGCCATGATAGCAGCTACAAACGTCTTAGTTATTTTTTGGAATTTCTGATGTAGAATTCATTATTGATGTACTGCATTTTGACTTTCCTTAAACTTCGTTCAATTCCACTTTCGCCAAACATTGATGTAGTGCATTTTGATGATGATGAATTAACCTTATGAATGTAACTTCTTCCAGACTTACATCAATTTAATTTTTCCCAAGCTTAAATCAATGTCACTTACTTCAATGCTCATATTAAGATGTCATTTTGAACATGTTGGGACTAATATCATCATAATCAAACTAATTCATTTCTTCATTTAACAATAGTACAAAATAGATTGGACTTTAAAAGATTACATACAATAACAGTACGAATAATACAATAACAACACAAGTTAACCCTATTACTAATTGCAGTCTCTTCTCAGCAACCTTCAATGACTTCTCCAAATCATTAATCTGTCTCATTTGTGTCATGATGATGATATCTTTTTCATCAACACCACCATTTGAAAAAGTTGCAGCCCACATTATTGGAATCACCACTCTGTAAATCAATAAATCAAAAATTAAAACCAATTTATTATTAACACAAAAATAAACTCAGATTGTACCCAAAATTTTCTACCAACATTCTTTGGAGTTCTTGCCATCCTCAAAGTTGCCATCTCTTCGCAGCTACAACTCGGGTTAATCCATTTCTCTTTGAACCACCAACAGTGCACGAAGATTGGGACCGTAACATACCTATATAATGGGATTGCAGGAAGAAGAAGATTGCAGCAAAACCAATTGGGAATGGAGAAATAAGATTGCTAAAATTCACCAACTACCCAAACATTCCTTACCAAAACCCTAGGTCACGTATTTATCCCCAAATATCTAATTACCACACTTGTACAATACACTTAACACACCCTACTACAAACCGTGCCACCTGTACAATACTCCGTTAATGATTTAAACGACGTTACAAAAAAGGACCAAATAAAACACGAATTGCGAAAATGAGGACCATTTTAAACATTCGATAAAAATGAGGACCATTTTAAACATTCTATCAAAATGAGGATCATCCGCAACAAACATTACGAAAATGAGGACCAGAAAGGTATTTAAGCCTTTTTTTAAAAAAATGATTCAATTTAGTCTTTGCTGTCAATTTTGATCGAATAGTGCTGGTCAAATTATGGTTTTTGTGATTTTTTTTAAATTTTTTAAATTTTCTTAAAATTTTGTTTGCACATGTCACTTCGTGTCAAAATGATTCAATTTGGTTCTTATATTTGTTTTTAGTTTCAATTTAGTCTCAATTTTTGTAAATATGAAGCAATATTGTTCCTCCTTAAATTGATATTTAATTTACTTTTTATATAAATCTTGTGATGATATTCTTACTAAAATTAGCATTTTTATTAAATATTTGTAGAAATATTTTTAAACAAACTTTTTGTTTTTAATTTTATTGTTAAATAAAGTTGAACCCCAAACCTAATTTCAATAATTAATCATTTTGTCATCATATATAAAGACATCAAAAGTATTATATTATACAAACTTAGTGAAGATTAAAAATCAAATAACTTGTCACACATAAGGATAGGAACTAAATTTCAAATTCAAAACAAAGATCAAAATTTAAAGTTTCGTACAAAATTTAAGTTAATTTAAAAATACTTCTTAAACTATTTAATAAAAATGTGAATTTTAGTAAGAATATCCCATAAGATTTATACAAAAAATAAATTGAGTCTCAATTTAAGAATGGACAATTGTTCCATTTTTACAAAAATTGAGACTAAATTGAAACTAAAAACAAATATAGTAACCACATTGAATCATTTTTACACATGACACAGCGGTGAGGTGATATGTGTAAAAAAAATTAGAAAAAAAATTAAAAAATCAAAAAAATTACAAATTGATACGTGACATTGACTCTTCCCTCGTTTGGTCAAACTAACGGCAAGGACCAAATTAAGGTATGTGTAAGTGTGCATTTTCACTTTTATATTTCAGAAACTAACTTTTCAATTGTTTTCACATATTTGTTTTCGACCTTCCTGCAAAAGTAATAGATTGGATTTACTTTTTCTTGAAAAAACAGTCATAGTAGTTGTCATACACATGTAAGGAACTATGTGCAAATAAGTGGAAAGTTGTGTTAGAGTTTTTATACAAATTTTGGACAAGTCCGAAATTTAAATGCACCATATTCTATGTACTTAAAATAAACCTTTAAAATAAACCTTTGTATTCACATTCAAGTGATTATGAACAACAAACTAATGGATTTGATTCACTATTTTTTGAAAAACTATCACAATAGTTGTCATACACATGTGAGAAGCCATGTGCAAATAAATGGAGAGTTGGTAGGAGTTTTTGTACAAGTTTAGAAGAAGTTCAAAATGACACACCATTTGAGATTTTTCTACAATTTTTGGACAAGTTCAAAATTAACACACACCATTACCATTCTTTATGTACATCAAATATGGATCATACTAATTACATTTAAGTGATTATGAACAATGAAATAATGAATTGCATTCACTCTTTTCTGAAAAAAATTGTCACAGCAATTGCAACACACATGAGGAGTCACTGTGCAAATAAGTGGAAGTTGCATTGAGTTTTTGTACAATTTTTGAACAAGTTCAAAATTAACACACCGTGTGCTATGTACATCAAATGAACCATATTAGTTACATTTAAGTGATTATGAACAATAAAATAATGGATTGCATTCACTCTTTTATGAAAAAACTGTCGCATATGGGAAGCTATGTGTAAATAATATGTTCAAATAAGTGAGGAGTTATGTTGTAATTTTTATACAAATTTTGGACAAGTTTTAAATTAATACACACAACATTTTATGTACATAAAATATGTCATACTAATTACCATGATTATGAACAACAAAATAATGAATTTGATTCATTTTCTTCTGAAAAAACTATCACATGCAGGGAGTCATATGCAAATAAGTGAAAATTTGTGTTAGGATTTTTGTACAAAGTTCAAAAATTTAAACACACCATTTTAAATTTATCAAGGTTTTGTTAAATGTTGTTTATTTAGTGATTTTTTCTTGTCAGCACCAATTTGTTTTGTTGAAAATGAAGAATATGTAGTTATGCAGAAACAATTTTTTGCATATTAAGCAACAATACATATGTGAATGAATACTAGATGGAGACAAGACAAAAAATACTTAAAGATTATGACTTATTACTTAAAAGTTATTGGTGTACAACTTTTAACATTTTAGACCATATTAATGTAGTAGGTATATGATAAAAAATGCATAGGCTATACAATATGTAATTGGAAGTTGAAATCAATTATATATATGAAATTAGTTATAAATGGCAAATGTATAGAGAACAAAATGTTATTACAATATGGATGGTGTATTTCATATTCCTTTAACAATATGTTTTATAACAGTTTGATATGCATTGTGAGATTTGGTTAGACTAAATGGGATTTGGTTAACTTGTAAAAAAGAAAAAGCATGGTATATGTCATTTCTTATTTGTTTATGGCTCCTACACGTGTGTGACAACTATTATGATAATTTTTTCATAAATCATGAATTCTTTTTAGTATGTTGTTCATAATCACTTAAATGTAAAACATGATGTTTTAAATTTCGAACTTATACAAAAAACACAATCGCATTTGCATATAGCTCGGTTGCTATATGACCATTGATATGACTATTTTTTTTTAAAAAAATAATAATCCAATTCATTATTGCTGCAAGAAGGTCAAAAACAAATGCAAAGTTAGTTCCTAAAATATAAAAGTAAGTTAGTTCCTGAAATATAAAAGTGAAAGTGCTCACATATAAACACACATACATTCTTTTCCTCTCCACATTCACCCATTTAACCACTCTAACTATTATTCTACTCCTTTCAAAAAACACAACAAACATAAATATAAATCAATGGAAAAAATTTCGAACCACTAATTGAACATAAAATTTACACAAAGCACACTCGTCAATGAAACAACAAACATCAAGAACAAGAAAAAAAACTCACTAAAATAGCCCCTAACCAGACAAACGATTGAAGAAATGTCCAATCTTCCACACGAAATGACGAAAACAAAGACAATAGACAAAAACAAAGACAATAGACAAACAAATTTCAAATGAAACTTCAAATTTCAAATAAACTTCAAATGATCGCACAAAATGGACAAAGATAGCACCACACTCAAAAAAAGCACCAAATCCCAAAAGAAGAAGGAAAAGATGTCCACTTTTTAACATTTTTCAAAATGTTTGCTCAGCCAAAAATGAGACCTTTCCGTCCAAATACCACTCGTATGTACAATGAAAAAAAATGAAAATTGTAATTAATAGATGACACGTACACAGTATCAAATGAGTTAAAAAAAGAGTGTTAAAATATCATTTCCTAAACTTAAACACAACACAACATACAAAAAAAGTGTCCCTCCTTAATACTATTTAACTTAATTTAGGTTCGCTTATTAAACAAAAATAAATAAACACAAGTTAACCTAATTAAATAAATCATCAATGCTTCTTGTATACTGCTATAAAGACATACAATAGATAGTACAGAGAAAGGTCAACAGAAGACAAAATGAAAATTAAAGCAAAGTGGTAATTTGCTACACTGTTGTAAAAGAAGTGAACAAGTAAGAAAAGAGTGTAACAGACCCAACCTTAACAAGGAAAAACTATTCATATCCGATACCATCATATGCTATGCTCTCATTGCCTGACTGAAAATGCTGAATTTGCAAATGATATGTTCATGCAAACAATGCCTTAGAACAGGTTTCTAAGAACATTATAGTGTTACATTTATTACAGCGAACTTGTCCATGTCATCATAATTGGGTTTTTCTTCATACAAGATTATTAGCAGCAATGTCCATGTTCTGGTATCATTTGAGGGCTGCATCTGATGCATCCATCTTTGCCAGTCACTATTACAAAACCTATACAAGCTTTGAACTTACGTTATGTACAAACAAGTAGCCCAAATGATGAAACAGTTGACACAGCTGCGTTATCAGTGAGTACAAAAATGTTAGTGCGAAACTGCTTCTTCGCCCACCAGAAGGAAGAAATCAACAGTTACAACAAACAAACAAATGTCATCAACAGGTTCGAAAATTACACAAGTCAACACAATTCCTGATCTTCCTCACCACAAAGGGCACACCAATGTTGAATTTTGATATCCTGACACCATAGTCCAGCAAGTTATTCTACCTTCCTTTGCAGGCAGTGTTGCAAAAACCGTGTGAAAGTCATGCCACATCATCTTCACTATCTGCAAATGAATATCAACTCAAATTGGCATGCCTAAAGAATTACATTGCTCATAATGAAAGACAAATTTGGTTATAATCACACCAGAGTTTCAAGTATAAAAGATTTTCATACGCAGTAAAGGGAGTTATCATTTCCACCTAAACTCAATTGCTTAAGATGGTGCTCACAAGTGTGATAAAAACACATGTAAAACTTTCAAAGCACCACTACAAAAATATAAAGATTAGTGGCTTCTATCTTATTCTGAGATGAAATATCTCAAACCAGCAATATATGTAACCTTATTACATTAGTCTCCATGATAAAGAGCCTCACTGTAGCAAAATGGACGAAAAAATAGACTAGGGTCTGGTTTAAATCTATGAAAAAATATCTCACCAGCAATATTTATGTTATGATTTTATCTCAGAAACGTTATTTCTGAATTGAATCTCTTCTTTTAGGATAAAAAGATCAATCGTCATGCACTATCAGTGTATAGATTTTTACAAGGCAGCTAATAAATGACTTTAAAGCAGTCATTTCAAAAGGCAACAATTTTACCACACATACAATCGGATGACAATGTTAAAAACTAAGATAAGAGCTCAATCCACACAAATTTAGGAATACGGTTATGAAGCAACTTCTTAACATTAAGGTTATATAACAGGAGAGTAAAGAAAATGTTGGACAAGGAACAAGAGAAACGATGCTAGAAAGATTTCCAGGGGTTGGAAACAGTGTAATGAATGGGGATGGAATGTGAGAACCATCAAAATGTAAGCAAAAAAAGCCCCTCTAACTCTAAAAAAATACAGTAATTAATTTCACTCAATGAAATGATTAAATTTTACTAAATTTAATTTTATGTATTGAAAGAAGGGCAGGCTCACAAAGAAACAGTGAAAGCAGATCCAAATATGGGCTGGCTGAATAAAATATACTAACAAAACAAATGTATGTGTATTAAAGCATAGAGACAAAAAGGACTAACATACCAGATAACTACAACCCAAAACATAGTTCATAAATTTAAACATAAATATTTTTAAAAAGGAGTGGAATGTTTGCTTTTTGAAAAGCTTTCAAGTTACTAGCAGTTTGTTATACTTGCAACCATGCAAGAGCCATCAACTTACAATTTAAGCTTTTAGAATAGTTAGTTCATAACATGATAGCATCTGTGACAATGCAGTCTACAAGCCTGGTCTTCATTACTCATTCTTCTAAATAAAGAAAGGTAAATTTAAACAAGATAGTGCAGCCCCCTGCACTGACTTTAGTTTAAACCAATATGACACTTTCGTAAAAAGGCATGTCAATATTATTGACAACGGGCAATAGCAGCACTGTCACAGTGGGGATGGGGGCCTACAGCAGTCTTTGTAGATTTGCCAATGCATGAAGTTTTCTTTGATTCCTTCTGAGAAAGGTAGCAGCCTTGAAGATCAAAAGTTGCAAGATTTGGTTTTTGCTAAGTATAATAAGTCTTTGAAAGACCACTGTGAAATTTGTAAAATGATTGACCCCGTTGTCCATTACTAATGATTTTAACATGTGGTTGATTGAAGAAATCAGTGAAAATGGGGTACATACTGAAAATGAATTAGTTTTTTTTATTGTCTACAAGAGGAAGAGATGGAAAACGAAGTATATACCCATAAAAAATATTTTAAAATAATAGTCATCCCACTATGCGCACTGCACTTTGCTATTCAAGATTGATAACTAGAGGGTTTATAAGACTCTCAAACAGCTAATAATTTTCAGATAGTTAATTCATGACTAGATTCAAATATCATAGGCAATCTCAAAGTAAGCATCTTCCCTAACACAGACCACAGACATTTTCAATCAACTAGTTTAGTTTTCAACACAACTGTAAACATAATGAAAATTATTAGACTGTGAAAAATTAACAATAAATTTCTATTTGACCTTTTACTGATCCACAACAGTATCTGAAGCACCAATCTTGCATGATAGGAAGTTGGAACAAACCTAAAAGACGCTGCAAAAACCCACGTGAAAAGAATTTGTGTAGTGAAACACAACGGGAATTCAGGTAGGATGGAAATCCAATAGATAGAAAGCACATTTTGACATAATCTTTTAGCTGTTGTGGTACAAGAGGACAACTACAACTTTTATACAAGCAAAGATTCATGATATGGAAATTAAAGGTCCATAAGTAATTATAAAAATATGCAAGCAATTATCCAGCTTTTCATCCCATCAGTACAGTAGAGATAACTGCTAAAATTAACACAAGACCAAAATGAAGAAATTAGTCTGCTAGTATAAACTACAAACATTTAAATAGGCCTGGTTAAAATATGGCTTTTCTAGAAAAGCTTAATTCCATATATCCAACTCCTACATTAACCTAGCAAACTTCCTGGAGAAAACTAGGAAACTGCAACAGAAACATGAATCTGAAACCAAAATACATACATATAAATCATTAATTTGGAAATAATTTAGCAGGAAAAATTTTAAACACCAGATATCTTATTTAAAAAGAATAGGAAATGCACTTAATGAATACACAATATAATTAGATATGGAAAACTAGAGCAAATAAGCTTCTGTTCAACTTCAACTAGAGCAGGAAAAAATCGATAACCAAGACCAATTAGTAGAAATTGATTTGTGAATAGAGAGATATATATATATATATATATATATATATATATATATATATATATATATTAACATAATTTTTCAGTTACAGCAGGAGCACTACTATTTTACCAAGTATTGGCTGTCAATTAAATTGGATTGCAAAATCCTACATTTCCCCCATTTAAAATTTAAAATACATACATATAAGATATTTCTATTTCTATTATTCCTTAATTTATTATATCAATATTGTGATTTTTTAACTTATTATTGTTTGGTTTCATATATTATATATGTCATGCTCTAAATATTTTATCATATTTTCTAACACTGTTATAAGTTTTAGGCTTAAACCCAATTTTAGTCCTTATAGTTTGACAGTTGGTCCCTATAAAAATATAATTGCACATTTGATCATCTAATTTTAAAAATAAAGCAAATTATGTCCAGTGTAAATATATCACTCGATTGCTAATGGAAAATATTAATTCAGGATAACAAGTGTTAAAGTTTATTCTTGCTATAGCATCTTATATGAATAAATCATGGACACTGTTATCCCTGACTGACATGCACCATTTTTCAGTTAACAATTTGATGACAGATTATAAGTGGACCAAAATTGCTTAATTTAGAAAAACTGAATGACCAAATATGCAATTAAAGTTTTATAAAGTTTTATAAGGACAAAAATTACACATACATGAAACTAAAAGGACCAAAGTAGACTTAAGCCTAATTTTTAATACCATTTTTCTTGAAGACCTTAGTCAGTTAGGCATCATACAATGACAGCTTAAGGTTGTCTATAGTTGTTCAATTCTCAATTCTTTTGATTAAGTTATTGTTCCAACCTTATGCTGGTCTTCACTGTAGTCTTTTGACCAGACAAATTTAGTCAATAACGTCTTAAATAACATAAAGGGCTGGTTTGAACAAATATCTCCTTAAAAACTTCCAGAAGAGAAAAATAAGAAGGAAAAATAAAGAAATAAGTCTCCTCATAAACTAAAATTAGCTTATGTTTCCACAAATTGATTGCATAAGTTAATTTTAACTAATGAAGAATCTGATTTCCATTTTTCTTCCTATTTTTCTTTCCTAAGTGCACATAGCAGAAAAATATAGTTAGTAAAAATAGTCATATTTATAAGATTCTTAGTCAATATTTTTATCACCTTTTAAGCCTGTAATATTAGTTTTGCATTAGTATGAGGCACCAATTCCGACACTGAGGACAACGGTACACCACCTATAGAATCAACATGACGAAAAATTGAATTGAGAATTGAGATTTATATAATTCACAATCTAAAATCATAGTTGTTAAGTGCAACAACTTTCATATAATAATGACACTCAAAACTAGAATAAAAATAAACACATCTCTTAATAGTTAAAATAAAGCAACAAATTAAGTCCCTTAGCCCATTAATTATAGATGACAAACTTTAACACTCACACCTGAATTCCACAAAATATTTATAAACAACCAAGATGAACAATTAAGTGGCAAATGTCCAAGGATTCACAGTATTAACGAATTAGAATACAGTTAATTTATTACACTAATACATAATATGATGTGACTGTAAATAAAGTGGTTTTCTTGGGAAAGAAAGTTTGAAGAGCATGTGTGCAATAAAATAGCACCCATAATAGATATAAATGGAAGAAGACACACACAAAACACATCCCAAATACAGGATAACATATTGGACTGATAGAAATAGAGGAAACTACTGATGGATCTGAAAACCAAACTACAATTGTAAGATATTACAACATATTATCTCAATCTTCAAAGTCGCAACAAATATTGAACTTCCTGTCATCTGAAGTGCACCAGGATGCTAGAAAGACCACAAAATGGAGCAGTTTATAACGAATAATATGCCTACAACTCGTATGGCTAACAGAGTTTACATTCCAGACCAGACTAAGATTGAGAAATAAGCTAAAATATCAAATGGAAGAAGAGCAGAGTGAAAATTCTGAAAACGAATAAGTTGATGAAAGAACTTGGCCTTACCTCTGCGAACAATGCATTAAACTTGGCTTCAGTATATCAGAAAGTGTAGAAAACTTTGAAAACAAATCAGTTACATATAGAGAGTTTTCCTGTCCACTCATCAGCTACCCCATAATCAAGGCTGAGCTCTCTCATGGGAGGGATGTTCTCCATCGCAAACAGCATAAGGTGAGGGAACATCAAATTATTGTGATCATACAAGACAAACTGAACCAACACATTGGGAGTGGAACTATGACTCATATAGCAAGCAACATTCCTCATTCTTGACACATCCAAAGCAAAATCCAAAGGAGGGAGCGAGGGATAAGATGGACGCACATAATTGGAGTCTATCATAGACAAGTCACCCCATTCCGACCACCTATCAGTGAACCGATTCGGATATATCAAGGAATCACCATTCATGGACAAAAGTTCTGCTTGCTCCCTATTGAGCACAACCCCTGTGTACTCACATATAAAAGCACCGGCTTGAATAAGATCCAAGGACCTAACTCCCCAACCAGTTTCCCTAGATCTAAACACCTCCATCCTGTTCTTGAGACCCTTCTGTGTCACCCGATTCCGACAATGAGGGGGGCATTGACAAAACGGGCCACACTCAAAAACCAAAGGCTTCCCTCTCAAGAGAATCCCACTGTGATTATAGGGAAACTCCCCTCCGTTCTTCATGGCACAGAAGCACCCTTCAACACACCCGTCCACACAATCGCAACCCGTACCCCTCCCACTCTGGTGAAACACGAACTCAGGAAAGTTTGTCTTCACAAGATACTCATACCTGAGAGGGTCGAAATTGCGATCAAGATCATTGAAAAGGCGAACCCCCACATTCTCCTTCCTGTTTGAAATATCAAGCGAAACACAACACATGGGTTTGAAACTCAAAGGATCCTTCTTTAGCATATGCGCTTCCTTCATGATCATGCTCCCCATCTTAGCTTGCCCATCGATCCTACATAGCTTGTACTTGAAAACACCGAAACCCGACTTCCCAACATCAAACCAGCAATCGATAATCGTATACAAGCCGTCATAGACATACAACTTCCCAGTGGCAGAGGCTGCACCCTCATAGCGCACCCCGCGAATCACCCTAACCTCAATCCCATAGTGTTTACTCCGCTCCATTGCAAGGTTCCCTCCCTCAAGCTTCTGGTGACAAACCTGCCGAGAATTCTTGTCCTGCCCACCATGGCCGGAGTAGGTGATAACATCACCCTCGTCAACATCATCCTCGTAACCACCGGAGACAATCACACTCGTGGCAATTGGTTCGCCGTTGGAACTCATGCTGGCAGGAAGATAATCGATGCCGGCCTGAGGTTGACCGTGCAACCCAACCACGCACAACTCCATCCTATAGAGGAACACATCACCAACGCAAACACCAGGAATGGAACCAACAATTCTCTTGTCGCGATTCAACCACAAACCACAGCTCCTCATCACGGCCGACGCTCGCAAATCGCTGCGCCCCCTGCGGGCGTCCACCCGCCGCTCGTCCTCCACCGTCGCCAGCACACGAAGCGAGTCATACACCATCCGAGTCCGCCGGACAACGTCCCGGAAGTGCCGTTGCTCCGGCCCGCCAAGATCCGCCACTCGAACCAGCTCCTTACACCGCCTCCGCGGCGTGGTTGCGGCCATCATCGAAGAAGGCTCCTCCTCCTGGACGGGCACAATTGCCTGAGAATCTGGGTCCGGAACGGTGCCCTTTGGGGCCTGCTGCAGCCATGGGTCCGAATCGGCTTCGGTTTTGATGTGCTGCGGGTTTTCGGCAAAGGGGTTGGAAAAGGCGTCGTTTCGGAGCTGCTGCAGGCTATCGGTGATGGGGTCGGGAACGGCATCGTTCTGCGGGTCGTTGGCGGAGAACGCCGTGCGGAAAAGCTGGGAGATTCTGTTGAACTCGGAGAACAAGTTATTGTTTGGTTCGGAGGTTCCGTCGCATAAAAGATTGAGGTCGAGGTCGAGAGACCCATTTGAAAAATTTGGGTCCTGAGACTGTTGTTGTTGGGAAGTAGGGGTGTTGAGCCATTCGTCGAAAGGTTCAAGCTTTGGGATTAGTGTTGGGGCTGGGGAGGCGCTGGTGGTGGCTGTGGCGGCGGCAATTGAGGCGGGGATTGGGATTCCCGGTGGTGGAGGAAGGTTTTCAGGCGAAAAGAGAGAGTTCATGATATAAGAGGGTGTGGCGGTGTGGCGGTGTGGCGGTGCTGATGTTAGTGGGTAGGGTTTAGATTGGAAGGAGTAACATTGGAAATGGTGATTGGGAAGAACAGAGCAAGAAGATTCATTAAGGTTAGAGAAATGGACACTTCGGAAATTTTGGGTGGGTTCGGAATTTCAAATGGGTTGGGTGAAATTTGAAATTATGAACTGCTGAGTTTCATAAGAAATTATTTATTTCTAGAATGGTGAAAATTAATAGCAAGATGTGTTCTTGATCTTTCTTCTTTATAAGTATGTATTTTTTTTTCCTGTGTCTACAAATCTTCAGTAAATTAGGCTAAAAATAAATATAAATATATGAGACAATTCTAGATAAATATATTTCGTCTGAAATTGTTTACTGTAGTAACACTCTTTTGGGCAGTTTTAATTATTTAGATAGTACATAACTTTTTACAGCAGCTAAAACCTGATTTTTAGAACACTTTAGAAAACTGAATTTTATTTGATTTTTGTTTTCTTTAAAATGGTAAATTAAATAATTGTGACATTAATTGAAACATTTCTATTTAAATGTAATAAATTTTATAATTAAAATATTTAATAATAATTTTAAATAGTTGAAATGTGTTTATTTAAATATAATAAATTTTACAATTGGAAAACAAACAAATTAATATTAATTTAAAAATAATTAGAATATATTTTTTAAGTACAATTGTGGTGTGATATATATCTTTTAAATATGTATGATATTATATTAGTAAGTGATGATATTGTAATGTTATTAAGTTAATATACATAATAAAATTATATTTAATAAAAAAATAAAGTAAAATGTATGTAGAAAAGATGAGAAAATAATTGTTGATGATTAGGAAAAAAAATAGAAAGTTGAATAGAAAACTTGTAGGAGTATCGGTTAATATTTAAAAATTTAATATATTATATTATAAAGGATAAGATTGAAATTATGAAATGTGAAAATAAAAGAGGAATTCTCTTTATTTATATATATATATAGTTATAGATAAATATTAAAAACAATATATATATATATAATAATTATTTAAATAATTATGCTTACGATAAATAATTTTTTTAACATGAAAAAAGTCTATTAAAAGTAAAATGTTGATAATTAAATTGATTTACATATTAAAAAGATATTTTTAATGACAAATTTGTTGATAAAAAAGTTAAAGATGATTAATGATGAATAAAATAAGAAAATCAAATTTTTAAATTATAGAGTCATTCATGATTAACAAACATTTCCAAAATGTTGACAAATTAAGATGACTGATAACATGAATGTATTATTCCATGACCTGAAGTCATCACCAATGTATGCCAAGCTCACATTCTGTCCAAGGTCACTTTATGATTAATGATTAGCATGTATTCCTAATAATATTGATAAGTTTTACATACGTGACAGTATTCATGTATTCCTAAGTCACAAACGTACACAAATGTCTCAATTATCCCATAAATGTCAAATTTGTCTCCCGAAAAATCAAGAAAAAAACTGAGATTAGTAAAATAAATTTGTAAAATTAGATTCTTATTAATATTATTAAAGTTTACTTATGATCAAATAGTGTTGGTTAGAATCTAATAATAAAAGAGGTTACAGTACCAAGTCTCACCTGAAATAAATTTAGTAAAATAGAAGCAAAAGAGTTTTAAACATTTTTAGTCAAAATATTAGAGTGTGGGTTTGGTAGAATAAAAGAAAAAAAGCTTTAAATTTCCTTTAAATAGAAATAGGTATAAATACACATTTGGTACCCAAACTTTTTCGGAAAGTTCAATGTGGTACCCGAACTTTAGGAATGTTCAATTTGGTACCCCAATTTTCTAAAGAGATTCAATTTGGTCCTCTTGTTAAGTTGGAGTTAACACCGTGTCCATACAGGACACGTGTCAAGTCATGAAATTTCTTTTTATAATAAATTTATATATACATGTTACAATAACTTTTTATAATATATATACATCAAATCATTTCACCTAAATACTTAAATTATTTTATTTTTTTCATTTTAACCTTTGTAATTTTTTATACATGAAATCTTTTACACTTGTAAAAAATAAAATAATTTGAATATTTAGGTGTAGTGATTTGATGTGTAAATTCAAAACAATTATTTTAACATGTTTATATAAATTATAATTAAGCTTATTTACTAATTTGGTCTCAAATAGGAAAGGACGAAATTGGATCATTTTAAAAAATTTGGGTATTAAATTGAACCAAAAATTTAAATTGGGTACTAAATGGAAAACAACTATTACACTGCCACGTGTCATGCTTGTAAGTTGCCACGTGGCACGATGATAAACTGACACGTGACAGTTTTTTTAAATTTTTTGAAAAAAAAATTAATTTTTTGAAAAAAAATTTAAAAAAAGTAAAAATTTCATGGCTTGACACGTGTCCTGTACGGACACGATGTTAACTCCAACTTAACGGAGAGGACCAAATTGAACCTCTTTAGAAAATTGGGGTACCAAATTGAACATTCCTAAAGTTGGGGTACCACATTGAACTTTCCGAAAAAGTTTGGGTACCAAATGTGTATTTATACCATAGAAATATTTGGGGGATTGAATCTGGTGAATTTGTTTCTATAGCAAATTCTTTCACAATTTTATTATCATCACTAGACTCACATACATTTATCTATTCAACTAAACCAATTTATTGTTGACACAATTTTTTTTATATTTATTTTTTTTTCATAAAAAATATAAAATGAATATTTAAAACTATAGAAATATAGAAATTTTGTTTAGAAATAACTTTTAATTAGAAAAAATATATATACTGTGTATAATCTAGTTTTATATTTTTTTTCCCGTTAAAATTCTATATTTTTCGATAATTTTAAATAATTTTATTTTATTTTTTAATATTTTTTTAAAATAATAATTAAAGTGCATCTAGATAAAAAGAGGGTATAGTGGGGGAAATAGAAGGCATGTGGGTTTAGTGATGAAATAAAGATGTGAAAGAGTCAACGGCATAAAAAAATCGAGTTTGGTAGGATAAAAAAAGTTTTGATATTTTTATGTGAAAATATAGGAGAGTAGGTTAATAGAATAAAATAAAAATAATTTCGAATTTTTTAGTGAAAACCTTATAGGCTGAATATGACGAAATAAAAAATAAATGAAAAAGTACAAATTTTCTGTGGAGTTGTAGAATTTCTTGTGTTACTATAGATAGAGTAGGAAAATGAGTTGAGCAGGAGGATTTAAATGGATTTAAGCTTTTTTTGAAAGCTCTTAAAAGTGGGTTGAATAAAATAAAGAAAAATAGTTTTAATTTCTTTTTTTTTAGAAACTTAGAAAGCGTATTTGGTACCATAAAAAAGAAAGTTGTTTTAATTTTTAGTGGAAATATTAGAATATGCATTTGATATAATAAAAGAAAAAGAGTTTTAAATTTCTTTTAGTGAAAATATTGGAAAGTGGGTTTGATAGAATAAAAAAATTAATTTTGTTTTGTGTGGATATATTAGAAAATGAGTTTGGTAGAATAAAAGAAAAAAGAGTTTTAAATATTTTTTAGTAGAAATATTAGAGAATTAGTGTGGTGAAATAAAGGAAAATATAGAAAATACATCTTTTTGGTGAAAAATGTGGAAACTTATGTTTTGTATAAATAAAGTAGGAAAATGAGTTAACAGGAGGAAATATGTTTATTTAAATATAAGAAATTTTGCAGTTGAAAAACAAATCATTTAAATAATAATTTTAAAATAATTAGAATATATTTTCTAAGTATAATAAATATTAAAAGTAATATATATATATATATATAATTTAAATAATTATGTTTATGATAAATAATTTTCTTAATATAAAAAATCCTGTTAAAAATAAAATGTTGATAATTAATTTGATATACTTACTAAAATATATTTATAATTATAAATTTATTGATAAAAATTTAATTAATGATGAACAAAGCAAAAAAAATTAAAATTACAGGGTCATTTATGATCAGTACGTCTCTCCATAATGTTGACAAGTCAAGATGACTGATAGCTTTTATGCATCACTGGGTGACCTGAAGTCATCACCCAATGCATGTCAACCTCGCACTCCATTCAATGTCACTTTATGATTATCATGTGTTCCCAATAATACTGATAACTGAGATAACTATGTGGCAGCATGCATGCATTCCTAAGTGACAGTACAAAAATGTCTCAATCATCCAATGAATGTCAAACTTGTTTCCTGAAAAACCTAGAAAAAATTAAAAATTGAGATTAGTAAAATAAATTAGTAGAGTCAGGTTCTTATTGATATTATTAAAGTTTACTTATGATCAAATGGTGCTATAGTTTACTTTGTTAGACTCTTATAGTAAATGAGATTACATTTTCAAGTCTCACCTAGCATATATTTAGTAAAATAAAAGGAAAAAAGTCTTAACCCTTTTTAGTTAAAATATTAGTGTGAGTTTGGTAGAATAAAAGAAAAAAAGCTTTTAAATTTTCTTTAGTGGCTATATTGGGGACTAAGTTTGGTGAATTTGTTTCTCAAGTACAACTTTAATAAAATAAAAGAAAAAGAGTTTTAAACCTCTATAGCAAATTCTTTCACACTTTTATAACCACCACTAGACTCGTGCATTTATCTACTAAACTAAACAATGTTATTGGTTACACAATTTTTTTTATAATTATAAATATTTATTTTTCATCAAGAAAATATAAAATGAATATTTAAAACTATAGACATATAGAATTTTTGTTTAGAACAAAAATTTATTTAGAAAAAAATTAAAAATTTATTATTAAAATATAAAAAAAAAACAGATTTTTCAATTGAAATTAATAAAATTTATAAAATAGAAAAGTATTAAAATTAACTAAATATACTTTTTAGAAAACAAATATGAAAAAAGAAGTTGCATATTTTTTATGCAATTTGTTTTTTATTGTAAGATGTTTTAGCTCAAAATTTGAATAAGTTGCATATTCATTTTTTAAATTACTTGAATACCAAAAAACATTTCAAAATTCAGCTCAAAATTTGGTTACTTAATAATTAAATTATTGTTTTCGGGTGCATAATCATCATCACATTGAAGATAAGACCACGATAAAAACTTTAAAGAAAAGTGTTTTAAATTTTTTTAATGAAAATATTCGAAGATACATTTGATATAATAAAAGAAAAAGAGTTTTAAATATCTTTTAGTGAAAATGTTGGAGAGTGGGTTTGGTAGAATAAAAAGAAAATAATTATGTTTTCTGTTGATATATTAGAAAATGAGTTTGATAGAATAAAAGAAAAAGAGTTTTAAATATTTTTAGTAAAAATAATAGATAATTAGTGTGGTGAAAAAAAAGAAAAAAAAATACAACGATGTGAAATGTCATGTTTTGTATCAATAGAGTAATAGAATGAGTTAAAGATGAAGAAAATACATTACGTCATTTTTGAAGAGTTTGAGAGTAAATTTGGTAAAATAAAGGAAAAAAGTTTAAATTTTTTTTAATGAGTTTTGTAGAATTAAGGAAAAAGAGTTATAAATATTTTTTAATAAAACTATTAGATGGTGCTTTTGGTTGGAAGGATTATAGCTAGTTAGAAATATATAGAGGTAAGGGAAGCTAACCCCTCTTCTTGAATTGTATAGAAAATTCGTGGATGAGATTGAATTACATGTTAATTGATGAATTGATTGTTGGATTGCATGATTTGGTAAGTAATTGATGTTGTGTTTGAGGGAAATTGGTCTACTGCATGTGGGAACGAGTTCGTGACCTGGTATTTTCGCCTAGGCGAGTGACTCTCGCCTGAGCGAAAACACTAGGAGACGCCCTTTTGTTCATGCGCGAAGTCTCGCCTAGGCGAACTAGAGTTGCCTGAGCGAGAGACGATCTTGTCTAGGCGAACCAGTCTAGCCTGAGCGAGAGTTCGCCCAGGTTTTCTTTTTTTTGCCACTGTTAGTGTCTCGCCTGAGCGAGATGACCTCTCGCCTAGGCTAGACTTTTTAGCCTGAGCGAGAGCCACTGCAGTAGTGGTGTTCTAAGTCTGTTTTCATTAGTGGAAATGCATGATTTAATGTATCCTTGAGCGATTTAGACCCTGTATGGTTGGAATGCTACCATTGATGTATTGTATGATTAAATTGGATGAATATAAATTATGAGAAGTTGTGATTGAAATGGAATTTCAAGGGAAATTCGAGTGGAATTGTAGTGTGTGTAAGGACGTGAGGAATCCAAATTGGTTGGTATCCTGAAACTCCAATAATCATTCAAGCTCAGATAGAGTAGAATGAATTATGTCGTGAGGAGTAGCAGGAGGTCCTCGTCGTTGGACTTGATCCAGTCCTAGACGTGAAGGGGACTTACCCTGGGAACGATCGGGTGAATACTCCATGCGTCCAGACTCTGCAGAGTCTGGGAACCGTTGCAGGTGCAAGCCACTAAGAGCTCCAATGTCGCTTACACAATCCAGATATCGAGTCTAGAACTTATGATTGAATTACATGCCATGAATGATATTTCTAAATTGTGAAGTGTATCGGTGTTTCTCATTTCAGTTAACTTACCCTTCTTGTTTGTGTTTGCCTGCTTTTGCATATTACCCTTTTACAATGATCACCTATGGTTGGTGTGAGCAGAGCAGAAACCAGATGGAGATACTCCTTCCTGAGCAGGAGTTAAAGCCTTACTGGGAATGTTCGCTATAGTTGTAGGTTGCTGCGGTACAGTTTTTGGGATTGTGTAGTTTAGCATCTTTTATACCAGCTCTTACCTTGTGTATATTCTTGTGGCTTTTGGAAGGACGGTACCAGATTTATATACTATGTGTATATGACTGCTATCCCTACTATCTGCTATGTTTGATCATGATATAATGTTTTGTTTGATAGTGTGAAAAACTATTAAATGGGATGTTACATAATAAAAGAAAAAGAGTTTGAAAATTTTTTTAGTGAAAATTTTGGAAACTGGATTTGGTAGAATAAAAAAAATTAATTTTGTTTTTTGTGGAAATATTAGAAAATGAGTTTGGTAGAATAAAAGAAAAAAAGAGTTTTAAATATTTTTTAGTAGAAATATTAGAGAATTAGTGTGGTGAAATAAAGAAAAATATAGAAAATACATCTGGTGAAAAACGTGGAAACTTATGTTTTGTATAAATAAAGTAGGAAAATGAGTTACAGGAGGATTTATATGCATTACGTATTTTTTAAAAGAGTATTTTTTTTTAAAAGAGTATGAGAGTAAGTTTGGTAAAATAAAAGAAAAGAGTTCCATTTTTTTTTTAGTTGAAACATTACACTGTGAATTTTGTAGAATAAAGATAAAAGAGTTTTGAAATTTTTAATGAAAATATTAGACGGTGTTTTTGGTAAAGTAAAATAAAAAGAGTTTTAAATTTCTTTATATAAGATTTAATTTGGTAGAATAAAAAAAGGTTTTAAAAGACATGATTGTATTTGTTGGATGATGAAAATTAATAGGGAAGATTTGTTCTTCGTATTTCTACTTTTCAAGTATGTCTCGTTTTTTTATTTTTTCTTGAAGTGTCTCCAAATTTTTAGTGAATTAGAGTAAAAATAAATATGTATGAGACAATTCTAAATAAATATATTTAATCTGAATTTTTTCACTAATCACACTCTTTTTCACTTTTAGTTATTGAGACAGTATAGTGTGCCTCTAATTAATAAGATAACACATAACTGTTTACCCCGCTAAAATCTAATTTTTAGAAGACTGCATTTTACTCATATTTGATTTTTGTTTTCTTTAAAATGGTAAATGAAATAAATGCGTCATTAATTGAAACATTTGTATTTAAATGTAATAAATTTTATAATTAAAATATAAAAAAATTTAATAATTATTTTAAATTGTTGAAATATGTTTATTTAAATATAATAAATTTTGCATTTAAAACAAATAATTTAAATAATAATTTTAAAATGGTAAATATTAAAAGTAATGTATATATATATAATAATTATTTAAATAATTATGTCTATGATAAATAATTTTCTTAATATAAAAAATCTTGTTAAAAATTGTCGCAACCGGAATCGCGACGGGAAGGCGAACCGAAATAAGAAAACGGGTTTAAAAGAGATTTGGAGTCGCCACCATAGTTATTCTGTAAAAAACTATGGAAAACCATGAAAATAAAATAAGTCTGCGAAAAACCAGATTTTGGATCCGGGAGTCGGTTACGCGTAAGGAAGGTGTTAGCACCTTACTGCGCCCACCCGAGGGCGGTACCTTTAATTAAAAATGCAAAGCTGACGCGATTTTCAAAATATTAATTTTCCCCAAAAATAATGAGACAAAAATGCTAAGAGAAACAAAATATTTTTTAACTTTTTTGGGCCCGACAAGGATTGACCTTGGTCCTACGTATTCTCATTC
>Ga0214544_1004283_pt1 | contig 28772 bp, 21 predicted proteins | sample CNSS3metaG_FD_160074 | JGI IMG/M metagenome (GOLD analysis project Ga0214544, IMG submission 160074) | Root nodule microbial communities from cowpea collected in UCLA plant growth center, Los Angeles, California, USA - CNSS3 | ecosystem: Host-associated > Plants > Roots > Nodule | place: USA...
TTTTATTTATTTTTTTTTTTTTTTTTTTATTTATAACTGAAAAATTATAATAACTATTTAACCATTTTTTTTTTGCATACTGAAAATATTGTGGTATAAATTTTGAGATGTTATATTATGAATTTTCTTTGTTATATAAATGTATCCTAAAACATTCATTTTTTTCATAGTTCAATTTTTAGACATAACATGTTGTCAGGAAAATCAACTACTAAAGCAAAAACACTTACATGGTTGTTCCTTCAGGTTTGGAACTTTGGTCCATATATTTATAATTGTTTGGTTCCTTGTCTTCCTCAATTATTTATAATTGTGTTGATATATTATAGTGTAATAAACAAACTGGCTCATATGAGTGCAATTATTATGTAATGCAATGGATTAAAACCATTGATCATGCTCGTATTACAACTAGTTGGGAAAATGTAATATTTGCATTGAATCAAATACTTTGCAACTTTGTCTTTTTATGTATTAATTGAAATTATTGTCTTTTGTGCAAAAATTCAAGAGTATTGCACCAATCCTGATAAGTCCATAAAGTATGATAAGATAGTTTGTGTAAAATATATAATACAAATGTACAAAAGTATTTAGGATATTTACTTGTTGTAAGACAAAACTTATAGTTGTATTCAGATTATGGGTTTGACAAAATATAATGTGTTTTGTGTTAGTTATGTCTCAATCTATGCAGGTTTAAAATGTATGAAGACACAAAAATAAAAAAATATTAAAAAAATCACATAAAAAAAGGTATTCAACTTTGATTTTGGTAATAATCGAAGTCTAATACTACTTTTAATTTAAAATTGTTTAATTTTAAGGATATTTGGTATCAGTTATGGTCATAACCGAAGTCAAATACCCTTTCTGATTAAAAAAAAATTTAAAGGGTATTGGGCTTCAGTTCTAATAATAAATGAATTCTATTACCCTTTAAATTAACTTTTTTAAAATAAAAAAGGTATTAGGCTTTGGTTAGCACTTGAACCAAAGCATAATTTTAAGTCTTTGGTAATAATCTAGGCCTAATACTATTTTTAATTTAAAATTATTTAATTTTGAGGATATTTGGTATCAGTTATGGTCATAACTGAAGCCAAATATCCTTTTTGATTTTGAACAAAATTAAAGAGTATTGGACTTCAGTTCTAATAATAAATGAATTCTAATATCTTTAAATTAAATATTTTATTTTAAATAAAAAAAGTATTAGGTTTCAGTTAGTACCTAAACCAAAACATAATGTGAACTTTTTGGCTTTACTTTATAACTGAGGCCAAAATGTCACATTTTTTATCTCGTCTTGATATGTTTCGGTTGTTGACCCAAAACACAATTGTTAAAAAAAATCGGTGCTAAAATACTTTCATGCACAAATGATATTTTAAAGTTTAAGTTTTAAACTTGATCAATTTTAACATTTTAAACTTTTATTACAAAATTTATAATATAAAATATATTTTGTAATTATTATTTTCAATGCATTATTAAATGTGTTTAAAAACTCCTTTAATTTCTTTTAACATTTAAAAGTTTTCTTATAATGTAACATCCCAATTTCAGCAACTTAAAAATTAATAAACTAGGATGTTTCATCATAGTGTTCAAAATAGATCATCCATTGTATAAAATATATTAATATAGTCTTACAGAAGATAAAACTATAAAAATATATCATTTATACAAACCAACTAAAACCAACCAAGTTCTATATACACACGTTAACCACTTACTACAACTCCCAGAAACCTTTCACTAGCCTAACAGATGGTTCCTCATCCTCCAAAGGTGCCTCTAAACCTGTAACCTCATCTGCTCCCACCGAATAGGTGATCATCGTAAAAGAAATACAAACAACAAGAGACATAGAGTGCACCAGTAAGCTAGTTTATAAAAGAAATAATCATATAACATTTAAACTTGTTACATTATAAAATAGCATATTTCAAGCTTTCATAAAAAGAAATACCAAACATATAATTGTAGACTTTCTAAACTCAATTATCCGGATATGCATTGACTCAGACATAAAAGTTGTGCACCTGTCATAAAAGTGGATTATGGCAAAGGCCCTGGCTCCACTTGGCCTAACGAAAAGTGGATTGCGGCAAAGGTCCTGACTCCACTTGGTCTAACCAACATGAATCAATTTCCTCTAGACAGGGTAAGTTACTTATGGCATCACCAGATTAATGGCCCACCCCTAATCCCGCCATAAGAACCTCCTTCAACTTTCACCACGTAGGCCACAACACTCTATATGAGTTTGTAAGCCTAGTAGAGTATATGATAGCTTCTGACCAACACATATCCCTAGCCAATGCATAACAACCTACTAGTGAGGACTGCACTTCTTCCTTAGAAGCACAACCCTTATGCAACAAACAATTCAAATCAACTTTCTCATTCCATTCCATTAAGATCCACTTTCACTCTCTTACCATCATCACATTTCCTCAGAATCCAACACTTCAAAACAAAGATGCAATCGAACTTTAACCATCTCATTCCATTGATTCTTTCATACTTAAAACCTCATCACTTCTCCATAAAACATACCCACCAATCATACACAACTCATTCATCATATTCACATATCATATTTCATAATTTCATGTAATAAGCACTCTATAACATAAATGTTCAAGAACAACTAGTAAAACTTCTTAAACACAAAGAAAAACATAAATGTCACACATGATAGAGGGAAGATGACAGTTCATATTAAAGGTGAAGAAACAAACAGAAGATTCCACAAGTGACCTAGGAATTTTTCCACAACCTATGGATTTAGCTCTAGGATGCAGAATTCACACCAGCGGTAACCATTGGATATTTCCACAACTAGTGGATTCAACTTTGAGATAATTCAAACAGTGAATTCCACAAGTAACCACTGAATATTTCTACAACCTGTGGATTTAGTTACGAGAAGTATATATCAAACCATACAAGCAAAACAATCATACTCATCACATATCAAATTCATCAACATGCAATCATTAATTTAGAAAAACACTACAAAGCAAAATAATACTAGCTTTCTATACCTGAGAAAGCGGCTCAATCAGCCCAAACAACTCAACATACTAAAGGAACACCAAAACACCTTCTGCTCCATAGGACAATATGTCTATATTTAGGAATAACACAAGAACGATCAGGACCTACCGTTATGATCATTGACCAACAAAGACTCATATTGATGATTAAATAGTCACATGCAACCAAAGCAGGGTCACATGCAAGCCAGAATAGAGAAGACCCACAAGAAAACTAGCAGAAGTTCAACTTACATGGTTGGAGAAACTAATCGGATAGAAAGGAAGAGCTCGTCAAGAGGATCACCCTTGCGGTCTCCGATCTTCAAATAGATGAACAAAAGGTGAGAACTTTTAGAGAGAAGTCAGAGAACTCTAAAAAAGTGGTTTCTAGAGAGATTATGTGTTTTTAAATAATGAAACTCGTTTATAACAAAATTATTTATACTAAAATCTTTTAATATTAAAATAATCGAGTCTCATTATTTTTAAATCACAATCTATTCTAAAATGTATTTTTTAGGGTTTTACATATAACCTTATGCATAAAAATAAAATATTTTAAATTAATAAAAAAAAATTTCACATTTTTTTCACCTCCAAAATAATGTTTATTTTATCCAAATCATTATGTTTACTTTTTAATTTAAAAGTCTTAAAATATAATACAAATTTTCCGAGTCAAGTATCAGGAGGGGGAAAATTATAATAACTAAGAAAATAAATAAATAAGATTAAATTAATATTTTAAATAAAAAAATGTATAATAATCATTTAATTAAAAAAAATATTAGATATTATTAGATGCGATAATTAAATATTTTAAAAATATTTATTTAAAAATGTATTATAAGTGATTAGTCAAAACACATGCATTATGCATATGTTTGTTCATTTTTCTTTATGATAATAAATAAATAAATAATAAAATTATTATTATTGTTATTATTATAATTATAAAATTAGATATAATTAATTTTAGGTATAATTACTCATTTGATACTCTAACTTTTTGGTTAAGTTCAATTTGGTACCCATACTTTTAGTTTGCTCAATTTAGTATCCCAATTATCTAAAAACATTCAATTTGGTCATCTATGTTAAGTTGGAGTTAACACCATGTTCGTACAGGACATATGTCAAGCCGTGAATTTTTTTTTTATTTTTTAAAACAACATTATTTTTTTTTAATTTTAATTTTTTTTTAAAATTTAAAAACTGTCACATGTCAGTTTACCATCGTGCTACATGACAACTTACAATCATGACACGTGAAAATAGTAATAGTTGTATTCAATTTAGTCTTTATTTAAATTTTTTGTTCAATTTAGTACCTCAACTTTTTAAAATGAATTTCGTCCTCTCCAATTTGAGACTAAATTAGTAAATCAGCTTAATTACAACTTATATATACATGTTACAATAACTTTTTCTAATATATACATCAAATCATTTCACCTAAATACTTAAATTATTTTATTTTTTACATTTTTTACCTCTGTAATTTTTTACACATGAAATTTTTTACACTTACAAAAAATAAAATAATTTGAATATTTAGGTGTAGTGATTTGATGTATAAATTCAAAACAATTATTTTAACATGTATATATAAGTTATAATTAAACTTAGTTACTAATTTGGTCTCAAATTGGAAAGGACGAAATTGGATCATTTTAAAAAATTGGGTACTAAATTGAACAAAAAATTTAAATAGAGGACTAAATTGAATACAACTATTACCACTGCCACATGTCATGATTGTAAGTTGTTACGTGGCACGATGGTAAATTGACATGTGGCAATTTTTAAATTTTTTGAAAAAAATTAAAACTAAAAAAAAAAATTAAAAATTTCACGGCTCCTGTACGGATACGGTGTTAACTTCAACTTAACGGAGATGACCAAATTGAATCTTTTTAGATAATTAGGGTACTAAATTGAACAAACCAAAAGTATGAGTACTAAATTGAACTTAACCAAAAAGTTGGGTACCAAATTAGTAATTATACCATAATTTTATAATTTTACTATAAATACATTTTATTTTTTTGTAGATAATTTTTTAACTAAAAATGGTTAAATTTAAAACATGATTACATGTAGAAAAACAACGACTTAAAATGATATAATTAATAGAATAATTATTTTAATTTAAAATAATTTTTATTTAAATTATAAATTGGAAAATATAAGAGGATCTCAAAAAGGAGAATCCTTGTTATATAGAAGTATATATATTGTAACAATCCTAAAAATTGCAACAACCCTCGTAAAAGTGGATTATAGCAAAGGTCCTAATCCCTTGGTCTAATAAAATTGAATCAAATTCCTCTAAACATAGTAAGTATGACATCGTCAAACAAGGGTATAAGAACCTTCTTCGAATCTCACCACCTAGTCTGCGATACTGTATGAGTTTGTAAGTTTAATATAGTATATGATGACTTCTAACCAACATGTATTCCTAGTCAATTTTGGAGCTTCAATGCAATCTATTTTTTCAGCAAGTATACTACGTAATTTTGTAGTACAACAAATGTGTATCCATAGGGATTTGGTGGAACACACAAAGTTTAGACAAGTTTGATTTGAATGAAATAATGTTGTGATAAGCAAGATGTGAAAATTTAATTTAATGTATAAAACATGTAAATTTAATGGAATAAAAATATGCTAAAGAAGTTTTTGAGTAAAAGATATTTTTAAAGACAATAAAGATGTAACATCTTATAACACACCTGTCATAATACATTGACTTACTATAACAAATATTAGAATACCTAACATAGTAAGTCAACTTACTATGACAGGGACTTTAGATATGACCAAGGGGAGCCACGACTCTTCCATTTTTTTATTCAATTTTTAATATTTATTTTAAAATTATTTTTATATATTATTATATTATTTATATTAACTTTTTAATTTTTTTTTAAAAAACTTCATGCATAGTTTTTTTTTCGTTTCTTTCTTATATATCTCCATTTTTTCTTCCATTTTCCTTTTTATTTTAATTTTCACTATCAATCTCACATTATTTTTAAAATAAAATTACATCAGAGTGGACTTAAGAAGTTAAGAAACATTTTGGACTGATTAATTTTTTTTTTGAATAAATTTGTTTTCTACTTTTTTTAAAGCAATATGTTTTCTTCTCGTGTATCACTATGTGTATCACTTAAAGGTGATAAATTTATCTTTTTTCTAAATGGGTGAGTAGTAATAAATTTATATTAGAAAAATTATAATAAAAAGTAAAAGAATTGATTCTTTCTTTTTCAAAGAGAAGACTTGTGATGGAGATAAAAAATGCATCTACGTGAATTAAACCTGAGAAATTTCATGTGAATCCAAGACAATTTAAAACAACTTTCTAAAGTTCTTATAGTTAGATATAAAGAATTTAAAAAAAATCTAATTTGGCACCCCTGAATGTTTTGTCCAAGTTCCGCCATTGTCACTGAATACCTATCATAATAAATCCAACTTACCATGACAAGTACTCCTAGACCTGACATAATAAGTGATTATACTTTTAATTTTTATTTCAATTTTTCTCCATTCATAATAGTATTACCTGAATATAACAATATACAATTCTCAAGTAAAAGAATTTCATTGACTTACTTTATCCAAGAAACATTATCCAAAAGAGACTTACTCTATAAAAATATATATATATATATATATATATATATATATATATATATATATATGTATGTATGTATGTATATAACTTTAAAATTTATTCATACATTCTAAAAAAAAGACTAAACATTGTACATATTTCATTATGAACCAACCATCTAAGGAGATTTCAATTTCTCCCATATGCCAATAGGATCAAGAAGATCACAACAACTAAAACAACAATGACTTCTTTCCCGAGTTCTTTTTGATGGCTAAAGTCCACTGCCAAAATAATTTGCAAAGCAATAAAAAAAGGTATAATGAGAAATTCCATTAAAAGCGTTTCATTTTATTGATAAAACTAAAGGACAATAAATCTTAAACAAGTTAATGCAACATATCATTACAATATTGGTTCCAAAAAGACTTTTTTTTTTCCGCCAAACTTGTTAAATTCACTTTCTCTTAAGTTAACTTTCCCTCTCCCAAATTTAAAAACTAGTTATAATTCCAAGCCGAGACACACAATAAAGATTTGAAGGGAAAACTAAAGGTCCAACATTCATCATTGTTAATTAAGACAATCATGTTTACCAAATTTCTACATAAAGCAAGAAAGTGTTGACAATGTTTCCTTTTTCACCTAGGTTAGCAATGTCTCCTTTTTTACCTAAAATTGCGAAGCAGAAAAGTCAAATGCTTCCATGAAGAACAATTTTAAAGGGAAGAAAAGAGGATAAAAAAGAGAACATGCAATTTAGATATGGCCTACAGGTTTGAGAGCTAGACCAAATTTCAACCAGTGACAGAATGTGCAAGGAAAATTTTCCATAATCCATAACAACCCATTAGTATTATTCTGAACCATTTGAATATCCAAAAAAATAAACAAAAAATTGGTAGGAAAAAATATAATCCAATGAAAACTCACAATTCGTGGATATACAAATCTCAATTGTGCATGTCTGTGTTCACCACCATAAATTTCACCAGTTGCAATACAGATCTGAAATACAGATATGAGTTTCCCTACCAAAATCTAAGGCTCGCTGAACTAAGGTTGCCTCATCTAGTGTTAGAGGACATAAAACGTGTGATCTCGTCTCCTAAAATAAGGATCTCCTTATCTTTCCACAAAGGGAAAACATCCTAAATTACAAAAAAAAAAAAATCAATATTGTGGCTCATATCATAATAATATGATCATAAAAAACTTTATTTTCTTAAAGTACTCCAAATCAACATATATAATTCATGAAATATAGTATAGAATCCCTACTCTCTAACAGGAAAGTTCCTCCAACAGCACAACTAACTAGTATATATTATTAGTCCCAAACTATAATGTTCTTATTTCTCATCTCAAAATGAATAGAAGGCATAACTTTATTTCAATTCATTGGTAATATCGGTAACAGAGAAAACAAAAAATATATTCATTTGTATCCTCCCCAATATTTCTCAGATAAGAACCATCTCTCTCAATTAATGACAAAAACAAGAATGGTTAAAAATCCAATATATAAAGCCAAACAAGAAACATAAAGGACCTCAACTACTTGAGCTCTTCAGCTTCTTCATTAGTGAAACCATGGGTACAACCAGACATAATCTACGGCGAGCCCTTCCAAATTACTTTCTATGTGTTCTTTGGTTGTTGTGGTGTATTGATTACCAAACAAAAAATTTAGTGAACAACATCCTCAATTTTCAAGAAATAAAATCACACACATGGAAGGAAAAAACAGTACCTCATTATGAAGCTTCTTTAGCATAAAAGGTTTTGGAAAAAGCATACATAGAACTGCAATTACATATAAGTGCAAGCAACTAAGTGGAGGAAAGAGGGAAAACCTATGCAAACAGTGTAACATCCCGTCAGGATATTACGAATTTAATAAAATAAATCAAAGTAAAATAATTGCACTGCATTTAATAATACCTCATTTCCCAAAAACATGAAAAATTTAAAACTTTAAATATACGAGTTATAAAAACCAGGAGTCCATAATTCATAAAACTGAAATAAAGTTAATGGCTCTTGCCAAGTTTACATAATCTTCACAAGGATAAAATAATAAACATAATACATATGTATCTACATAATATCTCATGCTAGCCCTCGCTCCGAGTCTAAACATCTCCTGGCCCACCTGTCACATCATCTGCTCCCGGATAACAAGTTACCCGATCATCGCCACACACACACAGAAAGGATGAGCTATGCACAACATATATATATATAAAGAAACATGAGTATAAATATGTTTCCCAACCCAAAATAGCATAACTAATTTCATATTTCATAATCACCCAATCATGACCTCATAGTCCTTCATGAGTCATATGCATGAACTAGGTCTTGGACTTCCCTGTGCTTCCACGAAACTGACTCATTCGTGGTCCAACCCTATGAGCCTATCCCGCTCATAGTCCTGCCCTACAGACTCCTCGTTTGTAGTAAAAACATCCAAGTCTCACACTTGGACCCTGACACGCACACAATCACCATACTATGGACTCCTCGCCCAATAGTAGCCGACGGGAACATCACAGTTCCTTGCCGATCGTGCGCCCGACACATGCAATCACCATATTAAGGACTCCTCGCCCAATAGTAGCCGACGAAAACTCAACCAGTTCCATGCCCATCATGTGTCCAACCACCAAGCACATCCCAAACCCCTAATGGACTTAGTCCTTCAAGCCCAACACACCACAACACATGCATATACAATCTAGCCATGGTATAACAACCAAACCACTCACAAGCACATAAAAACATAGTAATTAGCATAAACTCGCTTAGGCTAGGGACCCCTCGCCCACGCTAGACCTTCAATCTCGCTTAGGCTAGTCCACCTCGCCTGGGCGAATTTAACTCAGCAACCAAACACGCCATCTCGCCTGGGCGAGTCACACGTTCGCCCAAACACCCATTCCCACCTCGCCTGGGCTAAAATACATGCGAAGCACCAAACATGACCAAGACATCTCGCTGAGGCGAGGTCATCTCGCTGAGGCGAGGTCATCTCGCCTGAGCGAGACTCTGGTTCGCTCAAAACCCATAAAACCTCGCCTGGACGAGAAATCACGCTCAACATGAGCACACCTCCTTGCTATCTCGCTTAGGCGAGCCAGTCTCGCCTAAGCGAGAGTGTCACTCGCTCAACAATAACATAGCTCGCCTAGACGAGCTACAAGACCTTTAAATCAGAAGAGTAGCTTTGCAATTCTCGCTTAGGCGAGATGGACTCGCTTGGGCGAGACTTGCAGGGTTTTGCCTCTGTACACGCACACAAATACTCAAAATATACCCAAACCAATCCCAAATTGCAACCAAACATGTTCAAACAACTTGTATCATCAACCAAGCCCTATATATGCAGTGCAACACATTTGAATCTTCTGAACCCGCATATTGGCCATGACCCAAAAATAACAACACCCAAAACCCTCATTCTAATCATATAATGTATCACATGGTTATGCACACAACCTCAAACCAATCAACCTCTCAATCACTACACATAATACACGAATTTCATGCCAAACATAGATCAATTGTGAAATCCATGACACAGAACCATATACATATTACGAAATTCACACGCACAAAGAAAAGCTCCCCTAACCTGGAGTGTGTGATCAAAATTGTGCAGATAGGATCCCTTGATTCAACAATCTCCTCTTGCTTCAGCCCTTGCCCTCAAACTCAGTTCACTTTCTCAACTTGTGCTCCTCTCAAAATCAAATTCCCAGCACTGCCAAAACCCTTCCCTTTACCTAATTTTTGGCTTTTATAGGTGCCTTTAAGGTGGGTATTAAAAATAAAACGAGTTTGGGCTTTTATAGGCTTTTCTTTACCCCTTCACATTCATACCACAACTATTAGTTAACAAAAATAAAGCTTATTCTTTGCCCATCAAGGTTTGAACCCATGATCTTCCACTCATAAGGCTAAAACACAACCACTATGCCAACTCCCATTTGGTGACACTCACAAATCAACAATATCTTACAATACTAATCACATACTCATACATATCCTTAAAAATCAATAACAAAAACAATCACACAAAATTGGCATAGATAGGACTCGAACCCAAGTCCTCTCACACAATCAAAGTACTCTCAACCACATGAGCTAGTACTTTTTCATGTCACATTATACAACAATTAATGTCATAAAGACGCTCTCCTCCCGCATTTATTAATTAATTAATTATTTAATTAATTAATTTTCCCGGGTCTTACAAACAGTGGCACCAGTGCGACAACCACTCCAATTTGTTCTCGTAGTGCAGAGCGAAAATGGTAGAATCAACAGTGCGACATGACAAAAAGGGCTTTTACTATTTGGGAGACGACAAACGACATGACAAAAAGGGCAAACAGGGCAAACGGCACGACAAAGGCTCCAACTATTTGGGAGACAATGTTGTCAACAAACGGTCTAAACATGAATCTGAGTTTGGGAAAGGTTGACGACGACAACGATAAAGAAAAAAATGAGGGACTACTTGGGGGAGAAAGATGCATGGACTTCTTGGATATGAGAAAGAAAATGGAGGGACTGCTTGAGAATAGAAGATGAGAAACAAGGCATGGATTACTTCTAAAAGAAAAAGGCTTAAATAATTATTAGTTCCTAGTTTTGGTTAACTTTTTCCAATTTAGTCCTAGTTTAAGATTTGTTTTTAATTTGATCATAACTTTCGTAAATTTCATTCAATTAAATCTTTCTTAACTTCGTCTAAATAGTTAATGAAATAGTGTCCAGCGTGATTTATTTTTATGACGTGGAGCATTATTGAATGACGTGACCGTTATTTTACTGTGCTACCCTTTTTAATTTTAATCAAATAAGTTTAAGGTTACAAATTTGTCGAATTGGGTTTATGAATTCATAAAGAATTGGGAATTTCAATCAATTGGATATCTAAGAAGACTGTGCATTCACCTCCATCAAAGATTGTTGTTCTGTATGAAAGATTGTTGCATTCTGTTGAATGCTTGTTCATCTGCTTACTCGCCACTTCTTCTCATGAAATCAAACCACCTCTGTCTCGAGTCACTGTTTCTACTGTTTTCTTATCTTGTGTGTTGATTTCTACTAATAGGGTTAGTCGGGATAGGGAAAAGAAGGAAATTGCTTTGGATTTTGAAGTCTCTAGTTTCATGTTTGCTTCTAAACTATAGCTTGTTAATTTTTTTTAATAGCTTTTCATGGTGCGGGATGAGTTTCAACTTACCAAAATTCAAGAACGAGTCTTGCGAATTTACAAGGTTGGAGAAAGAAAGGGAAAATTTTGATCTTTTTGGGTGCAAATAAATAATTTTTGGTGTTAGCCATTTAAGTTGAAAGTCTTAATTCACATTAATTGGCATTTATGATTGATAAAAGCTATTAAAGTGAAAAAAGATTGATTTTTTGATAAAGTCTCAACACTTTTCTTGTTTCTAGGTTGGTTTCTCCAAATTTGTGGCCCAATGGAACACGGTTTAAAAAGAAAGTCTCTAGAAAATGGAGACTATTCACACTTGATCGTTTTTTCTCTGGATGACCTTAATGAAGATCTCTTAGAGTGCTCCACTGAGGAGACAAGCATAGTAAAATAACGGTCGCGTCATTCAACAATACTTCACTTCACAAAAATGAATCACGTTGGATACTGTTTCGTTAACTATTTAGACGAAGTTAATGAAAATGATCTAATTGAATGAAATTTACGAAAGTTAGGAGCAAATTGAAAACATATCCTAAACTAGGATCAAACTGAAAAAATTAACCAAAATTAGGACCAAATGACAATTTAAGTCAAAAAAAAAAACAATTGAAAAATTAGGGATTTTGAGAAACTAAAAAAAGTGTACCAAAATCTTTCTTATTATATTTTTAACTTAATTTTATTTTTGACAGGTCTAATACATTTGTCATTATAAATTATATTTTATTAATTTTATTTTTTAAATATAACTATTTTTTTAATTTAACTATTTTTTTAAATTTACTTATTTTTTAAATTAAAATAATTATTATTATAAAAAAACTATCTGAAATATAAACATTACAAAAATTAAAATTGTAAAAGTTATTTAAATTTACTTTAATAATTAAATAATAATAGTTTTATTATATTTGTATTTATAATTTATTTTAAAGTTTAAATAAATTTAACCAGAACAAAATAAATTTATGTCTTAAATATATATAGTCTAAAAAGCTATTATTGTGCTTTTTTAATACAATAATAATTGTAACATTGTTTTCGTTAAACGTAGGAAATAAATTCAATTAAATGTTTTATTTGAATGTATCAAAACAAAAAAGAAAAAAAAACTTCATATTAATTAAGAGTACATATCTATTTCTTTTTATTATAAATTATAAATTTGAAAAATCAAGTCAATTGGTGAACTGTTCTTTTTCTTTTATTGTGAATTAGGTGTTTTACATTTTGTTTTTATTATAGTAAAAATATTTAAATATTATATTTAAATAATTTTGTAATAAAATAAATTTTAATTATTTTATATGTTTAAATTTAAATTAATTGTCAAATAAAAAAGTGGTGAAATTTAAAGAAATAATCATTAAAAATCTGTCAATACTCAATGAATAAAATATGTTTTCCAAGAAAAAAAAAGTAGATGAAAAAAATTTGTAAAAAAACAATAATAATAATTAGTTAAATTAATTAAAAATTAAAAATAATAGAACAGGTAATTTTGGGTCTATCTATTCGGTCCAACTTTAGTTAAATTACTCTAAAGTTTTTGTTTTTGCTTGTAGCCCAAAACCCGATTTTCACCTTCCAACACCCTATTTTTCTGTTTATACTACTATTTCATTTTTTTTTAAAAGTCCTATTCTAACTTTACTATGTATGTGGCACCTTTTTTCACCCTAACTAACTTTCAGACTCACGAAAAAAAAAACTCCACTCACCTTTCACAGAGGAGGACACGAGAGACTACCACCCCTAACATACGCACAATCAATCTAAAACCCCTACTTTGAATTTAATCTTCTTCGCAGCATTCTCGCGAGTGCGGAATCGCTCTTATCCTCCTCTCCTCCCCTGGGCCACCACCGTCGTTACCGGTTCTTGACCGCAGTTGGCCGTTCCTCGCCGCTCCGCCTATGCTCGAACTTGCCACAAGTTCGTCGTCCTTGGAGCTCGCATCTTCTCACAGCGTTGCATCGTCGAGACCCGTTTCCTTATCTCCTCGCCAACCACCGTTGGAACCTTGCTGAACACTAAACTGCCAGACGCTACAGACGTCGAAGAGGTTCAACCGATTCTCCTCTGTTTCTCTGTTTTTCTTATTTTTGGATTCACCGATTGTGTATTGAATTTAATTGGCGAGACTTATTTGTTCATCTTTTAGCGTAATATGTTAAAGCTAATTTGATTGGAATGTGAACTTGACATTGCGCTTGTGTTAAATCGAGCACGTGAATTGTTGATTTTTCTTCGGTTTGTCGTTGATGTGAGATGAAAACTGGTTGGAGTTGATGAAACTGTGAATTGAAATTGTCGAATTAATTGTTGAAAGGGTTATATAATCCTTTATGTTTGATAACTAGACGACAATGATTGATTGTTGAGAATTAGCTTATAATTGTTGACTGATGTTTTGAAGATGTGGGAATATTGGACATTGTTTTGTTAATTGGTGGTATATGCAGGAGCCAAGCCCACATCTTTGCTACTTGGTTTGTTTTTCTTGTTCGAAAGTTTTGGGCTATGGTTTTGTATCAATTAAGACAGTCACATGAAGGTTGTGAAGGGTACCTTGAAAACGAAGGGTTTGAGGGGAGTGTTGGCATGTGAGGGCTTGAGGTGATAATTAGAAGTGGAAAGGGGTCAGATGAATCTGGTGGTTCATGTTCAGGTGAATGTGTTTGTGATGGTTCAACTTGGGGCTCTTCATTGGTAATCAAAAGAGAAGAAAACGTGAGTGAGTACACTTATGGCTGGGAATAAATTTTTCATCACAATTGTAATAGAGGCCCTGGGAGCTGAGAGCCTGTTAATCGCTTAATAGGCAAGGTGGTAGGTGAGGCGTGGGGGGGAATTGGGTGGGGTTGAGGTATGGAATTGGTAGTAGTGGGGTGGGATACATTCGTAGGGTGGACTTGGGACTTTGAAAGGCGGTGTTTAGTATCTTGATATTTCTTTCAATGAGTTTGGCTAATCCAATTGATTAGGAGATTGAAGTAGGTTTTTGAATGGCTAATTGTCGGCGAATTTCAGGAATTGGACCAGAGAGAAAGCAATCGAGAATCACATCTAGTGGTAACCCCAAAATATGATTACAATTTTTTTCTAAGTTGGCTTGATAGTCTGAAACAGTCCCATATTGGCGACGTTTGAAAATTTCAGCTTGGTATTTTCATAGGAAGATGGCCCAAAGCGTGTTTCAAGAGCTATAGTAAAGGACTCCCACGTGGTAAATTGTGAGTTGTGATAAATCCATTTATACCAACTAGAAGGAGCAAGTGTGACTATGGGGGGGGGGGGGGGGGGTGGGGGGGGGGGGAGGGGGTGGAGGGGGGGGGGGGGGGGGGGGAAGAGAGTAAGATGAAACCCGAGTTTTTTTAGTGACTCCAAGGCTGCCTGGAAAGTGTCGTGCCGTGATTCCATGGTTTGTTGGAGGAACTGGTCGCATTGATCTTGAGCCTCCATGTGGGCTTGCATGGTAGTCAGGAGGTCATGGAGGGCTTTGAGTGAATCAGCTGAATCGTTGGTTGAGGGTTTGGGAGGCATTGAGGTGGGCAAATGAAAGCACTAATTTGTTAGGCACAACTTCTATTACCCTAGGTAGAGCTACACATAAGAGAAGACAAAAACATAAAACAACTTTCTTCATTCATTTTCCTAATATCACTGTAGACAATGTGATATAAATACTGGGCACGAGTGCAGTACAATTGGTATTAAATATAGTGAAACTAGGTTTGGGATTAATCTCTTTTGTGTAGAAAATATACATAGGAGCTGTATTTATAATAAAGAAAATATGGACTAAGTCCAAAATACATATGAAGAGTAATAACAATAGAAACATAAAATAAGATAGAGATAAGATATTAATGATATCTTAACAGGGCCCAAGGTCGGGCTATAACATTCAAGAAAACATTTTCTAAAAATAAAAATCCTTCATCCAACTTGGTCCATGGAATTTGCGTTTAGTGGGTTTGTGTATTATGTGGCTCATAACACAATTTCATTATTACATCTTTGTATCATTTGAGTTTACTTTAAAATCAGGTTAAGTCTTGAGCCATTTCAAAAAATAAATGTTCAATGCCCCTTTTCAAATTGTGAACGTAGGGCCTCATCATAAACATGGTGCATACAGGTTTAATCACATGTTAGGTTTGGAGTCATTAAATGATATGACATGAACAACATATCTTTTAAAGACAATTTAGTGATGATTCAAGTTTGCTATGTTCTAGTATTTAGAGTCTTGAGATTGTGAGCCTGCGATTTTGATTTGGACTTGATTCAATGCATTCTTTGGTTTTGAAATATAATGAAGGTTGTGATGTTGTGAAAATGGTGGTGGATGCATGAAAAATGAGAAATTTGGTTGAAACTTGGTGGTTTGGTCTGAATTGGAACCAAGCGTGTGCAACCTATGTTAGTGGTTTAAGTGTTAAGGGCTAATTCTGTTTTTAAAACGGTTAGGGAGTCCACTAAAAGGGATCATGGGTTCTTAAAAGAAAAATAAGGGTGGTCTTGAGGTGGCCGAGGGTTGATTGATTGTTACAGAGAGCATTGAATTCATGGACTTATCCTATGAATATTAGTACCATTTTTACTAGGATGGTGAAAGTAGCTTCTAGTCCATGCCCTCTTTATGTCAGAGGTCACTTATCTTATATCATGTAGTTAATACTGTTGAAGTATTCATATGTAACTTACATGGTTGAGTGGTTGGACTATACTGGAACATATATCTCTTTTGGCTTTTGTTGTTACCCGTGCAATCCCGCTAGTATACTATGATGCAGAGGTATTGGATTTCTTATTTGCATGATGATTTTTTATGGTATAAGGGTGGCATTAGATTTGGGGTATAATAGTTGCATAAAAAGAATTACGTAATCTTAATTCTTCATTAATGATATGTAGGAGCGAGGATTTGTCTTTGTTGGGCCCTAAAAATAATTCTTTTTTGTTTCTTTATAGTGTTAATTTCTTATTATTTTTGGAAAAATTAAGCATTTTGAAATCCACCTCTTTTTTTATATATTTAGTTAAAGGTAGCCTTCGGACGGGCACTGTAGGGTGCTAATATGTTCCCTACACGTCCTAGACTCAAAATCTGAAATTCATATACCTTGCTTTCCATAATAAACTATGGTGACAACTCTATCCATTATTTTATTTTAAAATTAAAATTCTTTATCTTTTTCGGGTTCGTGATCCCGTCACGAATTAGGTTGTGACAAGAGTAAAATTGAAAAAAAAAGCATTTAAAAGGTGAAATTGAAAAATAAATATGGATATAGATGAAACAATTATCTCTCTTCTAATCAAAGAAAATGTCATTTGAAATGAAACTGAAGAATTTTTTTTTGTCTAATTCTGAGGTTTGAATTATAAAAATGTAACAATTTTTTGTTTTATTAACTTTTTTGTTGACAGGAAAAGAAGCAGGAGCATAGATTTATATTTATTGCAGCACAAGGATGCTCTTCCTTTGAGGTTTGGTAATTTTGCAACCACAGGAGAGATTTTGATGGACAAAAGCAAGAGTTTGAATTTGGCAAATCTAGTGCAACTCTGCGTCACCAAAAAAGATCTTTTAGCCGGCAAGGTTCTTCACGCCCAACTTTTCCGTCTCCGTCTTTTCTCTGACACCTTTCTCTCCAACCACTTCATCGAACTCTATTCAAAGTGTGATGAAATTGCCTCTGCCCACATCGTGTTCAACAATATACCACACAAAAACATCTTTTCCTGGAACGCCATTTTGGCTGCTTATTGCAAAACCCGCAACTTGCAACACGCTTGTCGTCTGTTCTTGGAAATGCCTCAGAGGAACACCGTCTCACTGAACACCTTAATCAGCACCATGGTCAGGTGTGGTTATGAACGCCAGGCACTGGATACCTACAATTCGATGATGCTGGATGGAATTAAACCCTCCCACATAACGTTCGCTACCGTTTTTAGTGCTTGTGGTACTTTGTTGGATGTGGACTGTGGCAGGAGAAATCATGGGTTTGTGGTCAAGGTCGGTCTTGAAAGTAATATATATGTTGTTAATGCTCTTTTGTGCATGTATGCTAAGTGTGGGCTTAATGTGGATGCGCTTTGTGTTTTTAGGGACATTCCTGAGCCTAATGAGGTTACTTTCACCACCATGATAAGGGGATTAGCTCAGACAGATCAATTCAAGGAAGCTTTGGAATTGTTTAGACTCATGTTGAGAAAAGGTGTTCCCGTTGATTCTGTTTCCTTGTCCAGCATATTGGGTGTGTGTGCGAAAGGAGAAAGGGACATCGGTATCTGTCATGGTCTCTTGTGTAATGCACAAGGAAAACAAATGCACACACTGTCAATTAAACTGGGATTTGAGAGAGACCTCCATTTATGCAACTCTTTGCTTGATATGTATGCAAAAATTGGGGATATGGACAGTGCTGAGACGGTTTTTGTTAATTTGAATGAGCACAGTAATGTTTCTTGGAATATAATGATTGCTGGGTATGGGAATAGATGTAACAGTGAGAAAGCGGCAGAATATCTTCAGAGAATGCAGTGTGATGGATATGAACCAGATGATGTTACTTATATTAATATGCTGACAGCGTGTGTCAAGTCTGGGGATGTTAGAACCGGGCGTCTAATATTTGATTGCATGCCATGCCCAAATTTGGCTTCATGGAATGCTATACTCTCAGTCTATAATCAGATTGCGGACCACAGAGAGGCAATTGAATTGTTTAGAAAAATGCAGTTTCAATGCCAACATCCTGATCGGACTACTTTGGCCATTATTCTCAGTTCATGTGCTGAACTGGGTCTTCTTGCGGTTGGAAAAGAGGTTCATGCTGCATCTCAAAAATTTGGATTTTATGATGATGTCTACGTTGCCAGTAGCCTTATTAATTTGTACTCCAAGTGTGGGAAAATGGAGTTGTGTGAGCATGTGTTCAGTAAACTGCCTGAACTAGATATTGTATGTTGGAACTCAATGCTAGCAGGGTTCTCAATCAATGCTCTTGAACAAGATGCCTTGTCTTTCTTCAAACAGATGCGACAACTTGGCTTCTTCCCATCTGAGTTTTCTTTTGCTACCATAGTGAGCTCTTGTGCAAAACTTTCTTCCTTGTTTCAAGGTCAACTTTTTCATGCTCAGATAATAAAAGATGGTTTTCTAGATGACATATTTGTGGGGAGTTCTCTAATAGAAATGTATTGTAAATGTGGTGATGTGCATGGGGCCAAATATTTTTTTGATGTGATGCCTAGTAAAAATACCGTTACATGGAATGAAATGATACACGGTTATGCACAGAATGGAAATGGTCGCAGTGCTCTATGCCTTTATAATGACATGATTTCATCTGGTGAGAAACCTGATGATATTACTTTTGTTGCTGTTTTAACTGCTTGTAGCCACTCGTCTTTGGTTGATGAAGGACTTGAAATATTCAATGTCATGCTGCCAAAATTTGGAGTGGTGCCAAAGTTGGATCATTACACTTGCATCATAGATTGTCTGAGCCGAGCAGGGAGATTTCATGAAGTAGAAGTCTTTCTAGATACCATGCCATGTAAAGATGATGCAGTTGTATGGGAGGTTGTGTTAAGTTCATGCCGTATTCATGCTAACTTAACCTTAGCAAAAAGAGCTGCTGAGGAACTCTATCGACTGGACCCCCAAAATTCTGCTTCATATGTGCTTCTTGCCAACACGTACTCTTCTTTGGGAAGATGGGATGATGCACGTGTTGTAAGGGATATGATGAGTGATAAAAAGGTCCTTAAGGATCCCGGTTATAGCAGGAGTGTGAGCAAGAATGATACACAAATCATTCTAGGAAATGAACAATAATCTCATTATGATGGTCGTTGAAATCAAAGCACCTCTGCAGAGACCTCGATCATTTATACAAAAGGGACCTTGTATTCTACTGGAAGATCGATTGTACATCTCATGACAGCGCTTTTATGACTATCAGTTGCTTATTAAACTGGAGACTGATGTCGTCTGAGTGACATTCCCCTTGAAAATTTTCACGGAGAACTTCGGTCACACGATTTAGGAAGGTGGGACTTGAAATTAGTAGTATTAGAGCTTGAGGAGTCTATTCTTGCAGGATATGTTATTTCCTAGGCTATAGTGTATTTGGTGATTTACACCTTTCATGTCACTGGTGAAGGCCATTATGCAGGCGCCCGCTGTTGCGGCAAGGTGGGTTGGATGGGTATTGATTATAACAAGGAGAGAAGTTGGTGTTTTCTTTCATTGGCTTAAACATCAAACAGGTAAATATGTTAGCTCGTGCCCTCTTTAGTCTCTCCAATTATGTGCGTGCCCTCTTTTTATTCTTTTAATTACTCATTTTCAATTTTTTTATCTAATTTATGGAGGTGCATATTACACACTATACTCACATTAGCTAAAAGTTTTCTCTTTCAAACATCGAAATATCCTACCTTTTTTCGTTAAAGAAAGAACCTTAACAGTCAGAAACAAAAAGAAACTAACAGTAAAACCCAATGGCTGAATCATCAGCCAACAAGGGATACATAAAGAAGGGAGGAGGGAAGTAAGAATTTTGCTGTCCATATCTTTTCGGTTGTGTTGACCGTAGGTGTGCTCATTTGATTGCATCTGTCATACTGAGATGGAGTTGTTGCTAGCATTGCGGTGTGTACCTGCAGAGACTTTAACGCCCAAATCAGTGATGGGCAAGGTAAAAATGTACGACCTGTGATATTGATTTCATTATTTTTCTTCTGCTGAAATAATTGTACGACATGTGAAGAGAAACACTCCATCTTTTGTAATAAGCATTTAGGACTTTAACATTATTGTGTGCAATAGAGATTGAATTCTATATCAGCAGAATAAATGTGTGTACACTCAACGATTTAAGGAGGTTTGAAAGTGTATCTACATACTCTGGATCAGAATAGTTGTTTATGTTATTATTTACTAAGTAGCGATGCATCATATATATATATATATATGTGTGTGTGTGTCCGTGTACCTATGTATATATATATATATATATATATATATATATATATATATATATATATATATATATATATATATAATTTATATACTTTACCATCCATGTCTTTGTCTGACTGTAGAATATGAGTCATACACAAATTATAGGCACCAAATCACAGATAAAACCAACAATTTCCGTATAGGAGATGATATGACAATGGAATAGTTGAGATGCATATAATACCATGCTTATGAGTAAAACTATCTACTTTCTACGGCTTAATTACTTTCTATATAGGATTATTTATGAATCAATCTCTGGTGTTAATCCAACAGCTTTGTGCGGTTTTGAATGTCAACGAAAGAAGTGTGGATCGGGACTCGGATGTGTATCGTAACTTGCTTTCTAAGTTGGTTCAAGCTAAAGAGTTGCTAAAGGAATATGTTGACAGGTAAAATATTAGATCTCGGCATTTTGCAATGGTATTTAGTGAACTTAGTGAGTTATCATCTTGCAATGCTATTTAGTGAAAACTCCCTTCTCAGGATCTACGAATATCAGTGGTTTTTTTTTTCCATTCTAAACCTTTTAGTCTGCAGTTGTAAATCTACTAATTCTTTGGCAGTTTAGCCCATTAAGCTCATGAACACATTATTCCAAATTTTCAATTTTTCTAGAAAATGACATCACAAACATCAGAGCAACGTACTAAAAACTTTGGTATTAACTTTAGTCAAATTTGAGGAGGTTTGCCCCAGCCTATTTATGAAGCTTTTTAGACACAGATTCAACATTCCATTCCAAATTTCGTATTTAGAAAAGATATGATTACAAACTTTCTAGTTATACACTGAGACCATTCGTATCAAGGTGTCTTTCTAACTTTTTGTTGAGTATATGGGTAAAATATGTTTCTAGTTTCTTTATAACTTCCAAAGATCAATTTTAGTTTCTCTAAAAAGTTCTAGATTTTCTGTTTCCCTAATTTTGAAATACACTACTTTTAGTGCTCTTGCTACAATCTGAACCGGTTTTTATCCTATAGCAAGCATTCTCTAATCCATTTGAAAGATAAAAAATGATACATTTTATAATCAGAGTGATTGAAAACGGAAGACTTTTTGAGAGACAAAAACTGAATTGCAAAAGTTTTAGAAAGTCCAGAAACACATTTGAAGTTGTAGGAAGAGACCAAGAGCACATTTTACTCTAAATATTTTGTAGCAAGTTATTTTACCACTGATAACAATTAGATCCCATTTGCTCCATAGTGCTTGCAGTACCCTGTGTTTGATACCCATATCCTTTACCTGAAGTATTGTTCCAGTAGATGTTATATTTACCTTGTTTTGTTTTCCTCAGCAAGATCCTGACTCTTTGACATAATCTTTTGCTTCAGGGAGAAGAAGAAAAGAGAAGAAAGGGCTGAACCACAAAAGACTAATTAGGCCATTACACAACAACAATTTTCTAGCCTTTAGTTATGGGGTTTCCTCTGAAATGTAAGAAATGGTATTCTTGACTTGCTCTTTTTTTTTGTTGGTCTTGTGCATTGGGTGAATCGGAGTGGGGCAATTCTATCATCATGGTTTTGTATACTATACTTGATCTATCTTCTTCCATGGTGATCCAGCTAAATCCTACTTTCTGCTCAACCACAATTTACCTGTTTAACACAGTCTTGTGTATTGTGTAATCTTCTCTTTGATACAGGAAGATTAATAAGGAAACTGCATATTAATAAAAAAGCTGCATCACAAGCGATCAATGATTAGAATTAATTTTTGATTATTCCATTAGCATTTTTATTTATGGCATTATATTTCTATATTCCTATAAATAAGCCAACTTTATATAGAGTGGAGGCACGTCAATTTTGAATAATATATTGTAATTCTTCCTGAATTTAATATATCTTACAGATTCTATTCATTCATGGGAATTTCTATAGATTTGTAGTTCTTTGAATAGTTTTATTCCTAGTTCTGCCTACATCACTCTTACATGTATTTTTTTCTTTTCTACCATGTATATTGTAGTTCAAATACACATCCGGGAAAGCATATTATCTGGTAATTTAAATTGAAATTCTTCATACATCAGAATCTCACATTTTTTTGAGTCAATGCCCAGTTAACATCTCGCGTATTTTAGACAAACACGCGTTTTAGATTCTTTATTTCCTTGCAACTTATTGGACTATGGGTTTACACTTAACCGAAAAATGTAAGATCAAGGTATATTGGATAGTGACGTAACATATTTTCACACAAACTTTACAAAGTAATATGGATTTAATTGTTGTTGCAGTCTCAGTAACAAACTGCAAAAGCAAAAGTATACTCATCACTTTATCATATCAAACATATACTTGAGCAATACGCGTTCCGTGTCATTTTGGAGCAACAAAACAAGCCCTGCACGCATTTCTAAAACAAACATTTTCTCGTCAACAAATGCTGTTTGTTGATCTAATAGACCTTTCGTAGGCCTTTAAGAATACTGTTTTGGACTTTTCAGATAAAGTACAAGATCGATTTTTCCAAAACCTATCTAATAGTTAAATATAAGTTTAAATATGTTTTCGGTCTTTCAACTTTTAGTAAAAATTGATATGAGTCTTTCTCATAAATCTTAAACCAATTTAGTTTATTATATCTAGAAATATATAAATTTAGTCATTTAAATCAAATTTTGTTAAATTTATTTGACGTTTTAAATGCGTTTCTTAGTTAACATTTGTACTGAATGTCCCGTCGGTCAACCTGCCCAAGATAATCTTAAGGGGACCACCGGTCTTACGGATAAACGAACACAGCCACGTAGCATCGTTAAAGAATAAGACCATCGGTGAAACGGATAAAATACAAGACCATCGGTCAAACGGTTGAACATATAAGTCATGACTTAATCATTTTCGTATCCATCGGTCCGTCGGTAAAGAAGCAGCGATGGACCTCCTAACCTGGAGGGCCCATCGGTTCATCGGTAAAACAACAGCGATGGACCCTCTAACCTCGATGGCCCATCGGTTCGTCGGCAAAACAACAGCAATGGACCTTATGAGAGCATCCGTCGGCTGATCGGTAAAACACATTGTTAGCTTGTCGAAAGCATAACGTCAATAACCCAGCCAAGCGGCCATCGGTCGCACGGTTAAATAACTTAAGCCCATAATTATCGGTTAAATGAGTCAATAATCTTAATTAGGGTCATTGGGCCGTGATTAAGAAACCCTAATTACAGGCCCATGTCGAAGGCTATAAATAGGGCCCAAAGGTAGGTTGGTAAGGATCTTAATTTCGCATTTATTACAGCTGATATTCTGATATACCGACCGGCCCTTCCTGACTTAAGCATCGGAGTACTTTAGACAGGTACCCCGATCGTCATCCCAACCGATCGAGCTAAGGAGCGGATTTCGCTGAAGTTACTGGAGAGGAGAAAGATAACGCGAAGTGAAGAGATTCTTTTAGTAGGCTCTTGGTCCCTACCCCGAAACAACATTGAATCAAATATGGGTCAAACAATGTAAACAAATTAAAATACTATAATAAAATGTGTTTAAAATGTCAAATAAATTTAACAAAATTTGATTAAAAGGACTAAATCTATGCGTTTACGAAATTGAAAGACTTTAAAATTTTGAAGAAAAACTAATTCAAATTTTAAGTAAAAATTATATCTATTAGACACTCACTCTTTTGTTTATAACCTGAGGCATGTGCTCCCGAGGAGGAATCTAGTGAAACACCAGAGGAGCCTCCATGACTCAAGGGCAATAGTTTACAGGTGTAGATTAGAGAGTAGGGTCTTTTTCTTGTAATTGTCATTCCTTTCTTTTTATTATGCTATTCCTCGTTTTTACATGTATGGATGGAATTATTTGTTTTCCAAATTTATTTTTTATATAATTTTTTTTTAAAATTAAAATAATTATTTTACTAATTTTTATCATTTTAGTGATTGTTTATTTAAATTTTAACAAGTTTTTTTTATTTGAATATTTTTTTTATCTTTTAACATTTTTTTAATTAAAAAATTAACTACAAAACAAATAAAAATTATTTATAATTAAATTATAAAAAATATTTATTTTTAATTCTATAATTGTAATAATAACACCAATAATAGCTTTATTGTATTTTATTATTATAAAAAATAAACACGCATGTTGAGAATTCTCTTTTTTATGTTCATATTTCTTTTCGATTTTTCAATTTAAATATTATTTTTTAAAGATAATATAATTATTTTATTAGTATTATTTTTTAAGTGACCGTATGTTTAAATTTACTTATTTTTTTAATTGACCATTTCTTAAACTGAACTATTTTTTAAATAGAAAGGTATCTACAAAATAAATCAAAACTTCATAAGTAGTATTTTCTTTGAAAATTTAGCATCTTGCAATTTTGTAAAATTATCCCTAAAATTATTGGGACAAACTATATAACTTTTCCCATTTAAAATTGTACAATAGTAATTTTTAAAATTAAACTCTAAAATTCTTCTCCAAATATATTGAAATAATTCATACAGAATTTCCCAGATTAAAGTCATTTAAAAACATTCTGATGAAAATATTCAATACCACACAAATAAAAATTTTATAAAAGAGAAAAGCTGAAAAAGAAATGTATATTTAAATTCAAAGGAAGTATAACTTCATGAAATTTTCTGAAAAAGATCAGAGAGTGTTGAATTATTTACAAAATCACATACACTATTCAACAGAAGGTGAAACTCACAAAACTCCAACAATATTCTCAAAAGTCAAAATTTCACGTATGAATACAAACCAAGGAACATGAACATCCAATGTATGAACAACAAAATTCAACTGCAAAATACTGGAATGTATATATACATGCAACAATGCATCCAAAAGGGGCAACACAAGCCACTTCTTCAGATAACTTCTAACAGATTAACACTGTGGTACAGTACAAAAGATATCAGCAATGTCTAAACCCTCTGGAATATCGAATTCGAACAAGTCACTGTTACAAAAATCGTTCTTCTCTTCCTCCGTGCCACTTCTCAAATAGTTGGATGATGAATTCAACTGGTTTGAACTTGACTCGGGCGTAGGCATAGCCGAGTCATACCCCTTCTTCTGCTCTTCATTTTTCAGGGAATGCACCAAAACATGGTTATAATTACCTAACAAATCAACTTGGTTTTGTTGCAAAACAAGGTTCTCATCACCCGAAGGAGAATTTGAGCAGCTAAAGTTTTCCATGGCCACACTTTGAAGCTGAGTTATGTCCAGTGGTTGAGCAACTTGGTTTTGTACATAATTGTGTGAAGCCAAATTTTGATTCTCTATAAGAGAGAGTGTAGCAGCAAGGTTTAACAACCCTTGGTTCATCAAAACTTGAGCTCCTCCTAAGAAGCCTTGCATGTTAAGGGAGGGGTTCAACACTGACCTTAAAATAGAGGACATGTCAAGTAGGTCAAGGCGTGGGGCATGTGTAACTGGATCAATTCCCATACGAAGAAGCCTCTTTCTTATGTGTGTGTTCCAATAGTTCTTTATTTCGTTGTCTGTTCTTCCTGGCAACCTAGCTGCTATAGATGACCATCTAAATAAACCAGAAATTAACCATGTTATATATTGATCAGAAACTATACCATATAAGAAAATCCAAAATTGAAGCTTAGGTTTTTTATTAGACAGATCATGATAAATATGAAGGAAAATGGTGATAGAGTTCTTACTTGTTTCCCATGATACTGTGCAACTGAATAATCGTATCTTCTTCCTCTAAGGAGAATCTTCCTCTCTTAATATCAGGTCTAAGGTAATTTGTCCATCGAAGGCGGCAACTCTTGCCACACCTTTGTAGACCTGTAATCAGGTAACATGGTCAAATGTATACGTTAGTTGTTTTGATGTTCCGATCTCAAATCTGACGATAAGAATTACAATCACGATAATAGAGGAAAAAATATTTAAACTGTCTTAAACTTCGACTTCTAAATGATTGAGATTGGTAAATAATAACTGAGTAGATAGAACAAGAAAGCCGTGTATATGTCGAAAACATGTTAGGGTATAAACAAAAGTGGTGTGTCTCAAACTCAAGGTCAACCCAAGCAATATTTTGTTAGGACAATTTGAAATATATAACAACATTTACATCTTTTGGAAACAAAAATGATATCTTCTAATCTTTTCTGTAACAAAACAATGTGTTATTAGTAAATGCTAATGAAGAGGGAGGGAGAAGGAAATAACAAACCAGCAGTTTTAGGTAGGGATCTCCAATTGCCTGGTCCATGATTCTGAATGTAGTTGATGAGTTTAAGGTCTTCTTCTGGTGTCCATGGACCCTTCTTGAGTCCATTCTTGTCACAGCAAGGTGCTCTTCCCATTTTCAAAGTATATGGATGAAAAGTGCAGTACGGTGCAAGAAGGTTCCAATAAGCCAAAAGGGTTTCTTACCACAAAAAGACACAAAAGTGAAGTTCTGTTGCTTGTGGTGATGGATGAGACGACAATGCTTTTATAGCAGAGGAAAGCAGTGTTAGATGTTCAAAGTCAAAAGGATTTGGCGCCGACCATGTGACACATGTCTCTCTCAGGCTCAGCCAAGATACTCATCAATGCGTTATGTGTGTTATAATATACGTGTATTGTACATACAGTAAATTGCATTCAGGATTTATATACGTCATGTGTTTGATATCTAAACAAAAACAATGTCTTAGATAAGTATAAGAGATTATCATATATCATAAGCATTTAATTATGATAAGAATGGTTAAGAAGTTCACTTTACTAGTTCAACTTGACATACGTAGAATATACTTGCATCCATGTACGGTCTACGTATGTGACACGGCACATGAAGCAAGGCACGTGACATTGTAGGACAGAACAGGGTTAACGAAATTCAAAACTGAAAAGGACATGAAAGGGAGCTGACTTTTTCCATCGTAAAAGCAGTGAAGAGAAGAGAAGCAGGTTGAAAACGATTTTTGAAGTTTTTTGCTTGACCTTATAGGTTTTACGTATTGTGTAGAATGATGGACGGTACGGTTGTTAAATCTCCTTAACAACATTTGCAGAAAATATGCTCCACTCTTTGTCTTTCACTACACTGCTTCCCTGTGGGTTTCGTTTGACTAAAGTTGTTTATGCATCAAACTTCTACAAGGGTGTGAAGGGAAGAGAATGGTTTCAAAAAGTCACTAATATCAAATTTATCACGTTTTCTTCTTAGTGTCTATGGTGCTGTTATCGTTAACTTAGTAACAATTTTCCACGTCAGAGGATTGTATTTCTGAAAGGTAAACTTAGTCCAATGATCATGTTCAATTGTAATTTTTTTTTTCCACTTTGTTTCACACGTTTTAGGCAAAAGCACCATTCTAGTGCAATTTTTTTTTTTAAATTATCGAAATTGATAGATTTGAAAAAATTACAAAAATAGATAAGTTGTGATAAATTAACACAATTTCATTATATAAAAAAGTCAAATTAACACGATTTTAATTTAAAATATTTATAAAAATTCAAAGTAAGATGATTTTAATTTAAAGCAAGTTAAACCGAAGTCATATTACATTAACACACTTCTACAAAAATTAAACAAAATTCGTGTTATCATAATACGACTTGAAAATAAATTAAAGTCGTGTGATCTATATATTATTTCAACTTAAAAATGTATACTAAAGTCGTGTCAGACACGGTTGCACATAGAGATGTCAAAATGGGTTTCAACCCGTGAGTCAACCCGGCTCACCACGGGTTCGAGTCGGGTTGGGTTGAGAAAAATTCAACTTTTTCAAAAGTGGGTTGAACTCAACCCGGCTCACTTAACCCACGGGTTAAACGGGTTCGAGCCGGGTTGAAGGTG
>Ga0214544_1004284_pt1 | contig 28769 bp, 9 predicted proteins | sample CNSS3metaG_FD_160074 | JGI IMG/M metagenome (GOLD analysis project Ga0214544, IMG submission 160074) | Root nodule microbial communities from cowpea collected in UCLA plant growth center, Los Angeles, California, USA - CNSS3 | ecosystem: Host-associated > Plants > Roots > Nodule | place: USA...
ATAATATATAAAAATTATAAATAAAAATATATATATATATATATATATATATATATATATATATATATATAAAATTTAAATCTATTTACCATAAGTAATGATCTAAAATATTTAGAAAATTTGGGTGTTACAATTTTAATCAAAATAATAAAGATTAAATCACACGAAGAAGATTAAATCTGACGAAAGTGAATTCATTTTAAAAAAATTTTAGATTTGCTTGAAATTTTACTTTTTTATGTATATTAAATAAAATATAATCTAATTCAGTCTTAAACGAATTGAATCCAGTACATCGATTGAATTAGAATTATATTTTTTATTATTATTAAAGGTTATAATTTTTAAATATTGAACTGATTAAAAAATTGCAATTAACACATAAAAAATCTAACCAAATTAATTAAAGATAAAAATAAATTAATTTATGTAAGATAAGATTTAATTAAATTATAAATAAAACTCAATTTAATTGAATTTTTAAATAATCTGGCCCAATTAACATTCCTACCAATAAAAATATTTGTAAAACCAAATATATTGTGGACAAAAATTTAATACAAATATATTTTGGACAAAAATTTAATAACACACTATATTACATATCCACAATAACTAAAACAATAACAAAATGGTTCTAAAATGGATAAAGAAAATGCCGTGGTTTAAATTTGATCTGCACTTTACAGGAGGGACCAAATTCAAAATTTCACGACGTCGACACTCGCAAATAAAACAATCAGAAGGATTAAAATATAATTAAGAAAAACAAGATAGACGAAACAATTACCTTCCGGTCACAATTACTTACCTCAATGCGAGACAGAAGAAGGCACTGTCTAAAGCTTAAACCAAACGCGCGTTTGACTGAAAATCCGAGAAAGCCCCTAAAATGTTCCAGAAGCGTTTTCGTCTCCATCTCCTCCCTCTGTCGAAGAAGCACGCTGAGTTTCCGCTTCCACGTAACGCGGTTACCCTCTCCGACGGAGTTCAACAACCCTCAGACGCTACCATAGCCCATCTGGTCCTCGAATCAGACCCACTCACTCTCTCCGAGGCCCTATCCAAGCCCACGATCCAATGGGCCCCCGAGCTCGTGAACCAGGTCCTGAAGCGCCTCTGGAACCACGGGCCCAAGGCCCTTCAATTCTTCAAACACCTGGACCGCCACCCTTCGTACATCCACTGCGCCTCGTCGTTCGACCACGCCATCGACATCGCGGCCCGCATGCACGACTACAACGCCGCATGGGCCTTAGTGGGCCGCATGCGATCTCTCCGCCGCGGCCCAACTCCCCGAACCTTCGCCATCCTCGCCGAGCGCTACGCCGCGAATGGAAAACCCCACCGCGCCGTCAGAACCTTCATCTCCATGCACGAGCACGGTTGCCGCCAGGACCTGAACTCATTCAACACCGTCCTCGACGTCCTCTGCAAATCGAGGCGCGTGGAAATGGCGCACACCTTGCTCAAAACGTTCCGATCCAGATTCAAACTCGATTGCGTGAGCTACAACATAATCGCAAACGGTTATTGCCTAATCAAACGCACGCCGATGGCGTTGCAGGTTCTGAAGGAAATGGTGCAGCGAGGGATAAACCCTACGATGGTCACGTACAACACATTGCTGAAAGGTTATTTTCGGAGTAATCAGATTAAGGAGGCTTGGGAGTTTTACTTGGAGATGAAGAAGAGGAAGTGCGAGATTGATGTTGTGACTTACACGACTGTGATTCACGGGTTTGGGGTGGCGGGTGAGGTTAAGAAATCTCGTAGGGTTTTTGATGAGATGGTGAAGGAGGGTGTGGCTCCTAGTGTCGCCACGTGTAATGCTTTGATTCAGGTTTTGTGTAAGAAGGACAGCGTGGAGAATGCAGTAGTGGTTTTTGAGGAGATGTTGAGAAAGGGGTTGTGTGCGCCAAATGTGGTTACTTACAACGTTGTTATCAGAGGTTTTTGTCATGTTGGGGACATGGAGAGGGCATTAGGGTTTATGGGGAGAATGGGGGAACATGGTTTGAGGGCTTCTGTTCAGACATATAATGTTGTGATTAGGTACTTTTGTGATGCTGGGGAGATTGAGAAGGGTTTGGAGATGTTTGAGAAGATGAGGGATGAGCCTTGCTTGCCCAATTTGGATACTTACAATGTTCTGATCAGTGCCATGTTTTTGAGAAAGAAATCTGAGGATTTGGTGGTGGCTGGGAAATTGTTGATGGAGATGGTTGATAGAGGGTTCTTGCCGCGGAAGTTTACTTTCAATAGGGTGTTGAATGGACTTGTTATTACTGGGAATCAGGATTTTGCCAAAGAGATTCTGAGAATGCAGAGCAGGTGTGGCCGTGTTGTTCGGCGTTTGAAACTGTGAGATGTTTGATTGTTGGATTTGGTGAGTTCTTGTTTCCTTTTCTGACAGAGTTATTGTCTTTTGTTCTCGAGGTTATATTGCTCTGTGTTCATTTGCTTCATCTGTGCTGATGTGTAGTGTAGGTACTCGAAGTGACACAAGCCACTTGTTTTTTCAACAGTTGAAAGGGCATGGTGCATTGTATTGGAGAGCATGTTCCTCATTCTGCAATTTGGACGAAGTTTCTGTGATCTGGGGTGGGGAACTCACTGGTGGATGATGAACTCACCATTGCTGAAAACTATGCTTTCAGGGTCTTCTCATCCAGGTTCGTTTCATTTTTCCATTTTGATTTCCTTTTTACTGTTTGTGTTTTTGAACAAATAATTATTTTAAGTGTCGAACTCAATGTGTATCTGACATATTCTGACACAGTATGTTGAATTTCAGTTTCATTGATTCTTCTAACCTTTGTATATTTCAAGTTTCAATGTGACATGTTGCTGAAAAAGTTTTATTGTATAAGCATTTTTCTCCCATGTTATCGCAGGATATGAATATATAATACAAAAGGGTATGGAGTTAGTTATCATGTGGCCATGAGTTACTGTTTTTAAATTAAAATTTTAGCTGGCGAAGGTTGTAGGTGCACCATTTGTTGTGAGATTCGCTGTCCGTGATTTTTCTTCAACTCCCATCATGTTAGTCATGTTTTAGCTTTTAAGAAAACTGGAAGGTTGAATGGTTTATAATTATGTTGTTACTGTTTAAGAAAAAAGGTGCATATATTATATAGGAGCTTGTGTGAAGATCAGAGATGTTATATATGCAAATAACTCTGCTTTGAGTTTGAAATTCTGTTTGTGAGTGAGTGCTAAGCTAGTGTCTACAATCTGATCATATTTCAGGCCTGAAGAGGCTAGAACATTGAAATCTATTGCCTGCAACAGTTTTGCTGCATTGGGGTTGATATTTCAAGAGTGGCTTGACATTTTCTGGATGAAGAGGTAATTAATGATGAATTTTCAGTTTGGTCACTCTAACATGTTGAAAAGGATGAGTATATGGATTTTGTCAACTCCGACCCGGCGAATTTGATCGGATAAGTCGGCCGGTTTTTGACCCGGACCCGATCGGAAACTTGTCCAATGCTTAACAGGGGCCAATTTTGTTGTTTTGCCTCTTGGGGAATACTGGATCATTTGCTGAAGCAAATTGGATTATTCCTGCTCTTACAATTCAAGGGTCTATATTGTAACTTGGAATAAGCTTGATCAATCAAGAATTTTGTAATTGCCTTTGCAGGGATGATGTTGGCAAGATAATGATGGAGCTCTTTAATCCACGATTCATCTTTCTTGCCTCTCAATTTAGTCTCATGTAAATTCAGCTATTTTTGAATTAAGATTCTTTGTAATCTCTCTGCATTATTTGTTAGGGAGAAGTTATTGTGTAGAAATCAAATTGTGGTATTTTTTGATCAAATAGGCACTTCAAGTTTGTGGAGGGTGATGACGAAACTATTCATTATTTAATCACAAACGTTTGTGAACTAAATTAGACTCTTATTAATCTTTATATTGTTAAAGTATTTCTTCTTTTCCTCTACTCTTTTTCACCGGGTTATTCCACAATTATAGTCTTAAGGTTTACCAAAAAAATTTAATTTCCCATAAGTTTTAATTAGTAATAGCATACAACTTGCTTAATAAAAGATATTGATTGCATTTATTGGTGGGAGAAATATTTGAAAAGCAGGTTAGAGTTTAATTTTATGTATTTATGTTTTCTTAATGCAATGTACTTTTTAAAATATTTAATTTTTAATTATTTATATTTCATGGTTAATTTTTTTAAAGATGAAATATGTTTTCAATAATATTTTATTATGAAAATTTTTAATTATAATTTAAAACAAATTTTTATTTGATTTTATATTTTAGATAAGTTCTTTTGAATAATTTTATTTAAAATTAGAAAAATAAATAAAATATTTGAATTTAAAAAAAAAACTTAAATGCATATTTAGACAAAAGGGATAAGGTATTCATCGTAATTCATTCTCATGTGTTTATACATACATTATGGGATAAATTTAAGTAATTAGAGGATTAAAATACTTTCAATTCTTAAACTTAAATATAAAATTAAAATTCGTTTTTATCTTAAATTTTGATATATTTTAATTTTTAAATTTTAAAAGTAAATATATATAATTTTAAATACTATTTAATATGATAAGAAAATTGATATCATTCAGTTAGAATGAATATATTTATTTATGAAACTTGAGAAACAAAATGATAGAAACAATTTTAATTTCAAGTCTTTAATCCTTGGTTTAATTACTCTGTTCAAATAAAAAAAACCTCATAAACATAGGGAATTTAATTCAAGTAATGAAGATATTTGCATACCATCACAACATGTCCTAGAAATTGGTGCTCAAAATGACACTTTCCTGAATTGAGAAAAAAAAAAATTAGAGACTTTTCTTTGTTTATTTCTTTTTTCACCTAAATTGTAGTGATTATATATTGATTAAGATATCGTCGTGCTTTCAATTCAAGATGAAAATTATGAAGTTGACCTAAAAATCTAGGGTTTAAGAAGCTGGATTTTGAAAGAAAAAATTGGTTCAGCCACAATACATACAGTTGGATTGGGTCCAACAAACATCAAATCAATGTGGTTGGTTGGGCAACACTTGGTCCAAAATTAAACAAACTTATGCTATTAAACAAATATCCAAGAAAAGAAAAAAAAAACATAACAAATATCCAAGAAAATAAAAAAGAAAAACATAAAAAATATCCAAGGAAAAAAAAACATAACAAATATAAAAGAAAAACATAAAAAATATCCAAGAAAAAAAAAAAAAAACATAACAAATATAAAAGAAAAACATAAAAAATATCCAAGGAAAAAAAACATAAATTGTTGAGAGTGGGATTTGAACCCACGCCCTTTCGGACCAGAACCTTAATCTGACGCCTTAGACCAACTCGGCCATCTCAACATTTTATTAATATTTTTAGTCCTTCCCTTTATATACCCATATTAATTAAAACAGTTTTTAATTAATCATAATGGCACGTTCTTTACTAGGGGTGTACATTGTTGATACATGAAAACAATGAAAAAATTTAATATTTCAATAATTTTTTAGATGTGATTTTTCAAAATGACATTTTAATTATATAGTTTTTTTATTAATTATAGGATTTTTTTTTTGGCATAATAGATGTCCATTGTTTTAGTTCATAAGAGAATTTTCTTCATCTGCTTATTTCTGATGATGAAATAAACCGAAGCTTATTAAAGGGAAATATCTTGAATCTGAGTTGGACAAATAATTTAACAAATTTAGGTATATCTTTTTGTGGTGTCATAATAGGAGAATTTTAGGTCTTGATTAATCCACCCTCTAATGTTGTTAATAACAATTATTAGTTATTTGTGGTTCTCACCGGAAATATTAGGTTTATAATTTTTTAAACCTATGTTTTCCTTTTCTCAAATATGTTTGCAAATGATGATTCTTCCATCCATCTTTTCATTTCACAAATTAAGAGTTTTTTATTTTATTTTATTTTATTAATGGTATTATAATTAGGGTTTGAGAAAATTCATCAGCCTTATAATATTGCAAACTCAAACAATATTTCATTCTAAAAATGTAATCATAATTCAAATTAGTTGTTATAATATGCTCTCTCTTTTTTCTTGAATATCACTTCCACAGTGTTTTCTTGCTTCCTTTTATTTTCTTTCTAATGACTTATTACAAGTGTGTTTAAATTTAGGTTACCTTGTCAATTCATAGTTAAAGAAAGAACTAAGAATTAAAACTCATTCAAATTTGAAATGCTTGTAAGACAAACTCCCTTTACTTGTTCAAACTCATAGGTTTATGATTATTTTTTTTTTTTGGATAAATTATATACTAATTCAAATTTTTAATAAGGTTCAAGAATCTTCCTAATGATGGTTTAAAATACATAATGTTGAACGCAAGGATAAGGATAAGGTGGTGGTTTATTGTCCTTATGTGCCTCATTTAATTTAATTTAGGTGTAAAAAAATATATTAATCATAATTTAGTTAAATTAAGTTTAAATAAAGGATAAGTTATTACATGTGTTGGGAAATTTAAGAATATATACAAGAGAGATTAATTTCTAAAATATGAATTGTTTATAGGATTAAATATGCTTTTAATTTCTAAAATTTGATGTGAAATTGAAATTTGTCCTTATCTAAAACTTTGGTATTTTGGTCCAAAACTTTAAAATGAGTAGATGTACTCCTTTTAATCAATTATGTTAAAAAAAATTTTACGTGTCAAATGCATTTCATGTTAGTATTTGAGTTGTTTACACTTTTCACTTTAATGTGAGTTAGAAGGCATTTTACATGCAAAACATTTTAACTTAATTGAGTTATAATAACTATATCCATTTATTTTCAAAGTTTGAGGATTAAGATATATCAAAGTTTCAAATAAACGAATTTTAATTTTGCATTAACACTCAATAACTAAAAACATATTTAACTGTTGTTTACATAAAATATTTGATGTTATTTTCAATGTAAAAAGTTATTCTTTAATCTTTATGAAAATGTTTTAGTGACTAATTTTTTTTATTTAATATAAGACCCTTAATTCATAATTAGATTTGTGAATTAAATATAAATAAGATAGCAGTACATGTCAATTTTAAAGTATTTATGGACAATTAATACGTTTACCACTTAATTGATCAACTTACTAGTAAAATTATCCTCTCTTTAATAATTGTTTTCAAAATTTATTTTATGATTGGGTGATATATATTGAAAATGGACTATTTTAGTGAGTATCATTTTACTCTTTCTCCTCACGAGGGAGGGTTATTAAAATTAGTAATTTCTACCAAAATTTCAACCCATCCTGAAAAAGGTTTTAAAGTGTAAATAGTTTGTTAAGTAAATATATCTTGTAATTCTTATTTTAATACAATAGGTTTATTTAGATGAATTTCCTAAAAATTACTTATACTATACAAAAATTATGAAATGGGTTTATTTATACATTAAAATCAATATAAACATAAATTGGAAAAATCATGCAATTATATATATATATATATATATATATATATATATATATATATATATGTATATATATATATATATTAGTTTACTCATAAGTTATTTTTAACTTACACAAGATTTTATTTTATTTTTCTAAGAAAAGACTCTATAAGAAAAGAACAATGATAGTTTAACTCATTTTTTTTGACTTACTTTTAATTCACCACTTCAATCACCATTAAATTATCACATCACATCATTTGAAATAATAAAAATAAATAATCTAATGGTGATTGAATGAGTTAATTAAAAGTGAGTCAAAAAAGGTGGATTAACTATCTTTATCCATAAAAAAAACTCATAAACAAGATTCTACGCTTTATATATATAAATAAAGAAATAAATTGACTTCTTCATAAATTAAAACTATTTTGTATATTAACTAATTTGTAGAAACTATTTTCCATAATTTTTCAAATTTCTGTACTATTGCAGAATTTGGGAATTTTTGTATTTTGGGAGGAACGTTTGCGCTTAAAAAATAGTGATGATAATGTTCAAAAGATTTATTTGTGGATGGCATATAAAAATTATTTTCATTTTGTCCTTTCTAGTATCTTGAAATCAAAACTATTTTTCCGAATGTACAATCAAAAAATAAAAATGGCTTTTAAAAATTAAGAAACATTAAAGAAAAAATAGTTTTTAGATTATACAATTTCAAAGTTAGTTGACTTTTGAATTGTACAATTCAAATGTGTCGGATTATCTAATTTGAAAGTCAAAAAATTCACAAGTTTTTTTAGGAAAGAGATAGATTTTAGATTATATGATTTGAAATTTTTGTTTCTTGGATTATATAATTCAGAAGTATTTTTAACTTTCAAATTGCATAATTCAAAAGAATGAAATAAAATAAAATTGTTTAGTTAGGAGTGCAGAAAGAAATATATGGAGGAAGAAACTGTCTGTGTAAAGCGGGTTGGGCTTGGACCGGTAAGGTCTTGATCTTACGGATTTTAAGTTTTAGCATGTTTATCAAATTGGAAAAGAATTGTTAATATTTAAAATTTACATTCTTTATATACTAGCGAACACACAGGCGAACAGCAGATGTGTATTCGTATTTTTTAATTTTTAAGAAATTTAAGATCAATAACAAATATATATTTTTTTAAATAATTGTTAAATATAAAATTAAAAAAAATGTAAAAAAAAATTAAATAATAATTTAAGACAAAAGAGATTTGTAAAAAAATAATTTAAAGTAAATTATTTATAAAATAATTAATTTTTAAAATAACTAAGGATAAAAGGTAAAACGGGTATTATAAAATGTAGACATAAAAAGATGAATCCCCTTTATTATTGTTATAGAGTAATTTATTTATAAAATAATTAATTTTTAAAATAACTAAGGGTAAAACGGGTATTGTGAAATGTGGATACAAAAAAAAGAATCTCCTTTATTATTGTTACTAGCGTAAACACAGACGTTATCACGCCTGTGTGTACGCATTTTTTGAATTATATTAATAAGTTAATAAAAAAAAATAAAAGTATATTTATAAAAATTAAAGTGAAATGTATGGAGAAAATATGAGAAAAATAATTGTTGATGAATAGTAGGAGAAAAAAGAAGAAGGAGATAAGTAAATAATTTTATAAAAACTTGTGAAAGTAACCGTTAATTTTTAAAAATTTAATAAATAATTAAGTTGTAAAGGATAAAGTTGGAATTATGAAATGTGGACACAAAAGAGGGAATCCCCAGGGTAAAGTTGGAATTATGAAATGTGGACACAAAAGAGGGAATCCCCAAGGTAAAGTTGGAATTATGAAATGTGGACACAAAAGAGGAAATCCCCTTTATATATAATTATAGATTATAGATTATTGTTATAGATACTACGTGTTTCAAACCTTTTTCTATTATATATAATTCTTTTATTAAACAATAAAATTATTTTTAATTATTAAAATAAAAATTATTAATAAACTGTAAGATAATTTTTATAAAAAAATATATAATTTTTATTAAGAATAATGATTTAAACTAAAAAAAATGTTACTAAAAAGGTAAAATTGAAAAATAATTTTTTGATTATAAATAATTATTTAAATTTAAAAGAGTGGTTATTGAAAGAATAGATATGAAAAAAAATGTGCATATTGACTCTCATTTATTATTAGTATATATATATATTTTGTGGTTACAAGAAAAAAAATGAAATGTTATCTAGACTCAACCTTTTAATACTGCTACAAGTTTTATTAATGGTTTAACGGTGGAATCATTTCCTACGCTTAAAGAACTCATAAAGTTCTTATAAGATAGTGAAAGAAAGAATTATAAAACCTTTGTAACATTTTTGTCTTCTACCTCCACATGTTTGATACAAAAGTTCCATCAAAATTGAATTGCACTCATTCAGATGTCTCTTTAACAATGTATTATTTTTTACTAATGGATTTTATCATGAAGATCGTATAACCATGTCATAACATATCTTATTTTTTTCAACAAGTTCAGAAATAACTCCGTGTTATGAATGACTTACTTTTTTTTCACATATACTAAAATTATTATTCTTGTTAAACATTATTATCTTGAACGTGATATTTATTTTCTAAAATATATGATCAGATCTAAGTTCTGATTACTTGTACAACATGTGTTTGAGGACATTTTGACATTTGACCCGAGATTAACTCAATCTAAATATATCGAGACCAAAATGACATAACCTTGACCAGGATGATACCATGTCGACCACATCATTAACAATAGAAAAATGTGCTTAAGTTAGAACAATGGCTAAAACATACTTGCAGAGTATTAAACAAAATTAATCAAAGTAATTAGTCATGTGGACCAACATACCTATTCGGGTAAATGTCCATGAATATGATATAAATAACAGAACACAAAGAGTAAATTAATTATGTTCTATTATTACCGTCTTTATCATCATCTAACGCATTTATTTGACTTGAGTGTTGGAGTGTTTTATAAAGACATACTTTTTTTTGGATTTAGAATGACTCAGGACATCTCATAAAGATATTTGGAATAAATCAGGACATCTCATATTAAAATTAATATAAAGAAGTTTAAAATACCATGAAAAAAATTGAATATCTTTACAAAATATATTCTACCTTTAAAAAAACAATATCATTTTTTTATATAAAAGAACGAAAGAAGAACGGACTATATACACAAAAGTCAAACACAAAAAAGGAAAACAATATCATGTTACGAGGTAGAAATATAGATACAATAAATTTTAGTCACACAATCATATTATAGCATCAAAAGTGCACGTGTGTCACCTTTTAAAATAAGAAAAAAAAAAGTTAAGGTTTCTGTAAAATCCTAACTAACTAATAAATTATTATTATTACTACTATATCATCTGCAATTATTATTTTTTTTTATCGTGTTTTTGAAAAAAAAAATCTGTTTACGTAAGCTAAAATGTCGATGTTTTTTAAATGAAAACCGGTAAAAAAGGACCGATTGAAAATAAATAAAAACCTAGAGAATATTCTTAAATTTGATGTAACTAGAGAAATTGTCACAACTGGAAGAGAATAAAAAAGCTCAGAGTATTTAAATAATTATTGTATGTAGCAGTTATGAGTGTATGAAATGGAAATATAGAATAATAATATTAGTAGTACTTGCGAAATTAAAGGTGGAAAGTTAAAGTTCAACTACCTTCTACCCTGATTCCTTGTAAGCTATCATGAACTTTGTTTGCCAACCACCTCTGAACCCATTCCACTCCATAACATGTCATATCAAAACACAGTATAAACAAAAACATCTTACAAAACAGTAACATCAATTTTAATATATACATATTATTTTACTATTTTTCCTTTATATATATATATATATATATATATATATATATATATATTTGTATTCAGTTTTTTTATTTTATTTTGAATAAAGAAATTACACATCCTCTGTTATCTGAAGGTGAGATGCTTTTCTCTTTTTTTCAGCATGTTGTATTTTTTCTTCTATTCTGTATTTTCTTCTTTTAGTGTACTAATGGTGTACTAATGGGTATGAAGATTAAATCAGCATGTTCATAAACAAAAAAATTCTTTACATTTTTATAACATGACAAAATGCAGACCAATACATGTGTTTTCAATATAAATAATATCAGTAATAGTGAGAAGTTTAGAATTATATATACAATGAATTGATAAAAGGGTCGGTTATAATTATACTTCAGTATATTATGTTAAATCATATTGACATTTTTGTATAAGGATAATGATTTTCTTTAAGCAGTGTAAGCATGATACCTTTAAAACTTAAAATAATTTGTCTATAATATAAAAAATTATTATGTAAATTTTAAAAAATGTATAAATTTTTTTAAAAAAAGAGAGAAATATAATTTTAGGAAGTTTCAAAAATCTCGTCTGCACAATTTACTCTCGAAAATCAACCTTGTCTCAGTATAAGCTTGTGTATTTCAAAATTAGATAGTCCTGTGAGAATAGAAATGTCAACTGCAGAAAAATCGAAGGTGAGAGCTTTATTATTTAAACTTGGAAAAAGTAAAATAGCACGTGATATAGTGTATGACTTTTTCTACTTTTTCATTTGTCTTCTTTTTTTAATAATCATTTTCACGTACATATATTCCAAATTATATAAAATAACAGGATAATTAGTTTTACTAAATATTAAATAAATATTTCTAAAATTAAGTAAAAGTAAAAAGGTTCATTCTCTCACATAAAGAAAGTAGGCTCCACCATAGTTGTGTTACGTTCCCTACTCTAACCACCATCCCCATTCTCTCTTCAATTCTTTTCTCTAACATCACTAGCTAGTGAATGTCAATGCAGTAGTAGTTGTTTCCTATATGTTTGGACGAATTGTTTTTTAATAAGTAAAAAAATTATAAGTTAAAGTTAATTTTTGGTATCAATTATAGTTATGTATCTAACTTTTTATTAGGATGGTAATGCGGCCAGTCTGGTTCATTTAGGTCTGGTTTGTAAAATGTAGGCTGGACTGACCCTATCTCGCATTTTTAACACGAGTAATTTGGTCTGTCCTGTTTAAGTACAGGCCAACCAACTTTTTTTTTTTAAATAATTTTTTATGTTTAATAATTTAGAAAATTTTAACAAATTCATAAAATTAAACAAAGACTTCGTAGAGTTGATAATAAATTGATAATTTGTCATTTTTATCATATTTACCATATTTGTACTTTGACATGACGATATATTATTCAAATTCAAATTCTAGTACATTTAAAAATACATAATACTTTTTTGAGTCATAAAAGAATTTTGAATATTCATGCAGAATTAATTATTATATATAAATACAAACTTTTTTGAAATAGGTTGATAAGTCACTCATCCAAGTTAAGAACTTTCACGAGCCAAATTTCTACGAACTCAGCGAATACATTGTCCTCACCCGTCACATATTTTTTTTGGCCTAAAGACTAAGTCCATATTTTTTTCTGCCCTACAGACTAAGTCCATGTTGGCATCATCTACTTTTCATTGTCCATTCTCTACGAGGCACTAGATTGAATCGAAACTTTTGCATGCATCATAAACAATCTCTTGAAATGGTTGATGAATCAGTAAATAAAAAGGTTAAGAAGATGATGATGATGATGATGGTGACGGTGATGAATGTGGTTGACGTTAGATTGAGGCATAACATAAGAGTTCAGAAGAGAGACAGAGGAAAGAACTATTATTTGCACACTGCATGCAGGGGGGGCCAAGGCCAGTTGCAGACTCTTTTTCTATTTTTCTTTTCTCAGTAATCCCAGTTTGCCACGTGTCACATCCCATTGGAACAACCATCACACGTTTTCTCAGCCCAATTACACTCCGACAACCTTCCTCAACTGCACAAAAGCCACATTCATTAACATTACATCCCAAACAACATTTTCAATCACAAAATAAAATAAATTAAATCCTAAATGCTTTGTTTTCAGACTAACTCCTCAGTTCATTCCATGAAAATCCTGTACTTCATCTGGAAAAACAAATCTCATATTTCCCGTACAGTGTCAGATACCTTATCAAACAAAACAAATACCACCGATAATTATCGTCAGAATGTATTGCGTCATGTTTAAATTAAAACAATTCTTGTGTTTAAGTTATCATCTTTAAACAGTTATTTGTGTTATTATCTTTTTTTTTTAAATATGTATATTCTTTTAAATGTAAGAACCAAATAAAATAAAATTAGGAACGAGAAGGAGAGAAAGAAAAAAAAAAAAAAAAAACTATCCCTGTTGTCACCTTCTCTCTCCAACAAAAGGTAATAATTTTAATTTTGAGAAAACCTAAGAAATAAACTATGTAGTGTGTTACTGTCTAGAATCTTTTTGCCATTTAGGAAAGAAATTTTCTAACACTCACACCAAATCGTAGATTTCACCCACAACTCGATCCATGCGATAAACCGCTGAGAAAAAAAAAAGGAGCTTTCTTCTTTGCTCCCATGGCTTCCTCGTGCCGCGGTTATTCGAAGACCCAAATGTGTTTCTTCAAGATTCTGCGCATAATTTCGTCCACTCCACCCTTCACAGAAAAACAAGAACAAGGAGAAGAACATCAAGAACCCTTCCCCACCAAAGGGGTTGGCATCGATTTGAATCTCAGATTCTCTTCCCTCACGGAATCGGAATCTTCTAGAAGCGACAGCGCCTCCGCCACGCTTCAAAACAGCAACGAAGAACGGCAAGAAGAAGGGTTTCCGGAGAAGAGCGTTCAACTCTCAGAGAAACCCGACGGGGACAACCAAAATCTTAACAATGAAGTTAACGACGTTCAAACGGCGTCGTTTCAGGGGCGCGATAGTAATTGTCTCGATTTGCTTATAGAAGCGGCGAGAGTGGTCTCTGGAAAAGACGAGTCTGACTCGGGGGAAGAGAGGGGACTCGGTACCGAGTCAACGACTCAGCGAGCGAGTCCGGAGAAACGGAAAGAGAGGTGGGTGGTGGTTGATATATACGGCGACGTCTTGGAGGAGAGAGAACCGGTGGTCCGGTCCAAGCGAGGGAGGAACCAAGCGTTGCCGTACCGGTTCAGAGACTCGGTGGTCGAACCGTTGAAACGCGCCACTCGTTCTCAGAGACCGTCGTCAACCTCACACCTCACAAAACGACTTCTTAGGTCGTCATCCACAACGTAAAACGGTAAAGCTTATTATTCCTTTTCTATTATTTATTTATTTATTCATTTATTCATCACTATCATTGTTATTATTACACCTAGGTTTATCGTCGAAAAAAAAGTCTGCGTTACGTAAGGTAAAAAAAAAAGTGCTTCCAATGAAAACGACATACCGTTTTGAGATTTTCTTTTTTTCTTCTTCTCATTAATTAATTAATTAATTAAGCCATCGAAAATAGGAATGAAAGAGTTGCTAAAGAGGAACATGGTAGGCATAGGTTTCGCATGTTGTCGTGATGCTTCGTAACACCGAATTATCGTACTGAAAGAGTTGCAGATTATGAATAATTGCACATCGTAATATTATTTCTCATGACATGACATTACATTGTAAAGGACAATGATAAACTTGAAGAAGAAAAAAAAATTAGTGTAGTAAATTTTGGTGAATAATTTAAAACGTTAGTGTGTTTGTTTTGAAGCATGAATGCATGGTGATTCTTCCAGAAAGCCGTTTGCAGCTACGTTATGGAAGTGGTTTTGGAAATGGGGGAGACAAAGAAACAGGAGTTGTTGTGGCTGCGAAAATGCATGTGTTTTAAGTTATTGGAATTCTATAGTTCTATTTATTTGATCTGCGAGAACAATGTATGTTATCGGCTTCAAACTTCACACATGACTTGGAAAGAAAGTAAGGTAGAAAGGGTTTTTATTTTATTTTTGTTTTTATTTTTTGGTTATTGTGTTGGAATAGAAGTTAGAAGGTACGACCCCCCAAGCCTGCTATAACTTTTGATTATGAACACTGCGAATTGTGCAGTTTAGGGAATTGAATTCGATTCAATGGTCTCTCTGCATGTGATGTGATGTGACAGAAAAATGGGGCTATGATTTATTTCTCTCTTTGGCAAGTGGGGGTTGCTTCCATCTACATTTTCTTCTTCTGTCTTTCTTCCATAAAAATTATAACCTCTCACAAGAAGTTATTTCATCTTTTGCTATTTCATTTATTTTTATTTTTTATATATCTTTTAATTAAATATCGTTGTTGTTCTTAAATTTAAGGTAAAATTAAAATTTATTTTTTATCTCAATTTTTTATATCTTGTATTTCTAAATTTTAAAAATAAATAAATATAATTTTCTTAATCTAACAATATTAATTTTATTTCAAATGAATTTGAGTTAGAATATGTCAAAGTAATTCAAAATTCAAAATTCAAAATGTTAGTGTAAATTGTAATTTAGCATTTAAAAATCATTTAACACAATTAGTACATTTTTTTTCATTTTTAAAGTTTGAGAATAAACTATGTCAAAGTTTAAAACAAAGATAAATTTTAATTTTGTATTAAAATTTAGGAAATACACATATTTAATCCTATTTTTGTTTGTTTAATTTAGTTAATACGAACTTTTTATTAATTAATATTAAATTTTTTTAAAAAGTGTCAAATGTCAAAATTTAGATATACAACATGTTAAAATCTGAATTATTTCCTACTTTAAATTTTTTTTCTTCTGATTTTGATAATAATATCTTTCAAAATGAAATTAACGATACAAGATCAAAACAAATTAAATATGTGCATATAAAAACTAAATTACTAACTAATCGATTAGCAAGTGTTTTATGTCGATGATTTAAAAATCATTATAAAGTCAAACACTTTAAGATATAATAAACTTGGAATTGTAAATAATAATAGCCAAAGATTCTGGACAACATTGTAAACAGGAGGAGATATTTTAAGGTAAATGAACTACATGATAGAAGCATGCATGCTCAATTTTTTTCTATGTTTCTCTCATACCCTTTCATGGCAACTTTCCCTTTTGTGTGTTGATAATCAAACACTTTCAAATTTCTATTTCTTTCCCATTCCTTCGATCTCTATCTTTTGTCATGCCACCATCATTTACACTATCAACACATATTTTTCCTTTCTCTGTCACCATTCATAGCTTAGGTCATTATGACTCACTGTTTTCAGCATTTTTTTGTTAAGAGTTAAGAGACCCACCACGTTATCTTCACTGCATTTGCATAAATTACTACACACTTCAATATGATGTGCTTTGTCTTTATTTTTCAAATGTTATTTTCTTACATAAATTTATCTCACCCTCCATTTATCATTATATAAAATCAATACTTTTCTTCTATCTTCTACTCAGTAGATTTTAAACCTTTTTCAAATTTACTTTCTGAAATTATTTGAATTTAAATATGACATTTAAGAGTATAACAATGTTGGACACATCGGTTTGATTTGTTAAATGTCATATTGACACACATATATTAGTTGAAGTCTTACATCGACTAGAGATAAGATCAATTCATAATATATAAGTGAGTGTAATTCTCATCTTACAAGTCAGATTTGTGGAATTGAGTTAGACTTAAAACTCACATCTAACATATATTGATCTATTGCTAACAATTGGGGAAGTTTTATGTAGTTTTTGAATTTATATAACATTATAAGTTTAGTTTTTCAAATTGTCTCTTATATTGAAAATTGGTGGTGAATTTAGGCACTACATGCAATGAAAAAAACATAAGGCAAGCCAAAGTTTGACATTAAAAGCCACATGGTAGACCACTCCCATGAATCATTTTAACAATGTCATTTTCATTGTTCACCTTCCCCCTATTTTATAAATAAATGAAAATGCCCCTGGAGCCCTACATTTTGTAGAGTTAGAACTCCAACAAGAATAATGATGACAATGTAGGACCTTTTGCATCAACAACATAGGAAAAAATTATTTGACATAAAAAAAAATCATTTGACAATCCATTGGAAAGGTAAAATGTCATAAAAAAATGAACTTTTATATTTATAAATGTAGGGGTTAGGTCTATTGGGTCAAGATTTTGGAATGGAATAAGGTTGTTTCAGACTTACATTTTAATAGGCTAAGGTTAGGAGTTATGTGGGTGGGGGGAACAAATTTTGTTATCGGTGATTTTTCCCTTCAGAAAAATTAGGCCTTCTGGGTCTTGTTTACTGTTCTAATATTGTAATAATTATAAATATTAAAATACAATTGTTTTAATTTAGTTATTTTAAATAATTACAACTAGAAAAAAAAATCGATTCTATACTAAATTTAAAATATATTATGCTATGTGACAATGTGTTTTCTCCCTATAACATGAATGAAATAGCAAGGGTGGACCTTCACTATGACATGGGAAAGACGTGACTCCTACAAAATTTTTATTATAAATATATATATATATATATATATATATATATATATTAAAATTATATTATTTATAATAAATTTGAAACAATTTCTCATCATTTTATTTATCTATATTATTTATTCATATATCTTTACTGTTTAAAAAATAAAATAAAAACTATTTTGATAGATATTGGTTAACAAAAAGAGATTAAGATTTTGTCTCATAAAGTTTCTTCTCATTAATTCATCAATAAAGCATGACAAAAAAAAAAAAACTAAAAAAAAAGGTAAAAAGAAATGGAAAACATAGACGCTGAAAACGCATTATCACAGTATCTCTCATTAATCAAGATTAGTATTCTATTATTATTGATGTGTGTTAGATTTATGATTTTCCTATTATGATATTCCTTCTCATTTAAATTTTTTCCAAATTAGTATGAATTCTAATTATGATTTTGGGATTCTTTTATGAAATTGAGATTGAACCCTAATTATATTTTTTTCCAAATTAATATAATCTTAAATTATGACATTCATGAATTTTGTGTTTTTTTTACATACGCTAAAATTTGTAAAATTTTATGGATATATTTTGACATGCATTACGAATTCCACTGCACATAATGAATAATCTTGAATTGAAACATAAATTACCATACCAATTACGTGTGAATTCAATAAATTAAAAAAATTAGAAAAAAAAAATGTGATCACTGTATGAAAATAATTTAAATCCCATAAATAAAAAAAATAATTAGAAAAAATAATGTATATATAAAAAATATATAATTTAGCACCTCTAAATATTTTGTTCAATTTCCTATGAAATAATTTTTTTAGTAAAATTTTTTATAACAGTAAAAGATAGAGTATAAGTTAATTGGATGTACAGTTCTTTCCATCATGAAAGTGTAAAGATAGAAATTTAGACGATACGCTACACGAATTTGTTCTGGGCCTATTGATTTGATTTTCTGGTTCAAACCACAAGCACACCGGCCCAATAAACTCTTCAAAGAGCAGGCTCATCACGCACCTTTATAAATGTCTTCCTGCACCCCTAAAAGAAAAAGCTTTCTATTTTGTCTCTTTTGAATTGTGTAAATTGGTAGTCAATTCAAAAGTTATTTGACTTCAAAATTATACAATTCAAAATTTATTGTTATTTTTTGAATTATATAATTTAAAAACTATTATTTAGTTTTCTATTACACAATCTAAAAGTAACAAAATAAATATTTTCCTATATGGGAGTGCAGAAACAAATATATGAGGGTGCAGAAAATATTTTTATTTCACTTTGTAACTTTTATTAGAAAAAAGAGAGATATCTGGAGTTTTTCCATGAAGTATTTAGGACAGCTAAAATCTTAAATTCATGCTAGAAGGTTGTTTGTGAAAAAATATTCCTGAAAAATAAGTTGCTTTCTTCGTTATAAAAGTTTTTTAGTTAAGATTTTGAAAAAAAAAAACTTTTTTCATTTAGTTTTATATACACGCATGTCAAAATTTGATTTTGTTTTTTTGGTGAAATAACGTTATTAAATTTAAAACTACTTTTGAGCAGAATTATCTGAAAAATTGTAATTATAATCTATCATAAAAATAGATATTAGATATGTTTGGAGAAACTGCTCTATAAACATTAAAAAAACAATGTGAAAAAAAATGAATATAATTTTTTTATAGTGCCATACTTAATCTTATTTTTAAATGTGAAATATATATATTTTTTATTTTATTGTTTCGTCTCGATATATATGTTCAATCAAACAATTATTATATGAAACTTTGAATTTAATTATGAATATTTGATGATCGAGAAGAAAAATAGATTCTATTGCTTTTAAATTTTCTTTTCACGATCATATTTTTCATTTCATCAATAGAAAAATGTACTACCTATTGAATTGATGAACCAGTTTGTTTGTTTTTATTTTTTGTAATAGAACAAAAAATTTACCCATTACATGTTTGTTTGATATGTTTTATAATAAAAATGTTTAATTTTTTAATATTATTTATAAATAAGTGTAGTTACAATATTTCATCAAAAACACTTATTTTTTAGTTTAATAAAACTTGCCATCAACCTTTCGTGCTGTCATAGATCACTTCATAAGTGGATGCAGCAATGGAATGTTTGTAGTGGACAAGTGCAATTTGAAGTACGTAACACTTATTTTAAACAAATTACACTGAAAACCTTAAAAATTCAATTTCAATTTTGCTTACATGGAATTAGGTATATAGATAGATGCATGTTCTATTTGTTATCTTGTTCTCCTTCTCACAAGGTTTATTTATTTACATTTTTTTTAACCTAGATAATAATTTTGAAAAATTAAAGCCATATACAAATTTTAGATTTAAAAGATAAAAATTGAATTTATTTAAAATTTTAAAGAGTAAAAACATGGTTAATTTCATGATCTTTCATACAAGTATTTTAAAAGAGTAAAGTTTGAACAATGGGGGAAGGTGTGGACCAATGAAAAAGTCTTCATTAAAAGTACCTACCCTTTGTGTTGTATTCAAATTGCATCATCTATTGTTTGTTAAAAAGGCCAATTATTTGACATTAGTATTATAAAAGGACTTGGAACCGAGATGGATGATGAAAATTATCTAAAAGTCGGTACTTTTGTTTATTTATTTATTTAAGATTTAATTAGTAGTATAATACTCACTTTTATTTGAATATGTCAGTTTGATTTTAAAAGATGATAATTTTATTTCAACTTTAAAAAAACTAAATCTCAAAAACAAAAAATTATTAATATTGTTAATAATATGTCACATATTAATTTATGTTTTTTTTTTCACAGTATTTATACAACTCTCTTTGATTGAGATATTAAGAATTTCAGGTTAAATAAAGTATTTTCTTATCTGTTTTTTTTTTTTCACTTCAGATCTTTCATTGAAAATGAATTTTAATAAATATTATAATTTGTGTGTAAATTTTATCTAATTTTTTTAATTTTGTTCCTTGTTTTTTCTCCACTCATTTTGAAGCAAATCTCATTCATAGTACTGTGATGTTTGCCAACTTTAACAAAAGAACTTTGTACAAATCTCATCCTACCTTGGATGACCAAAACTCAATAATAAGTAATGCATTAATTTAAAAGCTGAAAAAAATGACACATATTTTAGTGATTAATGTGGTTCACCTACATCTTATAAAGTGACAAAAAGAATAAAAGTAAATAAGCTAAGAAATAATTGGACCTGAACTTTTCTCATCCTACGCTTTATATATCATGTCTCACTTCACTTCTCTCTCATCAAAGGAACTAGTCAATATTTAATTATTATTATTATTATTATTATTATTATTTTTAATGTGGTGGAGGTTATACCCATCCAGTTTTGGTCTTCTATCACCTACTTCACTATATTTTTAATTTTAGATAAATAATTAATTTAGCATAACAGTTGCTGATATATTTTATTTTTGATACAAAAAATAAAATAAAATATTATAATTTAGTACAAAAACTTCAATTCTATTAATTTTGGTTGAAATCCATTAATGATTTAGGATTTAGATTTTAATGATGGAGATAGTATGTGTTAATATTTAATAATTATCCCATGTATTTATTAAAAAAAATTATTAAAAAGAAATTAAAACTTAACATTAAATTAATTTCGAAAAGAGTCTTTTAAGAATTTGAATTTTCTACTGTTTTTTCCTGTACTGGTTATCTGTTGTGTTTTGAAAATATACATATGGACAATTATCAATTATTTCAATGTTTTAAAATACCAACATTATATATTTTAAAAATACAGTAGAGGACAATATAAAAAAAATTCGTTGAGAATCTGGACTCATCTTTCACCTATTACTTTATTGTTTTATAATTTTTAAATCTTTAATGGTTTATTCAAGGTTAATTCTATATTAATGTTAATTTTTTTAATAAATAAACGTAATAATTATTGAAGATCAAATATGTGTTCAACTATATTAATGATTAATGGAATTCAAATAAAACTAACATAATTAAAGTTTTTGTATCAAAAGACTAGTTTTATTACTGTACTAAAACGAAACGCGTTAATAAAGAGCCAACTATTTACCTCTGAATTTTTATTGCCTTCACAAATAAATATATTACTAATTACATGTCTAACAATAGATTCATTGTACATATACATAACCATAGTTTATAACCGTTTGTGAAGAATCTTTCTAATTTCACATTCTTCCTCTATATAATATTTTATCAAACTTGTTTCACATTCCTATAACTTTTTTCGTTTCCAAACTAATATGTATATGTTCCATACCATGATCGTGTTATTCAATAACTTTATTTTTCCTTGTTCTTCTCTTTATTGTTACAAAAACCTTTTTAATAGACCTTTTATATCCTTGATGAAATTATATTTTCAATGTATTTCTTGGGTGAAAAATGTATTATGAACAATTTACTTCGATAAATTTTTTCATAATTTTTTTCTAGAGAAGGAAAATGAAATGAAATTATTTATCAACTAAAATTTATGTACAAGTAAGTTGAAAAAATTAAATAAATTATTCCTAGCGCACTCAATTGTCTCACCTCGCTTAGAAGTCAATATCTAAGGCGGTTTAAATACAACTTTTACTTTTACCTTTCACCATCTTATATGTTTTATAAGGATAAAAGTGTGGCGGAGCACGTACTATGTTGGAAGTCTGACATTGAGTAAAGATAAGGTAATTTCATATTATATAAGTGGGGTGCAAATCCTAAATCGTAAACACACTTCTAACATGGTAGGTTAGAGTTTATCTTAGTGAAATTTTTTTAACATTTTGTTCCACTCGCTATCGGACTCCTAACGGACCACCCACTAATTTATAGTTTCACATACAAGATGAATATACTTCGACAATTTTGTGAGATTGAGTTAGACTTAAATTTCACCTCTAACATGCTCCAAAGCATTGCATGTGAGGATACGTAGTAACACAAATTATTTTGAACAAGAAAGCATGTATGTTGGATGCATGCATTCGGACTCAATGAATCTACTCATTGAAATGTTTGCTTGCTGAAATGGTGTTGCTGTCGATCTGAGAAGTAAAGTAACAACATTGATGGTAAGTGTAGGAAGAATGAGTCTCTTACCCACATATATCCAATTTTTTATTCATTCCAAAAGAAGAGTCAAACTTAGAGTAACCAAAAGGCCTATAAGAAAAAAAGAAAAAGGGTTTTCACGATCATCTTTGCAAGTGGGTTTATGTAGCCATGAAGAAGAGCATGACATGAAGGTCCACTTGTCACATCTCAAAGCCATCCCTAATGGTTGGACTACAATCCCAAATAATGTAGGAGGGAGAAGGATTCATTCAACACCACATGCATGTCCAATGAGAGTAACCTCACAATACCCATAGTAACAAAAGCAATGCTTTGAGTTATCAAATGGGTTACCCATGTCTTTTAATTTCAGTTTTACTTTTTGAAAGAAAAAAATAGTAAATTTAGTCATTTTTATTCAACTTGACTATGATTTATACTGTTTTTTTCTAAAATTGTCCTATATTTTTGTTAAAATTGACCACCTCTCTTTCAACCTTATTGGCTCCCTTCTGATTGGTTAATGTTTGGAGAGAGTGTAATGTGTGGTTCCTCATTTTTTTTCGTTCGTATGGAAAGAAAATGAGTTTATATATCGCAAGAATATTTTTAAATAATTTATAAATTTTAGTGATTAAAAATAATTAGTCACAGTTTAGATATTAATTTATAAACTTAAAATTATAAAAATTATTAGTAATTAAAATAATTTTTATTATGAGTAACAAATTATAATTGATTTTTAAATTAGAAACAAAGATAGTTTTATTATGAATTGATATCTAGATTGGTGATTATTATTAACTACAAAGTTTTGACTGTCAAAAAAATTGATTTTTAATTTAAAAATTTGTCTTTAAATATATTTTTAGTCATTAAAATTGATCATTATTTAAGAATTTTTATGTAGTAATAAATTTATAATTTAAGTAGGAAACTTAAATAAAAAGATTTCAATGAAAAATAGTTAATGTGATAAATAATTAAAAAACATTGGAAAATTTTGAAAAAGTTTTAAATATAGATACGAAGGGAGTATTTTAATAATTTTATATTGAAATATAAATATCGACACTTTTATCAATAATGATAAGAAGGTATGTTAGGGGAATAAAAAAATAGAAGAAAAATTTATGAAAGATTGAGATGAGCGAAGAGAGATGGAGGTAGTATTACAAATTGAGAAAGGAAAATGATGAGTATACACTTTTAAATCTTTCTACAGCTATTGAAATATTTTAAAATATTAATATTTTAATTTTACTACTTGATTTTATCTCTAAATATTTGATAATTTGTAAGATTTTTTTTTTGTTAAATAGGTGTGGAATTAAAAATGTGATGTTTGTTTATCATCATCCATCGTAGTTTTTTTTTCTTTTGAATTTTGGAATCCGTGAATTTAAATAATTAATTTTTTTCCATGTTTAAAATTCTCTTAAAAATTATCCAAAAGATGTATTCTATTACAAGTATTTTTCAATTTTCTAAAACTTTTATAAAAAAAAAATAATTCAGGCATACGTTACAGTCTTTTAATTTTGAAAATTGACGTTTTTTCAAAGAGTCCGGGTTATTAATTTTTTCTTCTTCTGATTTTAGCTCTTATAGGTAATGCAGTTTTTATAAGCTTAACTACGAATTAAAATACAAAAATATTAAAGACTAAAAATAAATACAATTCTTTTACAAAATAAATACAATTTAACCAAAAATACTAAAAAAGGACACATATTAAAGATTATTAATATAATTCCAAATTCTTATTTATTAGCCTGAAAAATGTAATCACTTTTTTAGACGTATAAACATAGAGACATTTGGTCCACATCATAGTAATAGTTTTCTTATGATAATAAAATTATCAACACCATTCTTAAATCAATCTTATCAATTTGTGACTGAATACTTGAAAATATTCATAAAACATAATTTCTGATGTCCCTTTTCATTACAAAAGAATTATATAATTTGTATGATATTATAATTTAGAATTTCAAAAAAAAAAACTATTTTTCATAAGTAAAATTTTGATATTAAGATTCATACAGAATACGATATGTTTTATAAAATATCAATATAAAACTTTGGTTTGACATTGTGAGTATTATTATTAGTTGGAAAGTGTCAAATTGATAGATTTTGTATACAATAATATTTAAGTTCGATAAATCCTCGAATCAATCCATAAACTTATAAATGTAATAAATTCAATTCAAGATATTATGAAAAGTAATCAAACTTCAACCTTAAAACAGATTATATTAGTTAATTTAGTCAGTGATTAAAAAATAATTAATAATTTCCATAACTTGAAAAACATGTGCACACTTTCTTTCATTGGACAAATAATAATAATTTGTTCATTTGATGATTTGATAGGGCATTATGGGTCTTTTGCACCCCACCCTTATTGTCTCATACATAACAATCATCACAACTTCACAACCACCTTTGAATTAATTCTTCATCCTTGTTTCTTGTAAATGAAAAAGACAAACACCAAATATATATATATATATATATATATATATATATATATATATATATATATATATATATAATTTGAAGGGTTTTATGAATAAATATTTATAAAAACAAAAATGACTTTATGTCAATAAAGGAAGAGAAACCTTTAAATAACTAAACTTACATAAAGCTAAAATCGAAGAAGATATCAATTGCTTTTATTATAATTATATTTGTTCGAAATAGTTGTCGATTTTATTAGTTTGTGAAAAGTCAACAAGTTAGCTTGTAATATTTTCTTTACGTTTCTCTCGTTTTGTTCGTTTGGAAAAATAGGTATGGAATATAAATGTTATTTCACTTTTTTATTAGTAAAAGGAGTAACTAAGTATACATAATAGGAAAAGATAAATTATGTTTCATTTCAATTCCTTTCTAATTTTTTCTATATTTGAATAAAAAAAATAGATTGTCGGATAAGTGTTTTCATCTTCATAATTTTAAATATAATTAATCTCTTAGGAATAACATGTATAAATAAGAATTAAAAATGATAACTCTATTTTGTTTTTTTATTTTTATTAATAATGGAATAAACTTCTCGAGTCTTTGTATCATATACTATTCATATCAAACAATTAAATGAAATTTTTTTTTTAATATAATATATATATATATATATATATATATATATATATATATATATATATATATATATAATCGATATTTTTACTATATTTTAATCCATTTCATTCTCTTATCTATCACTTATCTAGACACGGTGTCGTTTTTTTTTGTTGCGACTTAATTATTTATTTAAATGTTACATATTGATTATAATTGAAGTTATTTTCATCTAGAATATCTTTTAATTTGAACAACTATTTTCTTTATTTTTATTTAACTTCCTATATGTATATATTTAACTGATTTTATCAATATATACAAATCTATAGCATATCACACTTGGTTTGACTCCTTTTAACATTGTGATGGAAGTTTATGATGAGAAACTTAATTTAAATAATTGCAAACTATAAATGTTAAAATTGATAATTAAGAAAAATGACCAATCATAAATATAGAAACTAAAACTGGCAATTATATACTTAACCCTAATTTGATTACATTCTATAATAAATTAATAATAAATGAATATACAGCAATACAAACTGTACACAATCTATTTTGAAAAGAGCATCATAATCCTAAAAGAAGTAACAACAAATACAAAATATGGTGTTATTAGGTTTTCTCTGACATTCGAGAATTCAGAAATTTTAAGCTCTATAGCCTTCTAAAACTTATCCTAAAAATTTGGCACGTATAGGATATTTATTTTTGATAATATTTAATATATTTTTATTTTAATTTAAATTCTCACTAATAAATACAAGAAAAACAATCATGTCTAAGAAAAACTCCATTCATAAAAAGTTTTAAGTTGTATAACTTATAAAAAAAATTATATATTTTTTTAAATATATATATATTTTTTAATATATATATATATATATATATATATATATATATATATATATATATATATAATTTTAAAATTAAATATAGGGTTAAATATGTTTTTGATCCTTAAGTTTCAGTAAATTTTGCAATTAGTCTCTTTTTTAAACTTTATACCAATTTAATCTTTCATTTTTAGAAATGCGTGAATTTAGTCATTCTTATTAAATTTTGTTAAGTTTATTTGACATTCTAAATGCATTTTATGATAGTATTTGAGTTAATATTGAAGCGAAAATATGTTAAACTGTGTAAACAATTTAAATACTATCATAAAATGCACTTGAAACATTATATAGACTTAACAATATTTGATTAAAAGAACTAAATTGATGTATTTTTTAAGATAAATGACTAAATTAACCAAATTTTTTTTAAAAAAAAACTAATTTTAAATTTCACTTAAATTTAAGGGATTAATAACATATTTAATTCTTAAATATATCACTGTACCAAATGCAATCGTAAGCGATATAGGTATAGTATCCACGCATCAGAGGTCCAAAGCAAACAATTGTCATAACTGTTGTGCAGAGAAATTTTGGCAGCTACTTGGGAAGGTTATAACTGTGTTAATATTCTGAGCATATCAACCATATGTAACGTACTGTAGGAAACTCTTTTCTAATGCACCTGAAGACAACATAATTACAACTCGGATAGAGATCAATCGTCAGAAAAAAAAAATCATATTTTTTTACGAAGATCTTTTTAATGGTTGATAAAATTACCTTCAAGGTATAAATATATTCTTCAAACAAAATTTTAATTGCTGCATAATCAAATTTAAAATGAAAAAAAAAAGTGTCATGCTCCCATAAACGTGAATTTAATGACTTTCAAACAGAGTTCAATAATAGAGGTGGGGAAAAAAAGAAGAATCACGCACATTGTTCAATTTTGGACGGTGATTTAAGGGAGTGTTTTCAACGTGTGAAGTAGAGATAAAACTTCTTCAAAAAAGTATATAAATGAAAATAAACTTTATCTTACTTAATTAGTTTAATTGAATTGAATTTAAATTAGGATTTATTATTTTAATACTGTACTAGAATCTTTAAAATCTTAATTTAATTTATATCATGTTATCTTATATTAAACGTCATCAATTATCATCACGTTTGAAAGGTGTAATCCTTCACTCTTTGTTAAGGATGGGTTTATATAGATAATAAAACTTACGAACTTGAGAAAAAAATAATTGAGATGTTAGAGTAAAATATTAATTTTTTAACTAAGTAAAACTTTAAAAAAGTATTGAATAAGAAAACAAAAAGTATTTCAACCGTTTTGCTAAGCTTATTGCAATTGTTGTGTGGATAGACACAAAAAGTATAGTTGCTTTAGTTTTGTCCTTCCTATCATATTCATGATCGTGATTGTGATTCTTTAACTCCTTTATTCTTTTTTCAAATATTCTCAAGTCGCTTTTGAGAGTTTTTGAAGAAAAATGAAATGAATCGATCAATAATTTTGAAATTAAAAGAATTACTTAATGTAAATAAGTTAATTTTATAAAGTTTACTTAAATTTAAAGTTTACTTCCTAATATATCATTAAACCATTTAAAATTTATCATAATAAAATTTATTGTTTGTGAAAATTATTATATCATCTGTTATAAGATTACCATTAATATATAGTTTTATGATTGTGATATGAGTTAAAAATTTCACATATTAACTAAGAATAAAATCTATAACAATATATAAAGGGGATTCCCCTTTTTGTGTCCACTTTTCAAAATACCGATTTTACCCTTTAAATATAACAATTTATTAAATTTTAAAAAATTGACCGTTACTTTTACAAACTTTTTATAAAATCAGATGTCTCTGTTTCTTCTCTTCTTCTTTATTTATCAATGGTTATTCTTT
>Ga0214544_1004286_pt1 | contig 28762 bp, 40 predicted proteins | sample CNSS3metaG_FD_160074 | JGI IMG/M metagenome (GOLD analysis project Ga0214544, IMG submission 160074) | Root nodule microbial communities from cowpea collected in UCLA plant growth center, Los Angeles, California, USA - CNSS3 | ecosystem: Host-associated > Plants > Roots > Nodule | place: USA...
ACCAACTTACACATAGTACAAATTAAAATAAAAATAAATTTTATATTTGATAACTTAAAAAAAACACATTTTGCGTCTTAGATTAGCGTTGCTTCTAATAACATCACGTTTTGTCGGTATTATTGTTGAGTTTTTTTAACAGTTGAGGAAAGGATTTTGTTGTCGTGAGGAGAAGATGAGAGGCGTTGTTGGTCTCTTGTCAAGCGTACCAAAAGTCAACTGTAGTATAATAATTTTTAGTAAGAGTGTCAAACCCACGAGGAACGGAGTCAGTGAAAATTAATAATTATCTCAATCAGCATATGTACAAATATTTTAATTTGATTTGACATTAACTATTGCATACATAAAATTAATACAGTAAAAGTGGAAAAGTTTAGAAAAATACAGTAAAAGAAACTGAGATTGAATTTCATCTATCTCCCTTGTCTGTAATCTGGATGAATATAATATATAACATCTGAAAATACCAATATTGATGCACACTCAAAAAATCATTTATGCCGATCCCTCACGTATAAAATTCATAAGATTAGTTCCCTGAATATTGATTCCTCACATATTCAACAAACTATCCAGCATTACGGTCGAGTGTTAAAAACAATTGATATATTGAGATCTATTCCTAGCATCACAGTATATCAAGTATCATTGTTCAAATCAGATTTTCAGAAATACTTTCCAGTCAGATCTAAAAATCAAAATCAAAACATCTATTGATCAGATAGAAGTAAGCATTAAGAGCAGAACAATAATACCAATACTGAGTAAAACAGAAATGCTATATATAAATATCACCAGATTACATCCAAGTTCGAGTAGATTACATTCAATCCCAAAGGAGAAGATTAGCCACTCATGGTAGCTATCAAATCCTAAGAACTAAAGAAGAAGAAGAAGAAATATGATCTGTGTTATGCTCTTGGTAGCAGCTCTGCAGCACGGATGCACTCCTCTTCCAAAATCTTTAGCTGCCTTCACTTCCTGATGCACGGAAAATTTATACCCACGAAGGTCTCGCTCAAGCTACCTAAGTCTCGCTTGAGCGAGACAACATTTTTCATCCTAAAGAAAGCCTCTCGCTTGGGCGAGACATGCTGAAGCCAACATCTCGCTTAGGCGAGCAAGAGTACTTCGAGCTGAAGAAAGGATCTTGCTTAGGCGAGATTGGCAGCATCTGATCTCGCTTGGGCGAGAATGGCGGCAAGAGAGGGTCTCCACTGCATGATCGCTCGCTTAAGCGAGGTCCTGCGTTGCTTATGCAAGAATGGCGGCAATGGCTTTAGCTTAGGCGAGCATGCTTTGGTTTTGAGTGACCTTGACAGCATTTCTTCCCTATTTTCTCTGTTTCTTGCTTTCTCCTTTGCTCATCTTAAGTTCTTTCCTTTCTCTACTCTATTGTACCTGAAATTTACACAAAACAGGGATCAAGTGACTTCTTTTCAACAAAAACTTGGAAGCTCATTCTTTTCTAGATTTAGAGAGAATCAATCATGATATAAACATAAATTAAGAACATAAGTGCCCTCATTTCATATGAAAATTACTCATTTTTGGCACTTATCAAGGAAGTGGGAGGATAGACTGTTCAAGGGTAAACGTTGGATAAGGGAGGATAGACTTTTTGGCCTATGGTTTTAAGGGGGTGGAAACATGATGAAGGTAAGAAATTTCAAACAAGTTAGTGGTATCATCAAGGTTTAGCTGCGAGTTTTCCAAGTGTGAAAAGAGTCCTTAGAATGTTCGAGAGGAGTATTGACAAAGGTCGGAGTGACTAGTAAGACATATGGTTTAAAAAGGGTGGATGCGATGTTGAGAAAATAGGATGTTAAGTCTATAAACAGGGGAGTCAAAAGGGTTTTGCAAGTTCCATTGAAGTTTTGGAGGAAGGTTTCTCAGCGATGATTGATTCCTTGTCACGGCAGACATGAAAGGATCATCATTTTGAGTAAATAGATAAGTAACTTTGTGTGTTGATTAGGGTAGCGCAACATGATGACGACAAGTGATACTTATGAAGGGTAAGAGGTGCGTGAAAAGAACTATCTTACTCACGACCTAAAGTATTACTACGACAACTAGTTCTTGTTGAACAACTAACGTGTCATTCTTATGAGTATCAATTAAAGATGTTCAGAGAATAATTTAGAGTTGGAATTATGGGGTTACTTAGAGAAAGTTGTGCAAAAGTAGTAGGAGATGGTTTGAGTTATGATTTCAAGCTAGAGTGCCAACTTGGAATTGAGAAAGTGAGAGTAGATGTTTAGCCAGGGAATGGAATTCAAGATCCGTGATTTGACGAGTTAAAAGTAAGGGTTGATCGAGAAACATAAGTGCTTGGGTTGGAAAGAGAATGTGTGAGGAGATTTCATTAGTTTAGTCATCCGACTAGAATTAGTGAGTCTCTCAACAAGGTTGGGGAAAAAGCAATTCAGAAAAATCTTGGTTGAAAAGTATATTAGAATTGATAGGCATAAATCAAACTAAAAATTTCAAGTCAAGGAAAGACATGGTTCTAAGGCTTTTGTGGAAGGATGGTTACAAGTTAGTAGATCAGAAATGAAGGTGAGATGCCGAAATGAATTTGGTGGTTGTTAAAGCGGGAAATGTAATTTGGAAATGGAATGACTTACTTGTGGATTTTGCTACCATTGGTTGAGGTAGTACAGAATGCAAGATGTTATGAGTGTCTTTATGCGTAAAAGTGGTCAAGAGAGCTGATGGTGAGGTAGTAGGCCAGAACTCAATAGTGATCAAGTCAGTGGAGTGATGCATAAAGGAGCGAACAAGGTGACGGGAAGTGATAACGAACATGCTTTAGTTTGAGACTTAAAGTGATATGAGACTTTGATAAAAACCTACAAGAGGTATGGGAGAGCATATGGTGGGTGAGTCAGTATATCAGATACAAGTTAGTTGGGCAAGTATGAGGGAGCAATCTCAGTGTTAAGGTTGCAAGTTGGAAGTTAGTTCGAGTGTAGTGACTAACCCAATTTACATTGTTGGACACATATCGCATAGCACAAAGGTAAAGTTTTCGGTGACTATAGGTGTTGGAGTCATCAAATCTGTCATGTCTAGGTGGTGGTTGTCGGAGGGCGTGAGGAAAAAGCGATTTTCTTTCTATCCCATCGAAGAATTTTCGAGGACAAAAATTTTTGTTGTTGGGGAGAATGTAAAACCCTATTTTTATTTCTGCCCTAATTTAAAAAGGGCTGCCCCAAATTAGTTGGGCATAGGGCTGGCCCATAGGGTTGGCCCATAGGGTGTCCAAAGCCCCTAAGGCAGCCTAACCCCTCTCATTCTGCCACACTTTGCAAAGACAATGTTCTTACCCTCTTTCCCTTCTAGTAAAAGCTCTGCTAGGGTTTGGACATTTCCCTCTTCGAGCTCATGCAACTCCATTGTTTCTGCTCACGTAACTAATTTTTCCTGTGTCTTCATTGTTTTCAGCTTTGTAGTCTTGAGTCTACCTAGGGTTCACCTTGGCAACCCATTTTGAATGGTTCCACTATTTTCCAACTCCCTAAAATGTTCTTGGAGCTGTTGTACTCACTAATGTGGTGTTAGAATCCTCTGCTAAACCCTTTCCAGGTAAGGGAAGCTAGGGTTTCATGTTATTTCTATTTTATACGAATAATGTTTTGTGAAATATGAGAAGAGATTGGGGAAAACGTTAGTTTTTGGTATATTTCTAAGTTAGGGTTCAAATGTTCATGAAACTGTGATATTTGACGTTATTTATCGTATTCTGGATTCGTCGCACAGTCGCTGAGCAAGTGCCTTTGGTCGTTGGGCGACTGTGTGTGTTTCTAATACGCGCAGTTTTAGTAAAATTGACTTTCCCTACTCATTAACCGTTGGATTGAGCTCAAATTTTGACATTTGGTTCATAACATGCTATTTTATGGTTTGATTGGTTGGATCGTCAATTAGATATCTGTAGCTTGAAAATTGTGTCACGCATTACTACAATGATTTTGGTTTTGTGATAATAATTTTTCTTAGGAATTTTGGTGTAAGAATTATGGTAGACGGTTGTGCTTGATTGTATGGAATTGCAGGTACTTAAATGTTGGCACTCATTTATTTGGGATGAATACTATTTTGTGATATATGTATGTCTTGGTATGAATTTATAAAGTATGAGATGAATGAATTTGCATGAGTGATGTGATTCATGAATTGTGAATGATGAACTTGGATAAATCTTGTCATGCGATTTCAATGAAATGGGTGGTTATATATGTGGTCATGAATTCGGTATGAACAATAAGGTTACATTGATTGCATGGTGTCCCAACCGCACATAAGCATATGGTCTCGACACCCCTAAGTCTATTCGTCACTTCTCTCCTTAAGACTGGGAGGCTGATGTCCCAACCACACCTAAGTATACGACCTTGGCAAAACCTGACCACATACCCTATACCAGGTACCCCTTCTACAATAGGCGACCCTTAACAAACATCTGGGCCATATACCCTCCACCAGATATTGGGCCAGAAAGCCCATGTCAGGTAGGACCCACAGGTAAAAAAGGTATAAATAGCACACTGTTCTATGCATTGATTACGCATTAAATATTCTTTGAAACCACTGACATCACCAGCACTGACTTTGGCATCGAAGTGTCTTTTACAAGCACACCTACATCGTGACCAGAGTCCCTTGGAACTAGAAGATTCATCCAACAACTCAACACCGCAGCCGTCCACCAGACTTGTGAAGTACAACTTGGTCCCCTAAGAACAATTGGCGCCCACCGTGGAGCCTGAAGATTATTTCGCAAGTTCAGCATACCATGGTGTCCACAAGAAGTAGACCAGCTGAAGTACCCACTAGACCCCCCATGATGGAAGTGGCGGGCGCCGGTCCCTCATCTGACATATCTCGCATTTTGGAAGCTCAGGCTAGAATGCAACAAGAGTTCGCAGAATATAAAAAAAGGAATGTAGACGAAATGGAAGCCCTAAGAGAAGAGAACTCACGACTCAAGAGGAAGATTGAAGCAGACAAGGCGGTGGGAGGACCTGGGATCGTCCCTTCTAGGGCAGACCCCCCACCTGCCACTAAAGAAGAAAATGAATACAAGCCCCCGGGCCACACTACTGGTGGCAACTACAGCCCTTTCGCTTCCCGAAGAAACCGTAGGCACCTGTTTGTCGACGAAATCGTAGAAACGTCACTCCCTCATAAGTGGAAGGCTCCAACCGTCACCTACGATGGCACTACTGACCCATACGAGTTCATATCAATCTATACCAACCAGGTCGCCCTCTATTCGACTGACGACGCCGTCCTGTGCAAATCCTTTTCTGTTGCGCTCAGAGGATCGGCGTTAGAATGGTTCATGAGCCTACAACCCTACACTATAGATTCCTTCAACACACTTACCACTTCTTTCACCACCCAGTTCGACACCAGCCGCCGACACGATCTCACATCCATGTCGCTCTTGAACCTAAGACAGGAGGAAGGAGAGTCCCTTCATACTTTCATTGACAGATTCGGTGTAATCGCCATGAAGATCAAGGATCTCACCCCAAACTTAATACTGCATTATATGGTAATGGCACTAAGGCCAGGACCATTTGCTGATGAGCTCGCCATGCGCTCGCCGCTGGGAATGCATGAACTACGAAAGAGAGCATCGATGTTTATCAGAGTCGAAGAGATGCAGCATTACCAAGATAGGTTCTGGGCCCCCAACCCATCTAGAGGCCAAGAGGGCCGGCAGGGAACTCGTGGGACGGGAGCCGGTCCGCCCCAAAGAAAGGAAACAAGCCAGATTCTCTAACTACACCCCCTCAATGCTCCCAAATCCCGCATTCTTGACGAAGTGCTATAGGCAGAACTTATTGCCCCACCTAAGAGATTTTAGAACCCACCAAATGCCGACCTCAACAAATACTACCATTACCATCGAAACAATGGTCACACAACAGAGGAGTGCGAGACCCTCCGTGATAAGATAGAAGAGCTTGTACGCATCGGACACCTGCGACACTATGTTAAGAACACGGTCGAAGGGAACCCCAGGCCCCAGTACGAGAAATACCCGCACAAAAACATTTCGCGAAGGGATGACCCATGGAGCGAACCAAGGGAACCCAGGCGTGAACCCAAAAGAAACACAAACGCTGAGCGAAGAAGGGAGGAACCATCATAAGGAGGAAGACGCCCAGAAGAAAGACCCCCCCTGAGAGGGACGATAAACACCATATCAGGAGGGTTTGCCGGAGGCGGATGCTGCTCCTCCAGAAAAAAGCACCTAAGGGCAGTCCAGTCTCTCCACGCTATCTCAAGGGCACCGAGGAGACGGATGCCACCCATCACCTTCATCGACTCTGACTTTCAAGGAGTCGACCCCAACCAAGACGACCTCGTGGTCATAACCGTAGAACTTGAAGACTTCGTGGTAAAGAAAATGTTGATCGACCAAGGCAGTTCAGTAGATGTCATTTACTGGAAAACTTTCCTACAACTGCAGATCCCTGCTGAAGAACTAACCCCTTATGACGAACCTATATACGGATTTTCTGGAGAAAGGGTGCCGACCTGAGGATATGTGGACCTTCACACTACCTTCGGAGAAGGAAGACAAACCAGAACGATCCCGATTTGATATCTCATAGTAGACGCCCATACTTCATACAATATGTTGTTAGGGCGCCCCTCTCTCAACTCGCTGGGAGCCGTAGTTTCCACGCCACACCTCGCCCTAAAGTTCCCCTCAACATCTAGAGATATCATAACCGTCCACGGTGACCAGAAGGCGCCACAGAATGCTATATGGCCAGCCTAAAGCTTCCATACCCCCATCTCACGACCAATAACGTCGAAAAAACACAAGCTGCGATCGTTGTCCAAGAAGAAGATCTCGACCCTCGAATCAATAATGAGGCAAGAATCGAACCAGTGGGAGAAACCAAGCCTTTACCATTAGACCAACTAGACCACTCCCTGCAAATAGGGACCACAATGGAGAGCGAGGGGGAGAAAGCGATAGAAAATACCCTCAAACAGAATGCGGATCTCTTCGCCTGGACAGCCGCAAACCTACCCGGTGTCGACCCTAGGATCGCCGCGCATAGGCTCTCCGTGTTCAAAGAAGCTAAACCCATCTCCCAAAAGAAAAGGAAACTGGGGGAAGAACGAAGACAGGCTGCTAAGTGCGAGGCATAAAAGTTAATGAAAGTAGGCTTCGTTGGAGAGGCGCGGTACACTACCTGGCTAGCGAACGTCGTTCTTGTTAAAAAACAGAACAACAAATGGCGTATGTGCGTCGACTACACGGACTTGAACAAAGCATGCCCCAAAGACGCTTACCCATTACCTAACATAGACCGCCTGGTAGATGGAGCCGCCGGAAGTGGCACCCTCAGCTTCCTAGACACATACTCTAGGTACAACCAGATACTGATGGCAGAAGATGACGCGATCAAAACCGCTCTCATTACAAAGGAGGGAAGCCTCTACTATAAGGTCATGCCCTTCGGGCTCAAAAATGCGGGCGCTACCTACCAAAGGCTAATGGACAGGATTTTCAAACCCCTACTCGGTAACAGCGTCGAAGTGTAAGTCGATGACATAGTGGTTAAGTCCCCCAACCCCACCCAGCACGCCTTGGATCTCGCTGAAGTTTTCAACGCCATATGGAGGTACAACTTGCGCCTCAATCCGGAAAAATGCACCTTTGGAGTTGACAGAGGTAAATTCCTAGGATTCATGTTAACCCGACGTGGCATCAAAGCAAACCGATGCCAGGCCATCATCAGCATGCGCAGCCCCACCAACGTTAAAGAAGTACAAAGACTTGTTGGACGACTGACAACCATTACACGTTTCCTCCTCAAGCTTGCGGACAAAACCAAGCCTATGATAAACCTGCTCAAGAAGTCCGCCAAGTTCGAAAACGCAACATGCCAAGAAAACTTTGACCAACTGAAACTATTGCTAGCCACACCACCAATCCTAAACAAACCACAGTTCGGTTCCCCCTTGTTAGTATACATCCTAAACTCGTGCAAGAATTTGACGGCACGCAACAACCCATCTACTTCACCAGTCGCATACTTCAAGATCCTGAGACGAGGTACCAAATGGTCGAAAAGATAACACTCGCACTAATCACAGCGGCACGGTGACTCCGACCATACTTCCAAACACACCCAATTATCGTCAAGATGGACTACCCTATTCAAAAAATTCTCTAAATGCCAGACTTAGCAGGAAGACTTTCATCTTGGTCCGTTGAGCTATCCGAGTTCAGTATCAAATACGAACCTCACGGCCCCATCAAGGCACAATGCCTGGTGGACTTTACAAATGATTTACAACCACAAGAACCCACATATGAATGGTGGATCATGCATGTTGACGAATCATCCAACACAAGAGGAGCCGGCGCCGGAATCGTCCTCGAAGGCCCAAGAGGCATACTCATTGAACAATCCCTCTACTTCACTTTCAAAACTTCAAACAACCAGGCAGAATACGAAGCCATTGTGGCAGGACTGCACCTAGCTCTTGAAATGGAAGTCAAACGCTTGTTATGTAAAGCTGATTCCAAACTCACCGTCGGACACCTCAATGGTGAATACCAAGTCAAAGATGACCTCCTATCCCAATACTACCACCTGGCAATGAACTTGATAGAAAAACTCGAAGAATTCAAGATCGAACATGTACCTCAAAGCGACAATGTCAAAGCCGACCTCTTGTCAAAACTTGCAAGCACGAAAAAGAAGGGTCGCTACAGGTCCCTACTACAGCAAGTACTCACTATCCCATCCATACAAGCACACGCGGAATGCTTTGAGGTCACCACTCAAGAGTCCTGGATGAGTCCCTTCATCACATATCTCGAAACAGGCAAGATACCTGCCAACCAAGAGACATGATGGGCCAGGAAAGCGGCAAGATACATGCTGATAGCTGGAAAACTCTATAGAAGAGGCTTCAGCAAACCCCTACTCAGGGGCATCATGAACGATAAAGCATCCTACGTCATGAAGGAGATACATGAAGACACATGTGGATACCACTCGGGCCCGAAAACAATGGCGGCAAGAATCCTCCGGGTAGGATACTTCTGGCCCACAATGGAACAAGATTGCACCAATTTTGTCAAGAAATGCCAACCCTGCCAACAACACGGACCCTTCCCCCACCTACACCGAGAACCACTCCATCACATAACGTCACCCTGGCCATTCTCCAAATGGGGAATGGATATAGTAGGACCATTCAACCCCGGAAAAGGACAAGTTAAGTTTCTCCTAGTCGCGGTAGATTACCTCTCCAAGTGGATTGAGGCTGAACCGCTCGCAAACATTACGGCCAAATAAGTCCAACGATTCTCTTGGAAAAACATCATTTGCCAGTACGGGATACCCCACACTGTAATCACGGACTACGGGAGACAATTCATTAACAAGGGCCTCGCAGAGTTCTACCAAAACCTCAACATTCAGCACATTACGAGCTCGGTTGAACATCCGCAAACTAACGGCCAAGCAGAAGCCGCGAACAAGGTCATCCTCAACCAATTAAAGAGAAGGCTCGATACTGCCAAAGGAAAATGGCCGAAAGAACTCACGGAAGTACTATGGGCATACAGGTGCACCCCCAATCCTCTACTAAGGAAACTCCATACAGCTTAGTCTATGGCACTGATGTAATGATACCTGTCGAAATCGGGGAAACTTCCATCCGTCAAACTCACTTTGAACCCATCCCCAACGAAGCATGCATGAACACACACCTCGACCTGCTCGTAGAATGGAGAGAGCGAGCGCACATCCAAGACATGGCTACCAAACTTCGAGCAACAAGAAAGTACAACTCAAAACTCGACCCCCGGTCCTTTCACAAAGGAGATTTAGTCTGGCGGCTGACAAGTAAAGCGCGGAAACATCAAGAGGTAGGCAACGACGCGTACCGACTAGAGCGACTATCGGGAGACCCTATCCCCAACACTTGGAATGCCTCCCATTTAAAATTTTATTTTAGTTAAGTCATGTATTATCTCGTCACTGTAATCAAAGATGTACTTCATAACTTGGTATTTTTCCCTAAGGAGGGTTTTGGCCAGGCAGATTTTAATGAGGCATCTACCAGTAATGAAAGTTCGACGATTACAACCATTCCTTGAATTGCACAAGCTCTCGGCCTCTAATCTAAGAGCCACCGGATGTCGTCTAACCAACATCTCCTAGCCTCTAATCTCAGAGCCGTTGGTCGAACACAACTAACCACTTCCCAACCTCTACTCTAAGAGTCGCTGGTCGAAGGCCACTAATCATTTCTCGTTTCGATCTAAGAATCGCCAACCATAATAACAACCGGAAACATGGGGAACCACCCTACAAAGTATAACAACGAAAAAACACAAGTAAAAATAAACAAGTTGGCATCCGACAATAAACGCTCGAACCTTCAAAGCATATACGTAGCAAAGAGCACAAACAACGAATAAAAGATACAATAACTAAGCACCAAACGAACCAAAGAAACCAAAACACTTTTCTTTTCATTAAAACCAAAGCGTCTTTACAAAAAAGTAACTACAATCTGCCAACAATAAAAGCAGAAACCCCACATATCATACCCCGACCTAACAAGAAATAACAAAAAATTTCGGCGACCTCGCCCCCAACAACCTAACTACTAATCAGAAACCTCGTCATTAACTTCCTCAGAAATTTCCTCCACATCCTCAACATCCCCCTCACCATCCTCCCCCTCCGGCACCACCTCGTCTGCGTTACCTAGAGAAGTAGTAGAAATCGCCCCTCATTCCCCACCATTATGACCTCCTGCTCGGCCTTTAAGCGGCTAATTTTTGCCACGTCCAACATGCGATTATCATACACATCCAGATTCACGTTAAAATAACAGTCCGACACAGAAACCTCCTTATATAAAAAATCGACCTGCCTCAAAGCCTTTTGAAACCCATTCACATGTTCCGAATACACGGCCTACTGCAATCCATATATCTCACTGGCCGCCTCCTTTGCAGCCAACTCCTTAGTAGCAATGATCTCATCTATTTCCACCTGCTTTGCTTTCAGTTTTTTCTTCACCTCTGTAGCAATGATCTCATCTTAATTTCAATCTCTTCACCTCTGCCTCCAGCTTCTTCTTCTCCTCAACCCAAGATTGCTGATCACTTTCCCTCAACTTCTTCAATGAAGCAATCTCCTCTGCCAGTTTCTTCTTATCCCCGACACCCATCTCCTCCTGCAGCATAGTCGTCACCCTCCTACTCAGCACAACTCCCCGAGCCAGATACTCGTTCAAGGCTCTCATCACCAACCCATGATCAGCCACCTCCACTACGCCCACCTCGGGATCACTCAACTTAATCTCGACCCCTTTCCTCATCTGGATCCTACTTTTCTCGAACCCCCTAAATCTGGATTGCTCGACCTACTTGACCCCACACCCCCGGTCTTTGCGAAGGCACGCAACCTCTTCCTATAAAACCTATGACAATTAATTAATTAAATATTTAATTAATTAATAAATGCGGGTAGAAAGCGCCTTTATGGCATTATTTATTGGTTTATGTGACGTGGAAAAGTACTAGCTCAAGTGGTTGAGAGTACTTAATTTGTGTGAGAGGACTTGGGTTCGAGTCCTATGTATGACAATTATGTGTTGATTGTTTTATTATTGATTTTTATAATATGTATGGGTATGGAATTGGCATTGTAATCTGATCATGATTAGAATGTATCACTAATATGAATTGGTTGAATTGGTTATACACTTGAGGGGTGACTAAATGGTCATGGGTTCAAACTTGGTTAGGAATGAAATTGGAATTTTATTTTTTTATTGTAGTTTTGGAGAGAATATGAGAGGGCAACAGTAAACCTAGAAGGGGCAACCAAGGAGGGGGCTGGAGATCATCTTATAAAGGTAATTAAATGAGACTTAATCACCCCAAAAGGCCTAAATTCGTTCCACCCTTTAACCCAATAATAAGACACATATAAAAGGCAAAAATTGAGGTGGAAAGGGGTTTTTTGCAACTATTTTCGTTTTGGGTGAGAGGAGAGCAGAGATTGGAAGAGTGATAGGAAAAATTGAGAGTGCAAGGGCTGAGTGAGAGAGAGTGGTGGAAGCAAAGAATTTGGTGCACCAAGGAATCCCTAGTCTCTTTGCAAATTCAATCAAGAATTCAGGTTAGAGGAGCTGAACCCGAAAAATTGTAGTCTTTAGGTTATACTTGTTGAGTGTGTTGATTTTGTGTGATGGAATTCGCATTGTATATGAGATTGATGGTTTAATGCTATAGATTTCGAGTTGTTTATGGGATGAATTCGGGGTGGGTGATTGGGTACTTTTTTATTGAGAATTTCTTATGAATTGATGCTCATGATGGCTATTCTGTATTGTACATATTCTTATGGTATGAAAATCGGGAGTGGAAGTCTCTATTGCGTGTATAATTTGCTATTCTGTAATTGTAAAGTTGTCTAGTTGAATTGGTGTGAGTTGAGGGCGTAATGGGTTTTTGGTGCAGTACTGGCGTGCGTAAAACAGTCCTAAAATCTGCAAGTCTCGCTCAGGCGAGCCTAGCTCGCCTAGGCGAGACATGCAGGGACTCACATTCTTACCTCACTCGAGGTTCTCGCTCAGGCGATGAGTATTGATTTTGAGCGACTCATACACTCGCTCAGGCGAGTGAGGTTCGCCTAAGCGAGATCGTGATGAAATGTGCGCGTGTTGAGCGTGACTTCTCGTCCAGGCGAGGGGTTTTGGGGTTTGGGCGACGAACTCTCTCGCCTAGGCGAGAGTGGCTCGCCTAAGCAAGATGTCTTGGTCATGTGTGCTGTGTTGGTGTGCTTGTAGCTCAAGCGAGATCAGATTAAGGGTTTAGGCGAGGGGATCTCGCCTAAGCGAGATAACGTGATGTTGTGGCTGTTTTAAGCTGATCTTGTGATTGTGTTTTGGCTGTTTATACTAAGGTTAGGTTGTATATGCATGTGGTGTGGTGTTTGGGCTTGAAGGACTAAGTCCATTAAGGGTCTGGGATGTGCTCGGAGGTTGGACACATGATGGGCATAGAACTAGTTGAGTTCCCGTCAGCTACTAATGGGCGAGGAGTCCTTACTATGGTGATTGCATGTGTTGGGTGCACGATGGGCAAGGAACTGTGATGTTCCCGTCGGCTACTATTGGGCGAGGAGTCCATAGTATGGTGATTGCGTGCGTGTCAGGGTCGAAGTATGAAACTTGGATGTTTTACTACAGACGAGGAGTCTGTAGGGCAGGACTTGAGTGGGATAGGCTCATAGGGTTGGACCACGAATGAGTTAGTTTCGTGGGAGCACAGGGAAGTCCTAAGACCTAGTTCATGCATATGACTCATGAAGGACTATGAGGTCATGGTTGGGTGATTTGGAAATTATGAGTTTTGTACTTATGTTGTTTTGAGTTGGGAAACATGTTTATTTCATATATCTGTTTATATTTTATTGTGCATAGCTCACCCTATCTGTGTGTGTATGGCGATGATCGGATAATGTGTTATCCGGGAGCAAATGATTTGACAAGTGAGCCAGGAGATGCTTAGAGACGGAGAGCATGGGCTACTTGGGATTTTGAAAGAAACTCTATTGTTTTGATTTTGATGTAAATATTTTTATGTTGAATTTTAATATCATTTATATATAACGATATGGTACATTCGAATTATGTATGGTACCAGTTATGTTCTTTTTAAATTTTCCCGCGTTTTTGGGAAATAGTTTATGTTCAATGCAGTATTTATTGTGATTCAAATTTTATTTAATTAATATAAGTAATATTCCTTAGGAATGTTACACTTCCTATCTTTCCCAACGCCTTTCATTTTGGACGGAGCCAGCCTCTTTGCAGTAGGAGGACGATACACGTCCACAACCGGGCCAACCAAATTAGGCGCTTGCAATTGACCCTCCGCCTTGGCCGCATTCCCTATCTTATCATGAATCTTGACGAAGAGATCAACCTCCCCACCCATCTTCTTCACATGATGATCCATCACACCTACACAAGACAAAGTTCTTCAGATTAGTCCAACACTAGCAATAACCAAAGATGAAAAACACATACCACATAAATCTCTGGCGGGCTTATCCGTCAGATAACAACAGACAACCCATTTGCTGGCCACCCTAGTCGGCAACCTCTCAAGCACATCCACTACCCGCTTACTCTCGACATCTAGCACGTCCTTGGTCTAATAAAACGGAAACTTCGGAAACCCATTCTCGTCACAATACAACAAACGCCCATCCGTCAAAATACGCACACGGAAGAAACCATCCTTAAACTTCTTAAATGACTGAGTAAAGTCGTCCAACAAACCAACCTTAGGACGACTAATCAAGGAAAGCCACGAAATTGGATCCCTCGGTCGCGTCACATAGAAATACAAAAAACTATCAGGGGTTGGCGTCAAATACAACGCTTTACAAATAAGCCTGAAAGCTTGAAGACTCCCCCAGCTATTCAGAGGGAGTTAAGTAGGCGCCACATTAAGCTTCTGCAAAACACCCATAGTAAACTTGTCTAAAGGTAACCGGACATGCAACTTCACGAACATACAAGCGTAAACATAAAAGAAATCATCCTCCAACCCCTCACGACCGTGACACACAGTCTCCACCCAGCTCACCCGCTCAATGGAAACAACATTTGTATCGGCCCCCCTCTCAAATAGCTAAACGCTATTCAACCACGACCTGAGAAGCCTCAACCAGCGATACTTCGAAAAACATTCCCTAACGCCCTCGGCCACCCAATCATAACCCTCCCTCTTCGGCCAAAGAGAGTTGCCATGCTCACTAGCCAAATCTTCGCGCACTTCCCTCTCCACCTCGATATGGAAAGATTCGAACGAAGTGCTAAAAAACTTTAGCCTAAGACCCCCAAAACTAGCTCCAAAATCACTGAATTAGAACCACTAGAAGAAGTCGACATACCTCGGCACGCGGCAGCAACAAAAGCAAGAATAACGCTATACTTAGAGAGAATTGCAGTAAAATCCCAGACACCAGAATCACAGTCCAGAAGCAAATGCGCGAAACCATATATAAAGCCACACTAGTGGCCCTTCCTCATCATCCAAAACCTTGGAAGCCCAAGGCCCAACCGCCAAAAAATGCTTCGAAAAGCGCACCCTGACAAACGCAGAACACCCAACAATCATGTCTTTTCACTAACACCCTATCAACTGAGATTTACGACGTTTCAATAAACCTGACATCTTGACAATTAACATAGTGGCCCAAACGCGCGAAGATAGTGGCTAGCCAAAGCTAAAACGTAGCGGCCCAAACGCGTGAAGATAGCGGCCAGCCAAAGCTATAACGTAACGGCCCAAACGTGTGAAGATAGCGGCCAGCCAAAGCTAAAACGTAGCGGCCCAAACGTGTGAAGATAGCGACCAACCAAAGCTAAAGGACAGCTACACAACCCCTAAAAATAGCCACCCTCCTCTTACACTAACAAGTTTCCACTTAAGTCTATTATGTCAGTACGCTCCTTTAGATTAGGAGGCTGAGTATACCCGTAGAGTATACGGCCAAGTCCCTTAAATGAAAATTGCAAAAATAAAACATCTCGAAGTTTATTCGTCGCTTTTCTCCTCAAAACTGGGAGGCTGATGTCCCAACCGCACCCAAGCATACGGTCTCGGCACCCTTAAGTCTATTCGTCACTTCTCTCCTTAAGACTAGGAGGCTGATGTCCCAACCGCACCTAAGCATACGGTCTCGGCACCCCTAAGCCTATTCGTCACTTCTCTCCTTAAGACTGGGAGGCTGATGTCCCAACCACACCTAAGTATATGATCTTGGCAAAACCTCACCACATACCCTATACTAGGTACCCTTTCTACAACAGGCGACCCTTAACAAACATCTGGGCCGCCCAATATGTACTAGGGGCCAAAGGCAAGCAACCCGAGCCCAACCACCATCTGGACAGTCACGACTGACAAGAAGTGCCCACCCACGATGATCTTCATAGCTGAATACCGAACACCGCCAACCCTAAGGGACTCTTTGGTAAATCCCCCTTTTACGATTGGATCTGAAAATGACCAAAAGGGAATATTGGGCTAGAAAGCCTATGTCAGGTAGGACCCACAGGTAAAAAAATTATAAATAGCACACTGTTCTATGCATTGATTACGCATTAAATATTCTCTAAAACCACAAACATCACCAGCACTGACTTTGGCATCGGAGTGTCTTCTAGAGTCCCTTGGAACTAGAAGATTCATCCGACAACTCAGCACCGAAGCTGTCCACCAGACTTGTGAAGTACAACTTGGTCCCCTAAGAACACATGGTATTGGTATGAGGTGAAGTTCTATATCCCCGAATTGGGAAGAATGGGATGGTATGAAATAAACATGGAATATGAATGAGGATGGGTTACAAAGGATGGCGTGAGGTGTTAAATGCATGATCAATATTATTTGTTTGTTTGGAATGTGATTGGTATGTTGTCAGTACGTAAATCCATGATTCTCTAGGTGAGACTTCCTGGTGGTGCTTTAGTGACCGAGACGTAATTTCATGCCCCCTGTTAGTAGGAGTCCATGGTGGTGCCCCATCTATATAATTTGGTAAGGATTCAAGGTAAGGTTGCATCTTGACATTCTAAGGAGTCAGTTAGTCTTACTTAGAGTGGACTGACTCCTGTGGTGAGAGTAGCAGGAGGCCTGAAACCCATTAAGGACTAACCTTGTGTGTGGGGGAATTGATTCATTATAACACTTGTAACACATAGCTTAGGGGTGAGCAGCTCGGGGGTGAGCAGAGGTATCCACCACAAGTGCAAGCATCCGTTGAATCCGACCAGGTTATATGTATCCGCATGAGTCGAATCGAGTCTTAGTGTATTGGTTTGAAAGTCATAACATGCTTGGGTGTTATATATATAGTTGACTACGAAAGTGTATCTGATTGCATGATGAAATTTATTTTTGTGCTCTAGCTTACCCTACTGTTTGTGGTTGTATGTTCCGTGGTGTGGTCTTTTCTTTTGCAATGATCATCAACTTGTTGATGTGAGCAGAGGTGAGAACTCCCCGAAATAATCAGGGTGATGGAGGTTCTGCTGCATAGTCCGCTTGGACTGGATCTGTGTCTTTGTGGGCTTTATTCCTGGGCTATGACCCATGTATTAGCTTTCTTCCTTTAATTTCCTTTGGATTGCTGTTGAATGTTGTAATTGGTATACTTTTGGCATCGTGGTGTGCCTAGGGTTTCGTAGGGGTTGTGTTTAAGACCCTAGGACTGCACTGCTATACTATTTGTGTGTGACGTTTCTTTTAATTACGCTTATTAATTAAATGAGACGTTACAAACATTAAAATTCATTCACCGTACACAAATTTTTACAGTATTCTAATCATTGTCTTCCAAACATCCGTTTTAGGCACCCATTCCACCAATACAATACCACCACTACAATCAAGCAATACACTAAGGAATTCATTCACACAACAACGTGAACTGACACTATCATTTTACTACACCAAAACAATATAATTGCACTTGTTTAAAACATATTTACATCATAAGCATTCACTCAAATTAGTCAAGGCTAACCCCAATTAATTTCCAGCCCAAACTCAACTTTATGCATTAAAATTAACCCCATCTCTCATGCATCTTTCTCCAATTTCTCATTAGCTAATTATAAAAAGAAGACTTCCAATATCCATCATCCACGTTGAAGCCATCAAAACTGCTATTATAATTTTTTTTTCACCAACTTGGTCCATGTAGTTTCTCTCTATTGCATCTCTTTTAATAACACACTCAACACGCTAAAACCACAAAATACAACACTCCAAAGTAATAATTCCAAGGAATATAAAATTCATTCATGCTATTATATACACCCAATCATCTCAAGTTTGCAAGACAATAAAAAAGAGAAAAGAATCAATTCCAAAATACCCAACAAAATCCTCCATACAATAGGACACACATTTTCTACAAAATAAACATCACCATCCCAACGTGATCCCCCAATTGCAAAAGAAGGAAAACACTACTTTGTCCCATCCTCGTCACAAAACAAAACATAAGGAAAAAAAGAATAGAGTAGTCTCCTTGTAATCCCATGGAGAAACCCATCCTCAATACATAATCATAAAAATCAGGAAGGCAAGCTTAACACCCCTTACCTTGAATTCTTGCAATGGGATCACTTTAGCTTATCTCCACTACTCTATTTCTCCCACTTTCACGTTGCCTTTTACTTCCCTTTTCGCTCCTCCAGTCAAATTTTACTTAGACCAAAAACCCTTTATTTTCCCTTAAGAGGTAGTATAAAAAAATAATAGAATAAAATGAAAGTAATGGTAGAATTACTTGGCTGCACAATTTTTTTAGCTCACACCTTTTCCTCTCCCACTCCACTTTCTGCACAAATCAAGATTACACTTTTGAACAATAGAAACACTAAGATTTTTTACTTACACAAAAATCTCAACAACATTACTATAAGAAACATACTTATAGGCCTGGAATCACATCAGGAACACAACAAGAGTCACATGAACTACAAAACCTGATGGTGGCTCTCCCTAGCCAACCAAACTCAATTTCTTCAAGCTCCAACCAAGCCAAAATGCCTCCAAGATCAACCAAGATCTTAAATCTACCACTTGCAACTATATGATTCAAAGAGAGAGAGAGAGGGAGTTTTACAAAGATGAATGGTTATTTTTCACGCTAAAAAACTCAAAATCGTGCCTCAATTCTCTGAGAGACAACTTATATATTTTGGTCTTAAGTGAATTCAACAGGTTGACTTGTCTGCACAATCTGTTGATTTCACTTGACTTAAGTGAAATCAGCAAATTAAAAAATAATTCAACTGATTGAATATATTCATACAAGAAAATATATATAACAAACCTTTTAACCTATTAAAACCCATTTTAACAAATTAAAAAGGACACACTAAGGCTAACAAGACATCTAACCTATGTCATATGACCTATGAATATGGTACAACATATAAACATTATATTCTACACTTTATTTCCAGATTTAACGCAATAGAACCATGATCATCAAATATATATATATATATATATGTGTGTGTGTGTATGTGTTTGTTTGACTACAACTCTTTTTAAATAATTAAAAACAATATACAAAAAATAATATAAAATTTTCAAAGAATTGCATTATTCATGATTTTTCATTGTGAATATATATAGGAGCAGGATCAATCCTTGTGGGTTCACTTGCAAAAAACCAATCATTTTTCAAATATTTTTTCAAATAGTCTTTCTAAAACACTACGTAACTGTGATTTCTCATTTTAAATCAGAATACTTAGGAGCAACGTCAATCCTTGTTGGGCCCAAGAGTAAATTTTTTCTTATTATTTTGTTTGATTGTTGGTGAAAAACACACACACACACATACATATATATATATATATATATATATATATATATATATATATATATATATATATATATATATATATATATATATATTAAAAATCTACTTTTATTTTGCATATTAAAGGAATCTGTCTAGTGATGGACGTTGTGGGGTATTAATACATTTTCTATACGTAATCGACTCCTGGGTTACGACACTAAATCTTCACGATCTATATTTTTCCTCTCCATAACACCATTTTGTTATGGTGTTCTTGGTGTAAAAAAAATTATGAGAAATTTATTATTTTCATAAATAATAACTCAAAGGATTCATTTTGAAACTCACATTCATGATCACTCCATAAGGATTTAATTTTTAATTTTATTTAATAACTTTTGGCAAATCTTTTAAAAACTTTAAAAGCTTCATTTTTGGATGCAATAATGAATGTCGAATTGTATTGAAAAAAATCATCAACTATAACCAATGCATAAATTTTTCCTTTAATACTCCTAGTTGTAGATGATCCTAACAAATCCATGTTAATTAACTTAAGAGGCTTTTAGTAGATCAAACATTCTTTTTAACTTTTGAAATATTGTTTGACTTGCTTTCCTTTTCTGCATGCAACACAAATTTAATTGTTTATGAAAATTTAATTTTAGCATACCTAACACCAAACCTTTAGAAAATAAATGTCATAATTGGGTCACGTGAATATGCACAACTCTCTTATGCCATAACCATGCAATATCATCATTTATAATGAAATGTGAGATTTTGGAAGATGCATGAATAAAATCTAGCACATAAATGTTGTTGTGCCTTTCTCCAATCAAAGCAATCTCATTAGAATTATTTTAAAAAATCATACAACAATGTCTTTTAAAAATTACATTTAAATCATTGTCACACAATTGGGTAATGTTGAGCAAATTATTCCTTAAAACTTGAACTCATAAGACATCTTTGATGATCGTAAATTCTATTACGCATATCTTTCCTATACCAAGAATATTTCCTTTATTGTTGTCACCATAAGTGACAAAACCACTTTCTCTTTCTTTAAACTTGACGAATTTTGATTTATCTCCAATCATATGCCTTAAACATCCATTACCAAGAGACAAAAAAGAATCAGTGTTAAAAGAAGAGTTTTCAGTGGTACCTTTAACCATATAACATGTTTCTTTTGCAGTTTCGTGGATTTCTTAGTGTTCTTTTTCATCTCGCTTATCTTTTTCTCCAAGATATTTCCACATCTCCTCAACACTCTTGTAAGATATAATCTTCATACAAATGTTGAAAGTGATAATAGATAGGATGATATGTTTTTCCTTTTATCTATGCATTTTCTTCATCCTACAAATTATTTAGTATATTATCCCAATTCTTGCAACCAATAGTTTCAACAAAGGAGTCCATCTTGTTTTTCCAATTTAAAAAAGTTTTCTCCACAAGACAAATTTGAACTAATTTCAACCTTCTAAAGAAATAAATTTAGCAAATCCATTTGTAAAACAAGATCTTTGTTTTGAATAATTTTTAAAAATCAAAAGGGTTGGTTTTAAACTTTTTTTGCAAAATATTTTTTGTTTAAATTGTTTTGAACTTACAATAACCATAATGCACCTTTCTTGAATTCTAGTTTGTACAAGAACTAAAAGAGAAATAAAAGATGTTACAAAAAGATCAAAAGTACACAAAAAATTATACAAATTCAAATCACCATTGATCCTACATCCAATCTCAACTTCTCTCTAGGAAAAATTGTTTTCGCTAACAACAAATAAGTTTGCACATAACATTTATAACAGTTTAGAGGATCTTTGCCTCAACCTTACTCTATATACCAAAGAGGATCTCTGTCCTCTACACTTTTTGACCCACTTCAATAGAATCTTAGCCTTATCCACTCTTTGCCAATCCAAGAAAATATCTAGCATTATCATCTCTATTACAACCAACCTTGAAAAACACAACTAAAACTCTCAACAAACAACAACACAAAAACAAACCTAGAAAAAATTTCAATAAATAAATTGAAAAGAAGTTACCACAGTAGAAGAACACTTACAACTCTTTAACACATCACAACCTTTGAATGATCTTTAAAGCTTTGAAAGAACTTGGTGATTGTGTTTTGACCTAAGAAAATATGTGTATATTTCTCTCTAAATCATTGCGAAAGTTCTTAAAGATATTGAGATTGATAATTTTTTTATAGAGTTTTAAAAACATAATTTGAAAACAAAAACTAACGTATACAATCGATTAAATTAGTTGTAAACCAACTTTCTTAATAGACTTTTGAAAATAATTTGCAACATCTCTCTAAAGTAATCAATTACTACACAATTTAATCGATTAAACACACTCTTTATAAGTTACAACAACAAGTTTAATCGATTATGAAAAGATCCTAATCAATAATTTTACTAAAACATGTTCCAACATTATTTGAATAATAAAAGTACAAAATAGTAAACACAGTTCCTTAAGAAACCTTAATCGCTAGCCCCCACTCCGACTCTAAGCATCACCAGCACCACCTGGAATATCATTTGCTTCTGTGTAACAAGTTACACGATCATCGCCAAACACAAACAGACAGGGTGAGCTCAATATAATCAACATGAATAAAGAAGTATAACACCCTCACCCACAACATAATAATTTATAACAAAACCTCTTCTGAGAACCTTTCATTGTGCACTAGAAATCATGGCCTTCCACCATGTTCATCCAGCTTCTACACACTTTGATCATGACCTTAAGATGACACGTGCTACCACGAGCAACCACTTATGATCCAATCTTTACAAGCCACCACTCGTAAACCAACACACGTGGAAATATTACATTATGAACCACCATCTGTAACAACCAAATGGAGTTTTCCAATACGAACCACCATCCGTATTCTCACACAAGATTCCCAACATCACCGGACACAACCTATGAGTGACAATCAAGTAGAGTAAGCCAATGCGAGCCACCACTCGTAAGCTCCCTTAGGATTTCCAACATCACAGGCCACAACCCATGAATGCCACGTGTTTACAATCCATTACAAGTCACCACTCGTAAATGGGTCTCAGCATGTCTCACACCCAAAGGAATCATTCAAAGTTGTGTAATCCCTACAACACATTCCTCAAATCAGCTATGCCCCTGAGTTATCGCCTTGCGTAGCCTAAGCACCACCAAGCAATAAGCCGTTGCAAACTGCTTGGCGGGCACCACATGCCGTCAGGTGCCACATGCCTAGAGGTCATTGTTTTTACAGTTATCGCATAGCAGAACCATCCTCACCGCCAAGTGCCATCGTTTCAGTGACCATTACCTACACATTTATCACCTGTTGGAGTAACCCTCACGGACAAGCGTCACGAGCTCCAAGGACTCCATGGTGTGTAGCTCTCGCCTGGTTGTTCAATTCCCACCGCTAGGCACTACACCAATAAACAAGTTTTACTGGTTTATCCAATGCAGAAGAAATTCCAACACACACAATCACCACAAACAGAATGCACAATGCCATGTGACATACAAATCATCCCTTATAAAGTGAGTCCACCCCCATATGCCTTATAATAGATTTGTAATCCAATATATTCACTCATTTAAACTATGCCAATGCATAGAATGAATTAAGGATAAACCATGATTATAGGACTCTTATAATAGTCACCCAATCCTTCCTATTTTCATTCATAATCCCAAATAGTACTACAATTGCATTAAATCCATACAACATATTGAACTACACTTTAGTACCCCACACAAGAAATAAAACACCATGGTTATGACCAAAACATCTACCAACTACTACATCTTTTATAATTTAGGCCGCACCATACACTACAACAACCACGTTGCAGTAATTTCTTCAACCATTATCTCAATCCACCTTTAGTTGCTCCAATCCCTCAATCATATTTATTACTTCCAATATTTATAAAATACTAATTATCCAATTTTCTTCTATTTTCACGTAACTATTTCGACTTGAATTACCAACAGGTTTTCCCCCCGTTGCTCAAACAACAACCACCAGTATTGTTGATTTCTATGTGTCACCTGGTGGCAAGGACGTGCTGCTAAGCGGTGCATCGGATTTTGGGCAGTTCTAGAATTCCCTGCACCTACATGAAACCCCAAAATTTCCCTCACCCTACGATCTAGTAATTCAACCATACACTTTCACTCCTAATTAATATTCCAGCATGCACCCACCTTGCATTGCCTCATCGAATTTCCAATTTATTGTCATTAGAATTAAAAGTCAGGTTTAACAATCATTCCCAACCCTTATGCACCCATATGCTTCTCAAATCATTCAATCGTAAAAAACACAACTTGAATCATAAATTTACAACATCCATTAATCAAAAAAGCACTCATAACCATTTTTCCCTGATCACAATCACCACATAATGCACAAAAACCAAAAACAAACCAAATCCACATGAGTCGCCTAGCGGAAATTTGTCGTCGCCAAGCGATTCTTGCCAAAACCCAGAAAATTGTGTTATTCCTTATGTATCGCCTAGCAGGCCTTCAACGCAGCCAGGCGGTTCATTACCAAAAACCCAGAAATGGTGCAGAAGACTTGTGTCGCCTGGTGGACCTTCAATGCCGCCAAGTGGTTTCTAGAAAATTTCCATAAACGTGAAGAATCTAGGACGAACAGAGAGTAGAAAACACAATCATAAATCATACAATTAGGAAATTGAATTTAAACATGGGTTGTAGCTCCCCTAACCTAGATTCCTTACTCCAATTGCCTTTCTAGGGTTCTTCTCGAACACAAAATTAGCTTAGCTTCAATACACTTCCTAGCCTCTTTAAAAATTCTCCTTTTTGGTGCTCTAAACTCAATCCTCTCAACCATAATTCAATCTCTCTATCAACTCGCTAACCTACTCTTCTAACATTCATTTTTACCCTAATAAAACCCATTAAATAAAAAAAACGAATATTAATTAAGAAAATGAGTGATGGCCATTCAAATGCCATTAACATGGTAGTTTCTATGCCCCTCTAGTTTCGCGCTAGCCAAGGTTCAAACCCCCATCCACACAATTACCAAACATATGCAGAACCAACTAACCAATACATCTTTCATGACAATTCACGCACATCTAACATTATAACACTATGACCATCATTCATGCATGCACATAAAATAATCATACAATTAAACTATCACAATAATGGCATACACAATACTCAAACTTAAGTCCTCTCAACACATTCACGTACTCTCAACCACTTGAGCTAGTATTGTTTCTTGTCACAACTCCCCACCTTAATTACTATAAAGAAAGGCGCATATTGCATAGCGTTGGAGTTTCAAAGGTATTTTTGGTTGAAGTTATTGTTATTGTTGTGTATCTTAATAATAGATGTCTCCCAACAACTTAGAGTTGAAGACTCTTGAGGAAATCTAAACGAAACATTCCCAACTTTGACAACTTGGTTCTATTTCCTATTCTCACATAAGGCAATGAAAACTTGATGCCTGTTTTGTTAAATGCATGTTTCTAGGCTATATAAGGTGTAAAAAGATATTGTCTACGAGGTCTTGAATTAGGATTCAAGAAGTGTATCATAAGTTGAGAGATTGTCTTCAATGAAACTAAAATGGCTTATAAGCCAAGAATTTTAGAACTTGAGTTTTAGAGTAGTAATAATGGTAAAAAGGTTGGACTCTAATAAAGTAGAAAGTATTTGCTTTCCTACAAGGTGGTACATTAGACAAGCTAGTAGAGACAAACAAGTTTCTAATGAAGGAAAATAATTTATACTTGTCAAGGATAATTCAAGAATGTTAAAGAAAGTTGCAAGTATGATTTTGAAGACAATTGTTTTAGAAATTAAAATATATAGTCCCAATTATAGTTTTGACCATTGCATTTTATAAAATTACATTTTTTGTCTATTTATTTTTCTACAATTTTAGTGCCTTAGTTTTTAAATATTTGTAATTTCGTTTAACTTTATATTTTAAAAACACTGACTGTTATCACATAATAAGTTGGAAATAAAACTTAAAAAAAAGGAAAATATGGGTTTTTTTTTTTTTATAATGGAATAATTTTGTCAAATTATCAAATATTAACTTTGTTTACCAATGGATTATTGAAGAAAGACATTGATAAAGAGATTGAAAACTAAGATTGAAAATTAAAATTGTTTCCTCTACCTTCAATATATTTTCAATATTTTTATTTATAAGTTTCCATATGACATTTTATAATGAATTAAAAGATGTATTCATTTAATTTTCAAGTTGTTATACTAAACATACTTAAGTTGTCAACATTGAGTAAAGGGGAACATTTTTAAAACTCAAAATAAAGCAAAGTTTACTAGAAATTAAAAACTATGAATTTTTATCATTACAGTTTATCAACATGACTTCTAAGTATATAGCATGGTTTTCATAAAAAGTATATATTAAGTTTTGTAATTAAAAAGTAAATACATGAAATGAAAAATAAAAATAAAAGTACAAGGAAAAGAAAATATTGGTCCTTGAATATGTGTAGTGAGACCTCATTAAGCAATGTCATGGTGATAGTTTGTGGTATTTGACTCCATCACTGTTTGAATAAGTTTCACTCCAATGCTTTTCTCATTCTCTTGTAAATTTTGAAATCAATCAAATCATTATTTATTTTCTTTAATTCAAAAGATTAGACACCGATAAAAAAAACAAGGATTTAATGATTAATGGTTTCATATTCTTTATTACCGCAATGGCTGAGTTCAATGCATTAGAGATAGATTTTGTGTCTGCCTGTCAACAAAATCAAATAGGAAGAAAATTTTAAGCTTCAATATTACGACCAAAATTGTTCTAAATTTTAGAAAACAAAAACATAATTAAACATTATGATTAGTATGTCGTATATAATAATGAACATTACCTTAAGGTAGGTTAAAGGGATTAAGTTGGAGAATGTTGACAATTTTCTTGTCAATTTGGCAACAAATTCTTGTTTTCTTCTCTCTAATTGTGCCCATTCACTACGAAGAAAAGTATAAGTCTTATTACGATGACGATATTGGATTTTGAAAATCTTCCTCTAATGGTTAAATAAGGTTAAATGTAGGAAAAATCCTTAAAGGTGAGTGATATGAAAATTAGGATATGCAGAAGAAGGTATTATAAAAACTAAGATAGATTTCGAGACGTTATTTAGTTGTCAGAAAATTGAGAAATATTTATTTGTCAGCTATAGATTTTGAATAGTTTTTTTTCTTAGATGATTACTTGTTTTGCTTTTCTTTTTCATAATTCTTTGTTTTCTATTTTAGTGTTTACAACTTCTAATCTCATTGAGTCCCTCGTTTATATCCAATTATTTACAACTAGTTTTTTCTCCTTGAACTCAACTAGACAAGTTTACTAATGAATAAGTCATGGATTGATATGCCACGAAACACAACTGAATATCGAGATGGGTTAAATAAGTTTCTAGACTTTGCATTTGAATATTGATCTGTTAATGGTACAATAAGGTGTCCTTGTCCTATATGCCACTATAATAAATGGGAAACCAAGGACGTTGTGTTTGACCACTTAATTTGCAAGCAGTTTCCAAAAAATTACAAAGTTTGGATTTGGCATAGAGAAACATATTACACAATGCAATTAAGAGACACAAATGTAGTAAATGTGCCATCACAAAATGAAAATCCAGTGATAGATATGATAAATGATGCATTTGGGATGAATAAAAATGATGATATGGATGATGATGCATATGAAGGACCTTTCGAATTTGTAGAAACAATGCCAAATGAAGAATATGTTGAGTTGCTTAGAGATTGTAACCAAGAGTTGTATGAAGGGTGTCAAAAGTATTCAAAGTTGTCTTTTCTATTAAGGTTGTATCATATAAAATGTTTGTGTGGTATGACTAACAAGGTTATGATGATGAGTTTAGAGTTATTAACAGACACATTTGAATATGGAAAATTTCCTACTTCATTTTATGAGGCAAAGAAGGTGATACAAAAGCTTGGTCTTAATTATACCAAGATAGATGTTTGCCCAAAAAATTGCATGTTGTATTGGTGAGAAGATGAAAAATTTGAGAATTGCAAATATTGTAATAAATCTAGATGGAAGAAAAAATGTACTAGTGGAAAAAAGAAACTACCAATAAAGGTATTACGTTACTTTCCCTTGAAACCAAGGTTACAAATATTATTCATGTCTCCAAAAATAGCAAAGTCCATGAGATGACATATTTTAAACAATAACCCAGATGGATTGTTGAGACATCCAAGAGATGGTAAAGCATGGAAGAGTTTTGATCAACTTCACCTTGAGTTTGCTCTAGAACCTAGAAATGTTCGCCTTGGCCTTGCAACAGATGGCTTTAATCCTTATCGAACCATGAATAATAGTCATAGTATATGGCCAGTGATTTTAATTCCATACAACATACCTCCTTGGGAGTGCATGAAACAATCATCTTTTATTCTTTCTATGATAATTCCAGGAAAAAATGTCAGGAAACAAGATAGATGTGTACTTACAACCTTTAGTGAAAGAGTTGAATGAGCTATGGACAGAAGGAGTTGAAACATATGATTCTTTTTCAAATGAAGTGTTTGTAATGCGAGCGTCTCTCCTGTGGACAATTAGTGATTTTCCTGGACTTTGTACTCTATCTGGGTGGAATACTTATACTGGTTATTGTAACACCCCAACAAAAACCCGGTGCTACTAGATGTTCTTTACTTGTCTAATGTATCATTTACTTATGTAAGGAAAATTTATATTTATTCATTTAACAAATACCAAACAAAAACAATTATAATACATCACTCAAATGTATCATCTGTTAGACTTACATGATATTTATGTGAATAAAATGTTATCATACATATTAGTGTTTGTAATAGAAGTTTGTGTATACTTTTACAACCAACTAAAGATACTTCTTAGTTTGAAATACATCACAAACAAGTCACACCATATCAGTTGTAGCTTTAACATAATCTAAATTTGCATGAAAAGTTAAACTAGACAATTTCATTGTTACATTCTAGGTCTGCAATTTCTTCCTCTGAAAAATAAAGAAAGTAAGGGTGAGTATTTCCCTTAACTCTTCAAAATATGGTCATTTGAATAAACTTTCAATTGAATGAAACATTTTCACAAAAGTTTAAATCTTCATAATGTCATAACTAACCATGCCCAAAAATATCAAAATCAAATTAATCAATAAAATAATAATTTCCGTATGTTTTAAATTTAGGATATCAAAATCCTCATTTTCAATCTTTTAATAATCATATTCGTATAA
>Ga0214544_1004288_pt1 | contig 28746 bp, 27 predicted proteins | sample CNSS3metaG_FD_160074 | JGI IMG/M metagenome (GOLD analysis project Ga0214544, IMG submission 160074) | Root nodule microbial communities from cowpea collected in UCLA plant growth center, Los Angeles, California, USA - CNSS3 | ecosystem: Host-associated > Plants > Roots > Nodule | place: USA...
TATATATATACTTTCTATTTTTTATTTCTTCTAATTATTTGGTTTGTCATGAAACTCATTCGCTTCTCCACTATATTTTTCATCTTATCATAACCTTTATGTAATTATGTTAAAATGATGTATGTCAATTATAAATTTTTTATGTCTCACATTTGAATATTTCTATGATTTTTTAATATTTCTATTTATTGTATATGTTCCTTTACATGAGAATGATTAATACTCTCAATTTAAGTGTTTAATAGCACAAACCTTTCATTTACTAGGTAATATAAAAAAAAACTTTACTTATTATTATTAATTTTTGTTTCATTTGAAGAACTTTTTTTTTTTTGCTAAAACAATTTTTGTTATTTCTCAACCATTGAGTGTATATGTTGATATTTGAAAAGTTTTCTTAGATCTCTAAAACACTTTTCATCTTATCATACCCTTAATTATATATTTATTTTTCTTTGTGCGATTTCTTTCAATAGTCTCTCAAATTGTTTCTAAATATTTGTTAATTTTTTAATATTTTCATTTGTTGTTTATTTTCATCATGTAAAATACTATTTCAATATATTTTATCTAATTATTTTTTTTCTAACTCATTATAAATTATACTGTAATTTTTTCACTATAACTGTATAAGTAAATTTTAATTACTACAATATAAAATTTTAATGTAATTGCCATAAATATTTTTTTATCACCATCCAACATATATTGGAGTTCAAAAGATAAAAGATCTATGTTAAAATTTTATTATTTGTTATTTGAATCATTTTGATAAAGTGATGTATTATATCTTTTATTAGTATATAAAAAAGAGATTCTTTAGAATTAAAAAAATTGAAGTAAACAAACATTTAAAATATATTTTAATTTGAATATTTGTTTTATTAACTAGTTTTCATTAATGTTTGCAAATTTAATAAATGTTTTGGTTGTCATGAAATTTTATTTGGTATTCTAAAATAAAATGTAAACAATTGTAATTTACTTAAAAGTATTTGATATCGAAGAAACAATCATCCTCTTAATATTGAATATTTGTTAATATTATGTTTCTTTTACCATAATTTTTTATTATTTTACAAAAATTAATTAAAATTAATATTGAAGTAGTAAGAAAACGTGTACGGGTATGGGTACGAGATTTTACCCGTTACCCGGTGGGGATGGGGATGAGACAAAAGTTTGATACCTGCTGGGTTTGGGTATGGGGATAAGGATGGATTTTTTCTACAGGAATGGGTATGGGATAGTGAAACCTATCCTCGCACCGTCCCGTTGTCATGCCTATTAATACCCTCACTTCTTTGCGTGGTTGACATACCAGCCCAAAAATGTGACTTCAAATAACAAGGAACTCATCTACTTCTTTCTTCATAAAGCATAAAATGTCATTCGTTATTTTGTAAGTCAAAGTTGGATATGAATTCTTCCCAACCTAGCTCGAAATCAACACTTTAGGTAGACTCGTAAACCAATTGCTTCAAACCATGCTTTATGCCCTTATACTTGGTCAATCCACCTAATTTTTCTGGGACTTTCTTCATGATGTCCACAGGCACCACCAATGTCTGGTGTTGGGAAATACAACAATAATTGTATTTTTCATTGCTTTGCATTGGTCAGTTATAATCCCTTCTACGACCTAGTTGCCCATGCACCTCAACCAACATCGAAAAAGTCATGTAAAAGTTAAAGTATCTTCTAAAGACAACAATCCACAACTTAACAGAATTGATTGACCATGGTGGTTAACACCAATGAAGGGTGTAAACGACATGCCATATTTGTCAATTAGGTATGTAGTATCGAATGACACAACATCACCGAAATCCACTAAGATTGCTATACTCCTTACATCTGCCCAAAAAACATTAATTATTCTATTCTTAGCATCTATGTCAATTTCATAATAAAACTCATTATTAAACTCTCTCATTCTTGAGAAATAGACCATCAATGCATGCCCATCTCCCTCCTTTCCAAAGGCGCATCTTTGTTGGCAAATGTAGTTCCTTGCGTATCGCTCAAGGAAATCTAAATTGTTAAAAAAACCCCTGTATAGCATACTAATGACCTAAAAGTCTTGTTTAGGTGTACATCGACTTGGTCGTTAATTTCAAGGGTTCTTTTAACCTGCAAATTCAACCTTTTATTTCCCTGTATTAACCTTGACTTAGTAGGACTAATGTCATGATTATGGTCATGTGCCATAGTCCTTTGGGTAGGGTGGATCTTCAATTCAAGCGGGATTTGGGACATATATTTACCTTTCCTAGGGCAAACTAATTTAAGGTAACACAACTGGTCGTCATCATCATCATTTTTCAATGTCGAATGCGCACTCCAAAATCACATTTGACACCGTGACTTTTGTAGAAAGTCTTAATGTCTTTTAATGTGTCAAATTGCATTCAACCAGTGGGAGAAGCAACGTCGTTAGGCTGGTTACTCAGGTCAACATTATCACAGTTATCCTCCTCATCTAAAGTAGGAAGACCACAATCTTCATCTGCTAAACTAATGTGATCCAAACATATTATGTCATCTTGTTGCCCATTTTCCATCTACGGATGAAATAAAAATGCTAAGGAAAGAAGTGTAAGCAGACATGTAGAAAATTTGAAACCTTGTGAACAACTTCATAAATATTTTTTCCAATAGTAAATTAGTTTTATTTTATTACATTAATTAATAAGTAATATGATTTTCTTGATTAATGGGTTTTATAGTTTGGAGATGACCATGATAAAAGGAGGTTTATCTCATGGAGATGGTGGACAAAGAACTACTACATCAGTCATAAAGAGCACAATGAATATGTTAGGGTTAATTTTTGTGTTATTGATGTTGATTCCATTGATGTAAGTGCAACTAGAGTTAATGTGCACCATGGATTCTCTAGGGAACCCAAGGATTACTTGTTGTTAGTGAGATTTGGAGATCATGTTGTAATTAGATTGTGGAAGGGTGAGCTAAGTAACAAAAATCTTTGTATTTAAGTATTATATTTGTTAATGTTAATTACTTTTTCAAAAGAGAACACATATTTTTAAGGATCAAGGAGAATTGAAGTTAGTCTCACTAGTTAGAAGTGGTTAGAAGCTTAAAACACATATTTCACAAATTAAGCATATAATTATAGATTATGAATTGTTACCATTGTGCAACATTAGTTACAATGTTGTGGATAAAGCTTACTATCAGCCTTTGAGAAGAGGTGGCATCAGGATACAAGCATATTCTACCTTCCACTAGGCAAGATGACCATCACATTAGATGATTTGTTTGTGTTGTTAGATATCCCTGTTGAGGGACAATTCTTTCCATATGGTGTGTTGGATTTCGATAGTGCCTTAAGTTTATTGGTGGAGTTGTTTGGGGTGGATATGGGTGATTCGACTATAGAGATTAGACATTGTTGTGTTTCCCATGTCAAATTGAATTGGCTCCCATAAGTATATGTTGACAATTGTGTCCACCAAAAATGGGTATGTTCATCAAGGCCTTACCTATGGCATCTAGTGGGATGGACTATATTTCCAAATACTAGTGTGACATCAATTAGCATATCATACTTGTAGTTGTTATGTAATATGTGGATGTGTGGTTGCTACTCATGGAGAGTTGCGACACTTACCCATATGTATGATCAATTAGTGGATGTTTCCTTCGTCTAGGTGAAGTAAATAGTATTATCACTACCAAAAAATGTGTAAATACAAACTATTACTTTTGTAATTTACGTCGTTTTTAATCTCTGTTATTTACTCGAGTGACGATTTTTAGAAACGTCATAATTCTTATCGTCACAAAGTATAATATGACGGTTAAAGCTGAACTGTCACAACAACCGTCTTTTTATATTACGTATACAGTGAAAGTTTGAAGAGGTAAAAAACATCAGTTAAAACTGACGTAATATTTTAATTGGATAAGAAATATAATGAAAAAATATGACATTTTAAATTGGCATTATTATCATTATATTATGATATTTTTAATTGTGAACATTATAATTAATTATAATTAATTCTAGAATTAATTACATTATTATCAAGTGTCATAATTTTAATATTTTAATTATTTATTATTTTTAATACTTATTATACTTTCACAATTCAATAAAATTAAATTTTGATGATAATTTAAAATATATAAAAAAATTATAACACTATAAAATAGAAATGAACCAACTAAATTGTTTCTTTGTCAATATAACATAACTACACCAAAGTATTGTTGGGGAAAACCTCTCGAGAATCACTTTATTAATAGAGAAATAAAATAAATACAAAGAAACACATAAACAACACACCCATGTCCTTTGGCCTCGAGTACACCCACACTCTCCGAAGTAATAATTTAACCTAAACCACGCTCTTATTACAAGAGTATTAACAAATAAGAGTGAGTCAAATATAAGCTTTAAGTGTCTTTGACTCAAGACAAGAAACATCATGGACTTAGAGCCCATTATGTAGTCACTAACACCCACTATCTTGGTTGTCCTAGGCGATGTGGGACTTTCCAAGACATGTTATTTTCATCAGCCTAACATTCTCCATCTCGATTAAAATAAACACATCTTCATTGTTTATACCAGCAGTCATACTCAACCATAAGGGATATCACTTGGAATCAAGTTCTCCCGAGAATTTTCACTTGGAATCAAACTATCCCAAGAATTTTCACTTGGAATCAAACCATCCCAAGAATTTCCACTTAGAATCAAACCATCTCAAAAATTTATACTTGGAATCAAACCATCCCAAGAATTTTCACTCCGAATAGTTATCCCAAGAATTTCCATGCATCCTGCATCAATGCTAACCAATGCCTGTGTATAATCACCACACACCTCGCATCAATATTAGTCAATGCTCGTGCATAAACACGATACACCCTTTGTCCGGCGGAACCATGCTGCAACCCATGACACAAAACCACAAAACATTGAGAAAAGCAACAAATTGAACATTTGTACTTTGTAGCAACCGTGTCGTCTGAATCCCTTGCCGAAGACGCAACACCTACTGGCATAGCACCTCTATTGACTCTTGTCGAAGCAGATTTGTAAATCGTAGAGCACTTCCTCCACGTTGTTTTTTCAAACTGTGACTCACACAAATCAGATCTCCATCATACATCACTCACCGAGCCATGTGAGCACCAACTGCGGTGTCCTCCACAGATACAGGAGCATCTCGCCACACGCGTACTCCACTGCAGATCCAACACGACTCACAATCCTTACACCACCATAAACACAACTACAAATTCACCACGTCAACACAACACTAACAATGATTCTTCCATCAAATTTCTCATTGCAACTTCAACAACCAAGGATGATTCTCTAACAATAAGGCATTAATATTTTCTGATGTGGAAGATCAGACTACACTGCAACCACAAAGCATACTAATAAAAAGTCCTACCAACAAATAATAATTAATCTTTTCTGATGTGGAAGATCAGACTACACTGCAACCACATAGCATACTAAGAAAAAATCCTATCGAACCATGGCTCTTAATACCACTGTTGGGAAACACCCCCCCCCCCCCCCCCGAGAATCATTTTATTAATAGAGAAATAAAATAAACACAAAGAAACACATAGACAACACACCCATGTCCTTTGGCCTTGAGTACACCCACACTCTCCAAAGCAATAATTTAACCCAAACCTCACAACACTCTTATTACAAGAGTATTAACAAATAAGAGTGAGTCAAATATAAGCTTTAAGTGTCTTTGACTCGGGACAAGAAACATCATGGACTTAGAGCCCATTATATAGTCACTAACACCCACTTCCTTGGCTGTCCTAGGCAATGTGGGACTTTTCAAGACATGTTATTTTCATCAGTCCAACATTAATTTTTTTCCCGTGATAGAGGCCAAGTAAGTCGAGTCACAATCGAATAAATCATGATGCTTGGGCTTGGTTGCACTCTTAAGTAAAAAGAGTTGTGCCCTGACTAATGGCTATAGCTTTTGGCCTAGTGGTAAGCGCTCGATCCCAACAATTGGTATCAGAGCCAAGGTCACGAGTTCGATTCCCAATGGGCAATTATTAAGGGGAAGATTGTTGCGTAACAATCCAAGTGGGATTCCTGGTAGGACAATTGCTGAGAGGGAGATTGTTGCATGCATGAACATATTTAAAAAGAAAGGGGTTTAACAGATGTCCAAAGACTTGCTCATAAGCAAGTGATTACAAAATAATGAAAATTCTTCAAACGTGGGCTCAATAGTGAGCCCAATACCAAACCATGCCCAAATAAGCTGCAACATTTCCATCATCACTGCAATCACCAAGAGTTACCACATCCACTCTAAGACTCAATTATCCGAATACATATAATCAGTTGGATTCACTGGATGCTTGCACTTGTAGTGACCTCTACTGCTCTACAGAGCCATTGCCAATGGGTTTCACCCTACCACGCACAAGGTTAGCCTTCGAACATCTAAGGCCATTATCCTGCCAAAGACTAGGGTCTCCTACTACTCTCACCACTTGAGTCAGTCTGCTCTACATGAGACTAATTGACTCTTTAGAGTTTCAAGATGCAATTCTTACTTGAATCCTTACCTAATATTATATACACTAAGGTTCATGGAATTATGTCCATCACACAAGGTACCACCATGAGATCTCACCAAGAGGTTCATGGAATTACATCCAACTCATACCATAGCCATGTCTCACCAACCAACCATAGATTTATCATGCATATCAATCCCATGCCAATATCCAACCAATCAACCAATCATGATTCATGTATTTCTTCATACCAAGCTCATCAATTCTAGTCCCATACAATCAGATAACACATGCATATTCACATACTTCATGCTTTAGATATGGTAATCAAATCAATCACACAACCAACAACCGAAAACATGGAAGATAACAACCATAGAGCAAGTTCCTGCACCAGTCTCACTCAAGCCATGGCCCTCGCTCAAGCGAAAGGAGTCTTTCGCTCAAGCTACAGGCTCTCGCTTAGGTGAGACTACAACAAGAGAGCCTTGCAGGTTTTACGAGTTCTCGCTTGGGCGAGACTTGTAAGACCTGTGAAATTTAATTAATTAAATAATTAATTAATTAATAAATACGGATCGTGGAAGCCTTTATCACATTTGATAGTGGTTGATGTGATGTGGAAAAGTACTAGCTTAAGTGGTTGAGAGTACTTTGATTGTGTGAGAGGACTTGGGTTCGAGTCTTATGTATGCCAATTATGTGTTATTTAATTATTATTGTTTTAATAATATGAATGTGCGAGTTAAGTAAGAATATAGTATTTGAATTATGTTAGTTAGCACGAAACATGAAATGGCTTGATGGTTTAGCATTGACTTAATATTTGCATGGTTAGGGGTTCAAACCTTGGTGACACCTAAATTAAGTTTTCTTTTTGCTAAACTTGATTTTTGGTAAAGAAGAGAAGAGGTATAGAACCCAGCAGCCACGTTAAGGTAGCCAAAAAGGCTGAAAAATAACCCCATAATGGTCTTGAATGACACTTATCACAAGCAATAAAACCAATTTTCGTTTTTGGCTAATTAACCTTCATTAAGAAGTAATTAAAAGACAAAATTGAAGGGAGAAAGAAGGTTTTTCTTGGTCTAGACTGGTACTGCACGAAAAGGGAGAGAAATCAGAGTGAAGAGAGTGAGTTGGGTTAATCTGTGAGGCATTTTTCAGGAGGACTAAGAGAGACCTTTGAAAGCAAGTGGAAATCTAGAGCCATTCAAGTTTTAAGCAAAAGGATCTAGGTTAGGGGAGTTCTTCTCGATTTTTGTATGATAAATTATATGTCTTGTAAGAAATATGATGAATGGAATACAACTGTCTCTGCATTTCTTTAAAGTTCACCGCATTCTGGAAATTCCAGAAACTGCCTAGTGGCATCGTGGCAGCCCGCCAGGCGACACATGCGCCAAAACCCAAATACTGGGTTTTCTCTATGAATCGCCTGGCAGCTAAGGATGATCCGCCAAGCGGCACAAGCTGCGTTGCCCAGATTTTTCTACTTTTTTTGGTGTTTCGTTGTTGTGATGATGTGTAGATTGAATTTTATTGCACGTATATTATTGGTAAATTAAATTACGATTGGAAATTATTAATTTGGCAGAAATTGCAAGAACTCGTAATTGGAAATGGGGGTTAGAGTTTATGATGGAATCAGTGATAGATAAACATGAGTTTTGTCAGTGATTGGTGGGCTGGTTTTGCAGAACTGCTGTTACTGTGTATGATGTATGAATTCTGGATGATGTTTTGATAGAAAATTATGTCAGTATGAAGGGGGAAACTAGGATTAGAAGGTTTGGGTGTGGATCAGTGCAGGAAAAATCTGGAGATTTTCCAGATATGTACGCACCGCCTGGCGGCGCATGAACTGCCGCCTGGCGGCCTGCTAGTTCAGGAGGTCTTATGTAGTTTTGTTTGGGCTTTGTGTCGTTGGGTGCTTAATGGGCAAACTACATGTGTATGATTCAGAAATTTAACAGGTAAGAAGAATTTGACTTAAACGAGACTAAGGGAGATTGAATTAAATGAAAGTGGGAGGTGTGATATAGATTGTAGTGATCTTTGAACGTTTGGGTGTATGTGGTAAGTTAGATTCAGAAAGTATGTTAATGTGGTAGAAAGAGTGAGATGGATTATATGAAATGGTATGCTAATAAATGAGAAGAATGCCAAGTGCAATGTGTGAAGTGCAATTCAGTTTATTAACATGTAGGGATATATGAGGATTATGTTTATTGGATGTTGTAGTTAATATGCTACATTGTTTGTGTTATTTTGGAGAAGTGTGTGCAATCTTGGTGACTATAATTTACATGATTAAAAAAGGCGTGTATGAGTTGCTAGTGATAGAACTATGCTTGGTGTGTGTCCTAATTATTCTATAGTTTGGTGTGTTGTATGATTTGAGGTCCATTGGGATCTGTTTAAAGTGCTAAGAAACCAGTAGCTGGGCGCTACTGGTATGGCGCCTGACGGCGTGTGCGGGCTGCCAGGCGGACGAGACACAAACATGTGACAGTGGTCACAATGTGAGCAGGGCGCCTAGCGGTAGGGAGGGTTCTGCCAGGCGGAATGGTGCAGCAGAGACCCTGATGTTGCGGTGGCGCCTGGCGGCGCAGGGCAGGTGCGCCAGGCGGTGGCGATGAGTGGCGCCTGGCAGCATGGTGGAGTCCGCCTGACGGTGATGGTGCAGTGATGATGCTGCAGGTGCGTGGCGCCTGGCGGTGTGTGATGCCCGCCAGGCGGTTTAGACCCAGTGTTTGCCTAGTGACGTGAGATGCGCGCCAAACGGTTTTTGTTCAGTGATGGTGCGTGAGGAAAGGTTTCTACACAACTTTAGGTGATGTCCATGATGCGAGGCTTTGGCTGGGGGTCCAGTTACGAGTGTAACCTGTATTGGAGTAACACGTGACCACTCTAGGTTGTAGCCTGGTGGTTTAGGAAGTCCATTGGAGTGTGCGAGTTGTGGCTCGTACGGCGAGGTTCGGGTGATTGCCCTCTTCAGAGTATTCTGATAGAGTTTTGGTAGTCTGGAACAGCTACAAACTTTATGTTTGTTTCGGGGAGCTCCATGGTGTCACAGTGAGATGCTGTGGCAAGGTTATTCCCACGTGTGGACTACCAGGTGGTGGCCTGTAGTCAGAGGGGCGAGTAGACACTCGTGTAGCAAAGATCGATCATTGTTCTCACCTAAAGGGTATATAAATGATATAAGTCTAATGAAAGTATCGAAAGTGGAGAAGTAAGGAAAAAGGGAGAAGAATACTAACCCGGGTTTAAATGTTTTGACGTTGTATTTAATATTTTATTAGTTGGTTTTATTTAAATGAGCTCACCCTATCTGTGTGTGTGTGCGATGATCATGTAACTTGTTACATGGGAGCGGATGTTGATGCAGGTGAGCGGACAGGTGCATAGAGACGGAGTGGGGATCTCTTGGGGAATTTTCTCACTAGTTATTTTATTGGACTATGGTGTTATTGTAATAATTTTATTGACCATTATAATTGTATTACAATATTTCCCGCATTTTGGGAAATTGTTGAATGATAAATGAGGTTGTTTTATTGAATTTTATGTTTGTTTTATTTTAATAAGTAATTTTCGGCTAGGACGTTACAAGACCTCCTCGCTTGAGCGAGATTGCTCTTCGCCCAAAGGTGAAGTCTCTTGTAAGATCCGTGGAAATTAATTAATTAAATAATTAACTAATTAATAAATGTGGGTGGTGGGAACTTTGATGTCATTAAATGTTAATTGGTATGACATGGAATAGTACTAGCTTAAATGGTTGAGAGTACTTGTTTGTGTGAGAGGACTTGGGTTCGAGTCTTATGTATGTCATTTATGTGATGTTTAATTTATTATTATTTTCATAATATATTTGAGCCTGTTAAGTGATAGTATAATCATAGGATTATAATAATTATCACTAAATATGAGTTGGTTGGATGGTTATGCATTGAATTAGCATTGTGTATGGTCACAGGTTCAAACCTCGATAAACATGAATTAAACCATTTTTTTTTTGTTGGAATCAGCTTTGGCTTGAATGTGAAAGGGGAGAGAAAACCCTAGCAGAATGGGCAGCCAAGAGGGGCTGAAAAAGAAGGAGGGTTTCTGCAGTGTGGTTATTTTAATTTTGAGAGGAGAACGAATTGAGAGACCGAATGGTGATTTTGAGAGCACAAGAGATTGAATTGGGAGAAAGTTTGAGGCAAAGCCTGGTGGGAAAAGGAACACTCATTTTCCCAACTTTAAGCAAGGATTCAAGGTTAGGGGAAGTTGTCCTTATGTGTGTAAATCAAATTATAGAATTGTGCTTCTGCATTTCTTTCTCAATTGATTCTGTATGTTATGGAATTCGTGATATACCTAATGTGATTGAGAAGTCGGGGTAAATTGATGTTGCTGCAAAGTCTTTTATGCTTTGCGTGTCTAGAATGAGGGTTTTGGTACTACATTGGTTGCCTATGGTTAAACATTTGGTTTTGGCGATTCGAATGGAATTAAAACAGGTTCAAGTGATATGCTTGTTGATATACACTGTTTTGTAATGGATGTTATATGTTTTGGCATGCCCTCAATTGTTTGCTTGCGTGAACAGAGATAAAACTCTGCTATTTTCGCCCAAGCAAGTCACTCTCGCCTAAGCGAAAGTTGCAGAAACTCATCCCTGGTGCTGGTTCGCACATCTCGCTCAGGCGACCAATTTTGGACTTGAGCGACACGTTCACTCGCTCAAGCGAGAATGGCTCGCCCAACCAAGGTCGCGATGAAACAGGTCACGTCTCGCATTCGAATCCTCGTTCAGGTGAGGGATGGTGTGTTTGAGCGAATGAGGGTCTCGCTTAGGCGAGAAGGTTTCGCCTAAGCGAGAGCTCATGGTGAGCCACTGTTTCCCACTCGCTCAGGCGAGGAAGTCTAGCTTGAGCGAGACAGATGCACTCGCTTGGGCGAAGACCCCTAGCTTAAGTGAGAATGGTGAGCATTCATGCTTGTACGTACTTTTTGCATGAGTTTAGTTGGTGTTTCCTACACGGAATTATATTTATGTGTTTGTGGTGTTTGGGCTTGAAGGACTAAGTCCATAGGATTTGGGATGTGCTTGGCTTGAGTCGCGAGCAAGGAGTTCGTGATGGGTGGACCGCATGCGGAACGTGAACGGGTTAGTTCACCAGAGGTACTGTCGTTGGGATGAGTGAGCGAGGGAGTTCATCTCATGCTTAACTTGAGAATGCTATGAACGAGGGAGTTCATAGTAAGAAAGGCGGGTATGCGTGTCCGGGTCTGAGCGAGGAGTTTGGATGACGGGTGAGAGAGTCCGTGAAGCAGGACTATGAACAAGATAAGCTTGCAGGTAGGACCATGAGCGAGGAGGGTCGTGGAAGCACAGGAAGTCCCAAGATTTAGAGTGCATGCATGAACTTATAATGGTTATGAGTGTGGGAAATTGGGTGTTTTGTGAAATAATAATATTTATGATTTGTCGGGTGGGTGTATTTCATATTTATTTATACCTATGTGCATAGCTCACCCTATTTGTTTGTGTGTGGCGATGATCGGGTAACTTGTTATCCGGGAGCAGATGATGTTTCAGGTGGTCTAGGATATGCTTAGTGGCAGAGAGTGGGAGAGAGTATATGGGGATTTTCTAAAGATATTATTAAATTTTCATGTAATTTGATTTATATAATTTTAATGTTTTGACCTTTAAAATTGTAAAGCTAAATTCTGGATATTTTGACTGTTAATAGCGTATTATTAAACTTTAAAGTTTTAAAATTTCCCGCATTTTTGGGAAATGAATTGATAATAAATGAGGTATTATTTATATAAATTGTCATTTTATTTATTGTTTTAAGTAATATCCTACCAGGATGTTACATCTCTCGCCTGAGCTACAACTGAAGCGAAACACATCAGGCTCCCACGAGTTCTCGCTTAGGAGAGACCCTCTCGCCTGAGCGAGATGATTCATCGCTCAAAACGAAAATACCCGATCTCGCCACTGTCCAAACATGCATCAAATAGACTTTACATATCAAACAACAGTTCAAGGTATTCCATGCAACCACAGTAGCACACAAGCCATACAAACACGAGGCAAAGTTGGAAATAGGCAGATATACGCAAAATATAAAAAACCCTAGCTTCCCTTACCTTAACAGTTACAAAACCAATGACAGCATACAAGGGAGAACACCCCAGTTCCACTGTAACTTACGAAGCTGGCACGAAGGAACAAGAAAAACAAAATTGAGATCCTAACAGAGATTAAAGTGGAACCAAGATTTCAAATGGAATAGAAAATTAGTTTCGAAGGTTTAGAGCTCTACTTACGTGAAGGGAGAACGCACTACAGGCATGGAGGAAAGGAGGAGCTCGCTGAAACCCTAGCAGAGCTCTTTGCTTCAGTAGTGGAAGGGGAAGGGGTTTCTATTTTCCAAGAATAGGGCATAGTGAGGGGGTTAGGATTGGGAAAGAGTTTTGGGACACCCTATAAGCTGGCCTTAGGCCTAATAGTTAAGGCTAGGCCCTTAAACATTAGGACAAGAAAAAGTGGGCCTTACAGAAATTGAAATAAATTAAGAGATCCACAATTCTCATATTGTATACTATCATGAAAATTAAACTAAGTAGATGATATGTAACATATTTAAAAATTAAATTATTATTCATCTTAATAATTCCTAAAAATTGGATGGCCTATCTCTCCCACTGTGATAATTGCAACTTGAAAAGTTACAAGTTCATGATGATCACTCAATGGAAAAGTACAGAGAGAAAAAAAGGTGGGTTTAATTAGGGGTTGTGCTACGATATCAATTTTTTTCATATAATATGTAAAAAAAGGAAAGAAAGAAAAATACTAACAGAAAATAAAGTAAGTAATTACTAACGTTAGTGCAGACTTGTCTTAACAGCAGGAGGAGGAGGAGGAGTGGTGTTGATGACATCGCTGAGGCTATTCACCGGATGGTGGATGCGATGCAGACACCGGTAGCGGCACTGCCTAGGACGGCGATCACACCAGTTAGGGTGCCAAGGGTGGAGGTCTTCTTGCGCCACAAGCCAGCTGAGTTCACTAGCAAAGCCTCTCTTGATGAAGCAGAAGCATGGCTCAGCAAGTGTGAAAAGATATTCAGTGTGATGAGTTGTGAGGATGAGCAGAAACTACTATTTGCCACCTACCTTCTGAATGATGATGCTTAGTACTGGTGGGCAGGGATGCAACAACAGATGCAGACCCGAGACGAACAGATAGATTGGACCAACTTCAGGACGCGTTTCTTGGAGAAATACTTCCTAGACATGGCTAAACAAGACAAGGAAGCTGAGTTCTTTGCACTATAGCAGGGGGATATGACGGTGCAGGAATATGTGAACAAGTTTGAACACCTGGCGAGGTATTACTCGTAAGCTATTTATGAAGAATGAAGATGTTTAAAGTTTGAGCGAGGACTCAGACATGAGCTGAAGAGGATGGTAACACCGTTGCGAGAGAGAAGATTCCCAGTTTTGGTGGAACAGGCCAAGAGTGCTAAGGACCTAGAGAAGGGCCCTGGCCCAGTTGTGAGTAGACATTAGAGGAATGTCACAGAGGCGAGGCAGATGAAGAAGTCATACAGCCGACCATAAACATCTTAGGGTCCCACTTGCTATCAGTGTGGCAGACCCCATTTAAAGAGAAATTGTCTACAGCTGACAGGTGGAGTGGGCGGGTCAAGTGACAGTCGCAAGTGCTTTATATGCGACAAATCGGGACACTTCGCCAACAATTGCTTAGAAAAGAAGAATTTGGGTGTGAAGAAGCCAGCAGCATCGCAAGTAGAGAGAGCTAGAGCGGCTGGCAGGGTCTTTGCTTTGACTTCCACAGAGGCTACTAAATCAGGTAATCTCATCCTCGAGCCATGTTTGTTGTTGGGTCAGTTAGTCTTGGTATTGTTCGATTCTGGAGCAACACATTCTTTCATTGCTAATGCGTGTGTGGGGAGATTGAATTTGGTGAAACGCGATTTGGGGTGTGAGTTGCTTGTTTCAACTCCCTCCTCAGGTCAAGTGGCTACAGTTCAGTCTGTGTTGGGTGTTCAATGGAAGTGGCAGGTCACAAATTCAAGGTGAAGTTGGTGTGCTTGCCTTTGGAGGGACTGGATGTAATATTGGGGATGGACTGGCTGTCTAATAATCACATTATAATTGATTGTGGACGGCGCAATTTGGTATTCCCAAAACATGAAGGATTGGAGCTAATCTCGGCTCAGAGAGCGATTATTGAAGTGGAAGCCGGAGCCACCTATTTTATAGTAGTGGCTCATGCCGAGAAGAATAGCATCGCCGAGAAGATCAGTGTGATTCTAGTAGTGGAGGAGTATGCAAATGTGTTTCCAAATGAAATACCAGTGTTGCCACCGAGTAAGGATGTAGATTTCACCATCGATCTTATCCCTGGAGCTGTCCTAGTATCCATGACGCCTTATAGAATGGCACCAGTATAGTTGGCTGAGTTGAAGAAGCAAATAAAAGACTTGCTTGAGAAGAAGTTCATCCGGCCGAGTGCATCACCTTGGGGAGCACCAGTACTCTTAGTAAAGAAAAAGGACGGTAGTTCGAGGTTGTGTGTTGATTACCGTCAGTTGAATAAGCTGACTATAAAGAATAAGTATCCACTACCGAGGATAGACGATCTACTGGATCAGTTGAGGGGAGTCGCAGTGTTCTCTAAGATTGACTTGAGGTTTGGATACCATCAGATCTTAGTCAAACCGAAGGATGTGCAGAAGACGACGTTCAGGTCACGATACGACCATTACGAGTATGTAGTGATGCTGTTCGGGGTGACAAATGCTCCTGCTATTTTCATGGACTACATGAACAGAATATTCCGACCGTACCTGGATCAGTTTGTTGTCGTGTTTATTGATGACATACTGATATACTCTAAGAGTCGGGATGAACACGCAGATCATCTGAGAGTGGTGCTGGGAATTCTCAAAGAGCATAAACTGTATGGGAAGCTATCAAAGTGTGAGTTTTGGCTGGATGAGGTACAGTTCTTGGGCCATGTAATCTCAGCCCAAGGAATAGGGGTGGACTAAGCGAAGATTGAGACAGTGGTGAAGTGGGAGAGACCGCAGACAGTTACTGAGGTGAGAAGCTTCTTGGGTCTGGCGGGTTATTACAGGCGGTTTGTGGAAAGGTTCTCCAAGATGATGAGTCCATTGACTCAACTCACTAGAAAGGACCAGCCTTTCTCTTGGACAAACGAGTGTGAAGTTTGTTTTGAGGATATGAAGAAGAGATTGACCACTGCACCGATACTAGCTATTCCTGACATCACTAAGACGTTTGAAGTGTATTGTGATGTTTCATACTAGGGCTTAGGGTGTGTGTTGATGCAGGAGAAACAACCTATTACTTATGCCTCTTGTCAGCTGAAGGTACATGAGAAAAACTATCCTACACATGACTTAGAATTAGCAGCAGGTTTTTGCTCTCAAAACATGGAGGCACTATTTGTATGGGGCACAGTTTCAGGTATTTAAAGATTACAAGAGTTTAAAATACTTGTTTGATCAGAAGGAGTTGAATTTGAGGCAGAGGCGCTGGATGGAATACCTGAAGGATTACGACTTTGAGTTGTTATACCACCCTGGTAAAGCTAATGTCGTAGCAGATGCTCTGAGCAGGAAGAGAGCTCATGTGTCGGCCATGATGATTAAGGAATTGGAGTTGATCGAGAAGTTGCGAGATATGAATCTGGGATTGGATATGGAGGCAGGCCATATACAGTGCAACATGTTGAGAATCACTAATGAGTTCCTGGATGAGGTTCGGGTAGAACAGGGTAAAGATCAGGAACTGCAGCATATTATTAGTGAGTTGGGCACAAAGAAGGGAAAGGACTTCAGGATGGGCAAAGACGGTATCCTGCATTTCAGAGAGAGGGTGTGTGTACCCAACAGTCGGGTATTGAGGAAGATGCTCTTGGATGAAGGGCATAAGAGTCGTCTTAGCATACATCCAGGTATGACTAAGATGTACAAGGACTTGAAGGCGACTTTCTAGTGGACGGGCATGAAAACTGATGTGGCAGATTATGTAGCATCTTGCTTAGTGTGCCAAAAAGCGAAGATCGAGCATCAGAGGCTAGGTGGTACGTTGGAGCCTCTTGAAATACCTCAGTGGAAATGGGACAACATTTCCATGGACTTTGTTACACACTTGCCAAGGTCGGTGAGGGGGCATGATTTTATTGGGTAATAGTGGATAGACTGACGAAGTGCGCTCATTTCTTGCCAATCAATCAGAAGATGTCCCTCGATAAGTTGGCGCAGTTGTATGTTAGGGAGATAGTCAGGTTGCATGGTCTACCTACGAGTATCATCTTAGATAGGGATCCGAGGTTCACCTCAAGATTCCGGCAGTCATTACAGAATACCTTGGACACTGAGTTGAGAATGAGTTCGGCATATCATCCTCAGACTGATGGCCAGTCTTAGAGAACCACACAGTCTCTGGAGGATTTACTGAGGACAGGTGTCATGGATCACCTCGGGACGTGGAATGATGTGCTACTGCTGGTGGAGTTCTTTTATAATAATAGCTACCATTCCAGCATTGGGATGGCACTATACGAGGCCTTGTATGGCAGGAGATGTCAGACACCTTTGTGTTGGCAGCAGGATGGAGAGTATGTGGTACTTGGTCCAGAATTTCTACAACAGACCACAGAGAAAGTAAGGGTACAGGATCAGATGCGTGCAACTCAAAGTCGGCAGAAATCCTACGCAGAGTTACACCTACAACAGGTATTGGGAGGGCGCTGAAGTCTAGGAAGTTGACTTCTCGATTCATCGGTCCGTACCAGATTACGAGGCGAATCAGACCGGTGGCATACGAGATTGCATTGCCACCTCACTTGGCTAACCTACACAATGTCTTCCCTATATCACAGCTAAGAAAGTACGTGGCGGATCCTACTCATGTGCTGGAGCAAGATGATGTTCAGGTGCGTGAGAATCTGACGTTGGGAGTTGGACCCCGGTGAGAATTCTAGATTCTCAAGTCAAACAACTTAGAGGGAAGGAGATTCGGACGGTGAAGGTTCTCTAGGATGAGGCAACCCAGGAGATGACTTAGGAGATGGAGGATCTCATGAGGAAGTCTTACCCTCACCTATTTGCTGGTAAGTCTTATTTTCGAGGACGAAAACTTTTAAAGGTGGGGGTAATGTAAGAACCGTGAAATTAATTAATTAAATAATTAATTAATTAATAAATGCGAGTAGAAAGAGCCTTTATGACATTAATTATTGTTTGATGTGACGTGGAAAAGTACTAGCTCAAGTGTGAGAGGACTTGGGTTCGAGTCCTATGTATGCCAATTATGTGTTGTTGTTTTATTATTAATTTTAATAATATGTATGAGTATGGAATTGGTATTGTAAGCTTATGATGATTGGAGTGTATCACCAAACTTGACTTGGTTGGATTGGTTGTGCATTTGATATGATAATTGATGAGTCGTGGGTTCAAACTTGGTTGAGAATGAAATTGGAACTTTATTTATTTTAGTGTAGTTTTGGAGGGAATATGAGAGGGCAAAAGAAAACCTAGAAGGGGAAGCTAAGAGGGGCTGGAAATCATTGTATAATGATAATTAAATGAGACTTATAAAAGGCAAAATTGAGGTAGAAAGGGGGGTTTTTGCAATTATTTTCGTTTTGGTTGAGAGGAGAGCGAAAATTGGAAGAGTGAGAGGTTGAATTGAGAGCGTAAGGGCTGAGTGGAAGAGAGAGGTGGAAGCAAAGAATTTGGTGAACCAAGGAATCCCTATTCCCTTCGTAAATTCAATCAAGAATCCAGGTTAGAGGTGCTGAAATTAAGTGTACATGAATTTTGAATGTGTTCCCGAGTTTCTGTTCTCAATTGGATTCTCTGTGGTATGAATTAGTGTTATATGCATTTTGTGATTGAGAATTTGGTACACTTGGTGTTGTTGTCAAGTCCTTTATGTTTAACAAGTATTGGATGGGGGTTTTGGGCTATTACGTGGTTCTTTTGGGTAAGTTTCGAGTTTTGGTATCTCCAATGGGTACAAAGCATGTTATATGGGTTTTATATTTAATTAGAGTGAATGGGAATGGTATACATTGTTTTGTAATGCTTGTACTGTGTTTTCGCATGTTTATGCATTGTTAGAGTGAACTGTGCGCGTGATCAGACTCGAAACCCTGCAAGTCTCGCCCAAGCGACTCCATCTCGCCTAAGCGAGAGTTGTAGAGTCTCATTTTTGGTTCTGGTTCGCATTACTCGCCTAGGCGACCTTGGATGGGGTTGAGCGAGGAAACCTAGATTGTTTTGAGCGCAAAATCTCGTTTAAGCGAGGAGTTTTGTGGGTTTAAGCGAACCAGGGTCTCGCTCAATCGAGACGGTCTCGCCTCAACGAGATGTCGTGATCAAGTTTGATGTGTTGCTTGCATTGTAGCTCAGGCGAGTTTGAATTGGGTGTTTGGGCGAGAGATGACCTCGCCTAGGTGAACAGACCTCGCCTAAGCGAGGTATCATGGTGAGGCCGCTGTTTCACACTCGCTCGGGCGAGGTGATTTAGCTTGGACGAGATGAATGCACTCGCTTGGGCGAACATGAGTGGCTTAAGCGAGTTTATGCGAATTGCCATGTGTTTGTGTACTATTTAGATGGTTTTGTTGTTATTTCCTAAAGGATAGAAAGTATATGCTTGTGTTTGTGATGTTTGGGCTTGAAGGACTAAGTCCAATAGGGGTCTGGGATGTGCTTGTTGGTTGGACGCATGATGGGCAAGGAACTGTGTAGTTCCCGTCGGCTACTAAGTGGCGAGGAGTCCTTAGTATGGTGATTACCTGCTCGGGCGCATAATGGGCAAGGAACTATGATGTTCCCGTTGGCTGCTATTGGGCGAGGAGTCCATATAGTATGGTGATTGCGTGCGTGTCAGGGTCCAAGTCGAGAAGGCTTGGATGATTTACTATAGACGGGGAGTCTGCATGGCAGGACTATGAGCAGGATAGGCTCATAGGGTTCGACCATAAATGAGTTAGTTTCGTGGGAGCACAATGAAGTCCCAAGATCTAGTTCATGCAATTGACTCATGAAGGACTATGAGTTCATGGATGGGTAATTTGAAAACAATGAGATATTTAATTATGTTATTTTAGGATGGGTGGCATATTTATTTCATGTGTATTTTTAATTATTGTGCATAGCTCACCCTTTCTGTGTGAGTGTGGCGATGATCGGATAACTCGTTATCCGGGAGCAGATGATTTGACAGGTGGGTCAGGAGATGCTTAGACTCGGAGCGAGGGAAAGCTTGGGATTTTGTTTATATGTTTAATTTTTGGTTTTGAGATAATTATGTAACCTTTTGGGAGCCATTTGAACATTATTTTCAATTTTATAAATTATGGACTCCCGTTTTGATTACATGTATATTAAAGTTTTAAATTTTCCATGTTTTTGGGAAATGGTTTATATTAAATGAGGTAATTATTTTTATTTCTGATTTTATTTATTAAATATTAGTAATATTCCTTAGGGATGTTACAACAGTAGTGACTCTACTAGATTAAATAATGAACCTAATATTGATTCCAGAATAGAACAAAATCATCCTAGAAGGTCTACTAGACATAAAACACCTCTTGCCTATTTACAAGATTTCCAAACTTCTTTTGCTACAAAAACTAGAATTAAATCTAGATATCCTATTGAAGCTCACATCTCTCTTGCAAGATTATCTCCTTCTTTCAAACAGGTTATTTGTTCCATTGATTCTCATGCTGAACCAGAATCTTATGAAGAGGCTTCCTGTTGTGAACATTGGTAGAAAGCCATGAAAGAAGAGTTAATAGCCCTGGAATAGAATGGCACTTGGACAGTAAGCCATTTACCTAGGGGAAAGCATGTTGTTGGATTCAAATGGGTATACAAGGTGAAGTATAAGGTTGATGGATCTATAGAACGCTACAAGGCGCGTCTAGTGGCAAAAGGTTACACACAAAAAGAAGGGTTAGAATATCTACACACCTTTTCACCTGTGGCAAAAATAACAACTATCAGGTTGCTTCTATCCTTAGCTTCCATTCACAACTATCAGGTTGCTTCTATCCTTAGCTTCCATTCATAATTGGCATTTCAAATAGTTGGATGTAAACAATGTTTGCTTACATAGCAATTTAGAAGAAGAAGTTTACATGCAATTACCACCAAGTTTTAACTGTGATGATAAAAATCGTGTTTGCCACCTACATAAATCTTTGTATGGCATTAAACAAGCTAGTAAACAATGGTATTCCAAGATTTCAGAATTTCTATGTTCACATGGTTATAAACAATCCTTTGTTGACCATTCCTTGTATCTCAAATTTAATAATTCACAAATCACTGCCCTTCTTATATATGTTGATGATGTAATATTAGTTGGAGATGATATTGCTGAAATCAATTCAATTACTAATCTTCTTGATCATACTTTTAAGATTAAAAATCTGGGAAACTTGACATATTTTCTTGGCTTTGAAGTTGCGAGAAGCAGCAAAGGTATACAACTGTGTCAACGAAAGTACACTACTGATATTTTGAGTGAAGCCAGGATGCTTGGTTCTACCCCTACATCAACACCCATGAATTTCTCTAGACACAAAAACACAGAAATAAGGGAACTTCTCTTTGATTCAGCACCCTTTCGAAGGTTGATAGGTCGTCTCATCTACCTCACTCATACAAGCCCAGATATCACTTTTACTATGCATCATTTAAGTCAATTCATTGCTACACCTACAAGTCTACACCATCGAGCTTCCATGCAGATTATTCGTTATCTAAAACAACATCCTAGACATGGGATTTTCTTCGACTCCACCAGCAACCTACATTTAAAGGCCTTTTGTGATTCAGATTGGGCTGGATGCCCCGACACCAGAAGATCTGTTACTGGTTATATCATTTATATAGGTAAATCTCCCATTTGTTGGAAATCAAAAAAGCAATAAACTATTTCAAGAAGTTCCTCCGAGGCTGAATATTGTGCCATTGCCTCCACAACGTGTGAAATCCAATGGCTCCACCACCTTATGCAAGATATTAAAATCAATCACCAGTAACCTTCCCTCTTGTACTGTGATAGTCTCTCATCCATATAGATCGCATCAAATCGGTCTTCCATGAAAAAACCAAGCATATAGAGATAAATTGCCATTTAATTAGAGAAAAGGTCAAACAAGGTCTCATCAAGCTTCTTCACATCAGCACCCATCACCAACAAGCTGATATTCTAACCAAGGCTCTTCCTCCAGCTCTTTTCAACACTCTTACATCCAAGTTGGGCCTGCTTGATATCTATGCCCAACTTGAGGGGGACTGTCAGAATAATGATTAGGGTCACACTGCTTAGCCTGAAGATCACACAACCAATGATCAATATGTTAAAACCATTTTTACACATTCTGTTATTACGTCCATCACTTAGTCTCTCTATATAAACTTGTTTTGCTTTCCTAAAGTGAATCAATAAAGTCTCATTCAGTATCTTTTCACACAATCAGTTTTGCTTCTTTCTCTTTTCCTTTTTCTCGTGTTTCTTGTTTTCTTTCCCATGATTATTGCAAACCCATTCGATAATTCTTCCACTCTGCATCAAATTCGTTCTTCATATGGAATACAGGTTTATTAAGAGTGTGTCTGCCATACTATTCACAAGAGGAGAACGAAACATAGTTAATGGTGCTCCTTGTATCAATAATGAGAGCAGACATCTGCGAAGGAGTCCTAATCCAAAGTCCTTTCGTGTAATTCGTAAATCATTTCCATAGCCACTTAAATTTTATATTAACGATTTTTATTAAATAAAAACGAAATTGAAGAAGAATGAAGTGTGAAACGACGACATAAGAGGACTACCCCTTTAGGTGGAGATCGTTTAGGAGTTTAATATGCACTTTAAGATGGTGCTTCGACTCAGATTTGTAAAGCTGGTGAGGGGAAATAAACACATACATGGTGGCTACTGTATTTGCGAGGTCAAAGCGTGATGCACACCAGTGCAGTTTTGGGATTTTGCCTCGCATTATAGGCTTAGGTTATCACAAAACCGAAGCATATCATGACACGGTGACATTTTTGTAATTCTTGTTAGCTTTTTTACCTCGGTTTCCCAAATATTCATGGTAAAAAAAATTTTTTTGCCTCGATTACAAAATGCATGTTGCCAAAAAGCTATATAGGATTTGGTTTCATTGACCTAAAGCAAAAGAGTTCGTTAGTATTTCAAAAGTGTCATTGGGATAGTGACATTTGACCTCGGATGGAACTGAACCGATGCTAAAGTCCTATTTTGCCTCGGTTAAAAATTGAACCGAGACCATATACCTAATTATGGATTCAAAAACGTGAATGAACTGTTCTTCGTCTTCCATAGCATTGCACCTTTGACTCAATCGACTGTAGGACTAATATACACGTTTGGTGTAACCCTTAATATATTCAAAAAAACTTGGATCCGACTAACATAAAATGAGGTTCATTTCCTATTCTCAGTGCAGAAGTAACTGAACCATAAGACGTCCACAATTGGTATCAAACAATTATCCTTGAGCTTCACTTGCACAAGTTTAATCTGTACACTATTATCAACATTAATAGAATATTGATGAAAAAAAGTAGATCAAGTGCATTATAGTTAATTACATGGACAAAATGTGAACCATGACATGTCTAATACATATGAGTCAATGAATACTGACATTTGAAGGAGGTTTACTTTGTAAGGAAAATGTTCTCATATTTTTGTTTGCTATATAAACACTCTAATATGACATTGTATCTGCTAGCTATAATGTACCCATGTCGGGTATGATCATCCGTTTATCTAGAGTTGTTTATGAATAATTAATCCGTAAGAAAAATATTGAAAGTATTTAATTACAATAAACTACCAAATAAATTATCAAGATCGTTTAAGTTGCTCCACTTTTTCGTAATCACCAAACATTGTAGCATATTCATCACATTGTTAGCGTAATTCTTTAAATAAGTCCATACGAACTAGAGACCAAAACTTTCCACCCATTCCTAACAATGTAGCAATACATAGATAACCATAATGACCATCAACTTTCACATCAATAACATCAAGTATGTAACGATGAAAATGTAATGAAATTGATCCAACTTGGAAATTGCTTGGTTTTTCATGAGAACTTTCAGTTTCTCCTCTTCTTGGTGGATTTTCATGAAGACGAACTATCATGCATGGAGTAAATGGCAACAACATGCTCAAATATGGTGGGTCATGCTTTGATGGACATATCTATTTGATTAGATCGATTTGTTTGGCACCAAGCCCAATTATTACACTGTTGGCTTAAATTCAAGGACCAATGAAACCTACTCTACTAGGCCCAATATAACTTAGACTTCATCTTCGTGTCTCTCTTGACCCATGTAAACATTAGCTTGGGCTTGTTGAGCTTTGTAGATACTAATGAGGTTTTATATTCTAGCATTTTCCTAACCATTACTCTAGTGGTGAGTCCCTTGGCTAGGGGTTTGTCATCACATAATTTAGACATTCAAAAAATAATGGCCATGGCAAAAAAATAACTTTGAATCATTTTATACACCTATCAAAAGCATTAAAATCATTACAATCCACAACAATAGCTAAGAATGCTATCAACATCCCAAGTATCCACACAATCTGCTAACATTTTTCATTTAACTTTAACATTCTTAATAATGTGGAATCGACAAAGAAGCTTGGATGCTTGAGGAAAACAATGTTAATTGCACTTATTGAAACAAGGTCCTTGTACTTGACAATAACTTGAGGGGGCAGATCCGATGACAAAAATAATGTTCTAAGTCTTTCAAGTGCCCAAATGAAGTTATTTTCTCATTTACTTCCTAATAGCACAAAGGCAACAAGAAAGTTAATCTTGTGGACGTCTCACCTACAATTTCAAGCAAAGATAACTTATATTTGTTGGTTTTGTAAATGTTATTCATAAAAAAATATAATCTTAAAAGCATTTAGCAATTTTAGTGAATACAATTATCACGCTCAAACAACAACATTAACTATTGCATTTCAGTTATGCATCCTCTTTATGATATCTTGTGTATCAGACATTATATAATTGCTACATCGTTATGGTATTTTTTTGTTCTTCTTTTTTAACGTGAGTAATATGTTCGATGGATTTGCTAGACATTTTGTCATGTCAATAAGCATGGAATGCTTATTCGGTTTTAATATGCCATCACAGGGGTGACCAACTAATGTATTAGCCAATTCATGATTATGGTTGCCTCATAATACCTTTAAAACCCTACATACCCATTCAAGGAACTCATCTCGGGTCCCATGTACGTACACAAATACATTATAACATTAGTATATTTCTTGTCACTACATTCTCATACAAATGAATTAAATTCAAATAACCTCAACATTTGTAAATGGAAAAAGGCAATCCCCTTCAACCAATTCATCTTCGTTTTCCACATATCTCATTATATTGGACTTTTCTATCTTTGACAATTGATCTATCTCATCGAATATTTTATCCAATATTCCATTTCTCTAAGGTGATTGCAAAATAACACAATAAATTTTAATTTGAGCACATTCAAATAGTAAAATAACACTCCAAATTTTTTAATTCAAAATGTTATTATACATCATCAAAATTACATTATGAATTGCACAATCTATAATGTACAACTATGTTATAGATTGCACAATCTAAATTACCAATTTCCATTTTTGATTTTACAATCAGGAATATAGTTTTCATTTTGGATTACCTTGCAAATTTACATTCCAGTTTAAATAATCCAAAATGCGAATCTACATTTCTAATTGTACAATCAGTAATGAAAACTTACATTCTAGAACTATAATCGAAAATATCTAAACTTAATATTTTTCAATATCAAATGGAGGTGAATGTAATCTGAATTCACTATTCTAGGGAAGATTTATGTTTTATACATTGTAGAATGGGTGTTCTGAAAGCCATTTCTGAATATGGAAATAATTTCCATAACACTTATTCTAGAAATTTTACTTAATATTCTGAAATACCTGTTTTGAAAGATATTTCTGAATTTAAAAGTACATTATGGAACAATCTTCCAAAATTTAAAATAAAATTTGAAATGAGTGTTCCATAAGTCATTTCGGATCTAGAAATACAATTCGCAACATCTGTTCTAGATTTTTTTTCTGGAATGGTTGTTCTGAAATGTATTTATGGATCTCAAAATATCTTTTGAAACACTCAATATGGAATGTATTTTTATACTTTCTAAATTGAGTATTCTGGAAGACATTTTTCAAACTTGGAAATACCTTTTGGAACACCTAATTTAGAAATTAGAAAATATAAGGAGGTGTAAGCAATTTTATTTTAAGGAGGTGTAAGAAGAAAAAAAGGGTGTAAAAAAAACTGCCCCGAAAGTAGAAGGGAAGTCATGAGTGGGAATTAAAGAATGTTGAACGTAATTACGAGGAACCAAAGTGGGAGAAATTTCCAAGAAAAAATCAACTCAGTGCCATAAGACTTTGGTCAATTTATATTTCTTTAATTGTTTGTCTATACTTTGCATCTTAATTGTTCAACCACCAAGTTTGCTTCCTGTCATAACCGTAATCGCGATGGAATGATGAACAAAAAACGAAACAGGTTTTAAAAAGAAATTTGGAGTCGCCACCATAGTTATTTATGGAAAACTATGGAAAACCATAAAAATAAAGCAAGTCTGCGAAAAAACAGATTTTTGGATCTGGGAGTCAGTTTCGCCTAGGGAAGGTGCTAGCACCCTACAACGCCCACCCAAAGCTGGTACCCTTAATTAAACGCGCAAAGTTTATATGGTCTTGAAAACATTAATTTTCCCCAAAACTAATAAGACAACTAATACTCAAAAGAAACAATTTTTTTTTTTAATTTTTGGGTCCAAAAAGGATTGACCTTGATCCTAGGTATTCTCATTTAAAGTGAGAAATCAGGGTTACGTAGTTCTTTAAAAAGAAATTTGGAAAACAATCGAGAAAATGATTGATTTTTTTGGAAGTGAACCTGACAAGGATTGACCTTGCTGCTACGTATCTTGTAGTAAAGAATCAAAGATCACGTAGTTCTTAAGAAAAGACTTTTTAGTTGGAAATGTTGATATTTTTAAATTTTTGAAAATTTTATATATGTTTTTGTTGCTTTTGAATTATTTGAAAATAAATGTGTCACACGACGCGAGCTGTCGAACAAACACTAAAAAGAAAAAGAAAACTATTTTTAATATTTTTAAAAATGAGTGTCACACGGTGCGAGTGACTAGACATTTTTAAAAAGAGAACATTTTTTTTTTCATTTTTTAGATTTTTCTATTTTTGAAAAATTTTCATGATTGTCAAATATTTTTTTGTTTTTTAGAAAATATTAAAAAGGTGGAAAAGAATGGTAAAAGTGGAAAACAAAAATAAGATATGAGTGCAAGAGTGATGAGTGAGGTGCATGAAGTAAATGAGGGGTGTATAGCGAAACATGGATTGCAATCAGTTATAACAAACAAGTCCAAAACAAACACATGGGGGTGCAAGCCAGTAAACATCAGGGGTATAAAAACATAATAACAAAGTAGGCCCAGAGATAGATGCAAACAGAGAGGTGCATGGTTATCAAATGTAGGGGGTGCACCAATAAAATAAAACAAGTTAAAAACAAACACATGACATAGGGGTGGAGAGTTAACAAAATATGGAGGTGCGGGAAGGAAAAGTAAAGAGGTCCAGCAAGATAAAAAAACAAGTGGTGATGCATGCAGAGGTGCGACAAGTAAATCAATCAAATTGATCCAGCAAACAAACACAACAATCCAACCAAAACAGGGTGCAGAGATTGAAAAAAGGGGTTGCATAAGTAAAAGTGTGTTGAGCCCATCTCTTCAAACATTAAACATTAGGGTTCCCTCATCAAACCCAAAGAGCCCTTATTTTCCAACGCAACAGCCTCTTCTTGCTACCCCTGCGAGCCACCACGACTTCAACAACAGCGTCGTCGTCGCACATCCGACGCCCACGGAGAGATGTGACAGTCGTCGTCAGCCACCACCAGAGGTGTCACTAATGAGAATCGAGCTCCCTGAATCATCTCCTTTGTCGTTTCTTCTTCTCATGTGCGAGACATGGGTTGCTTCTTCTTCCTCGTCGCCATGGTCAGCACCAAACCCCTTCACGGCCGCAAGGCCATGCTTGCTGGAGACTACTGTCATCGGTTCCAGCCACCGCCGACCCTCCATTCGTCTCCAATCCTCGATTCTCTTCTTCCGCGAGAGAAAAAGGCGTCATAGACTCTATGACTTACCACCACCGTGCCAGCCACTGCGACTGGGTCCGCAAGCACCACGGAAGCTACCACCTAGCCGTTGCGACCCAAACCACCATCATTCGAGACCCCAACTCGTTGGTGGCTTTCCTTTCTATTTTAATGTTTTGTGTTGTGAAAATGCTGGAGTAGTAGCTAGTAATGGAGGATGATGAATGGTGGTATGTGTAAAAGAAGACGAAAATGGAGGTGCCGAAGTCGATCCTCTCGGCAGTGGCGGAACTTGGACTAAAATTGTAGGGGGGCCAAATTAGATTTGTTATATATAATTTTTCTTTAGAAGAAAAACTATTCATTTTTTTCTCTTCATTTCCTCTTCTTAAAACAAACACACATAATAGTAGAATTCAAAAAAATATTACTATCATTCGCTATTATATCATGATACCAATTCATGAATACCATTTTAGACAAGTCATTCGTATCTCATTAATTTGATTTGGTGGTATTGTCAAATTTGATGTCGTTTTTCCCATATCACGTTATAATGAATGGTTAAATTCATTATATGTAACTCTAAAAACTTTAGATATTTGTTTTATATTGTCTTAAATTCTTGGTTCTCATTAAATTTCTCAAGTTTAGTTAAGGTAAATGCATTTCTTTTTCATCTTCATCACAAACCTTTCTCTTTGAAAAAAATGAATCAATTTTTTTACTTTTTATCATAATCTTTCTAATATAAATTTATCACCTCTTACCTATTTAAAAAAAATAAATTTTATATTCACAAATCACAATTATCACAATGCAAAACATAACAAAACTCA
>Ga0214544_1004290_pt1 | contig 28736 bp, 14 predicted proteins | sample CNSS3metaG_FD_160074 | JGI IMG/M metagenome (GOLD analysis project Ga0214544, IMG submission 160074) | Root nodule microbial communities from cowpea collected in UCLA plant growth center, Los Angeles, California, USA - CNSS3 | ecosystem: Host-associated > Plants > Roots > Nodule | place: USA...
ATCAGTGTTATTTTGATGTGATTTGAACTACGGGACTGTGTACTTATGCTTTGGATTTATGAATGGTTTAAATATTGGATATTGTAGTTGCTAATTAATGATATATCATTTTATATATATATATATGTATATATATATATATATATATATATATATTTTATATTTTTTTTTTTATTTTTATATATATATATATATATATATATATATATATATATATATATATATAAATAAGTGGATGCTAATTTTGAATTAAATTTAAAATCTCTTGAAGTTAATTGAAGTCACTAACATAAAAAGGGTCTTTTACGTCCAACGTTTTTTGCTTTTCTTGTCTGGTTCAGGTCAGACGTAGTAATAATAGTCGTAAATTTACGTTTGACTAAAAACCGGACATAAATTTACATCTGACTCAAGAGAACAGATGTAAAATTTGTCAACCACAATCCTGCATGTCGACCAGTCGTTGTAGAGTCCTCCACCGCTGCACTTCAACCACAATCCTTTGCCGCTACACTTCAACCAAACGACCACCACTACATGTCAACCAGTCCGTCGTCGTTGCAGTTCCTTCGTCGCTGCAAATTCGCCACCATTGCAATTCTGTTGTCGCTGCCTCCACCAAAAATTGCAGAAAATTAGGGGTTTCAAGGTAAATGGAGATGCACCAAAACGAAATCAAAAGAGAAATTAACCTTTCAACAATTAATCACTTGATCCTCCACCGGTGCAGTTCAAAAACATGAAAATCGCGTTCCCATCTCGCGCAGTCGCGATACTGTGGAGAAGAAGGTTAGGGATTTAAGTTTCAACATTCTGACTGACACTAATCAGACATAAATTTACGTCTGGCAGGAAAAATCGGACGTAAAATTTACGACTGACAAGACTAATCAAATATAAATTTATGTCCGACTAGTAAAAAATTACATAAGTTGTAAATTAATGTGAGTCTCAAACCTTAACTATTAAACCATTTGTAATTATTAGACCCACAAAAACAAATCACAATTAAAGTGTAAAATGAACTAAGGTCCATCGTTAAATCCACATCTCCATTTTTCTTAATTGAAAACTAAAAGAAATGAGGTTTTTAATTATTTTTGAAAATCCTTGGTTATTAAACTAGTTTTTAAAGTTCAATTGGATTTTTAAGGTCAAATTTATTTAAACTTAAAAGTGGAAAGTGGAAATTATTTATTTATTTATTTGTTTATACTATTATTGTTGATTTTGTGTACTTCCAACAAAAGTGTTTGATAAACTGATCTAAATAAGACTGACGAGGGAAAGGAAGTGAGCAGTGATTAGCGGAATTTGGCAGAACGCATTTTTCAGTCATACACATGACTCACTTGTGTGTCTATGTTGTGTCAATTTCATGCCAAATGCCACGTGCCATTTTTACACTTCAACTAGTTTTCTATAGTCATTTCAAGTCTCAAATTACATGAAGAAAGTAAATTTTTTTTATTATTATACGTACACAAATTTTATATTAATTGTTTATATATATATATATATATATATATATATATATATATATATTCTCCTTTCATACTCACTATTAAAAAAGTTCATAATTTTTTTTTGTTTTGAATTTTTTTTAGAAAATACTTATAAATTTTGTTATGAAAAAAAAGTTACAGAAAATTGTTAGTCAATTTTTTTGTAAAATATTTTATGTAAATACTTTTCGCAACAAATTTTGTAGAAAATACTTACGAATTCTATAATTTTGTAGAAAATAATTAACTACAAAAAAATTACCTGCTAACTAAAATTATTAGAAAAAATAACTAGAATAAAATTTTTTCTTACAAATTTTTTTAATAAATTTATAAAAAAAATTTCATGTAATATGAGAATTTTAAATAGTAACTTCTAAAACATTTAAAATTGAAACTAAACTTAATTTGTTTTCTTTTTCTGAAAAAATAAGAAGTCAATTTTATCTGTAAGTTTTAAATCTTCTCAATTTCCTTAAAAGAAAAGGTAAATTTGATTATGTCATTAGAAATCACATTAGCAAAATATTGTTGCGGTGATAATGCGAGCATAGTATGTTAAATTATGAGTGTTTATGTCAATAAAAATGTCTTATACAGAAAGGATTAATAATGAAAAAAAAAATACACTAAAAGAAAAAAATATTTATTTATTTAATCATGATGAAAGTTGAAAATTAAGGATTACACCGGTCAAACTATTAGTTTTTTCCTTTATCTAATTTATTAGTATTTCAAGTGTTAAATGAAAAAAAAAATAATGATAATAACGTAATATTATTAAATTTTGTTTCGTCACATTAAAAATATGCTATTATATGAATGTGATGTCATTTTTATTTATATGAATAAAAGATGAGATATTTACATAATTAAAATTTTCAATTTTGAAACTTAAAAAACAAAAAGTAAAAAAACTGTACACAATGTAAAGTTACTTTACTTGAGAGAGGGCCCTTGAGCCAGCTATTCAAGCACCAAATTGCAAACCTTTTAAATCACTTTCTTTTGTCAAAAAGTTGAATAAGTTAGTCATTTTTCTTTCCTAAGAAAATAATGTCACGTTTTTTTAATTGAATAAACAAGTATTTCGAGTATTTTATTTTCTATGACGTTTAAAATAATTTGGCTTTTTTTAAAATGTAATCCTTAAATGGAGTTTTTAATATTGTAAGATATGTGTAATTGTAATTTTAAAAATAAGTTAAAAGAGTTATCTTTTTCGTGGTGCTTGAAATTTGTAAGCATTGAAAATATATTTTATAATATTCAATAAAAAATATGGTAAATTTTATTGTGAGAGAATAATATTTATAGTATTGTGTTAAGCTTTTAAAAGTTGAAAAAGAATAATGTAATATTCAAAAACATTAAAATTTTATTGGATTTTAAACTATAGACAAGAAAAAAAATTAATTGAGAAATAATCTCTCAACTACTTCTATTTTTTAGTTTAAAAATGAAATTTGTTAAAATATTCATTAAATGATTTTATTTTTTTTCTTTCCTTTTGCTAGAAAAAGATGTAAAAGAACAAAAGTGTTGAAACGTGTATATTGAGATATTTTTATTAGATATTTCTTTAACAATAACTTTATAAAAAAATGATGTAAAAGAACAAAAGTGTTTAAACGTGTATAATAAGATATTTTTATTAGATATTTATTTAACAATAGCTTTATAAAAATATGAAAAAGGTAACATAATAAAATTCTTTTTTTTTTCATAAATTACTTATCAGGGAACTCTTTAAATATGTTTTACCCTCTTATATACATATTTAAAGATTTTTTATTTATTTGTGAATTTTTTTCTCTAATTTCAGAATTAAAAGTTTTACTTTTTGTTTATATATGTTAGTTCAATATGATTATATTATTTATCAAAATAAAAGATTCACAGCAAAAAAATACAAAGGAGAAAAAAAATGAAAAGAAAAGAATAATATGTAGAGATTCATTTCAATGTAAACATATTTTTATTTAAAACCTATTTAAATCTCAATTATGTACTCATACAATTTATTCAGAATCATCCTTCCATATTTTTAAGGCTTCAAAAGTTTTGTTTTTTGTTAAAAGAATTAAATCTACTTGACAGAATCAGACTAAACTAGTTGATCAATTAATGAGGTATTAAAGAATATCATAATAATTTTGATAAATGAAAGACTAAACTAGTTAATAATAAAAAATTAGTAAATCCATTAGGTATTAAATTTTCTACCAAAAAACCTAAGTGACTTCAAATTCTGAAAGAACTGAAAGAGAAGAAATTGCTGTCCCAAAACCAGTAAAAATTGCATTCACACGTTTCTTCTAATATTTGAAAATTCTTATTCAATTCTTCAAACAAATAAAGTCAGAAGCTTGAAAAAATCTTCAATTCTTCACCTATCTTATCCAATAACGTTTTACTTTTCCGATGAATACAACAAATTAAAAATTCACTCAAAAAAGTTTTAATTTCTTAATCTTCTGATTCTTTCCAGGTTCTTCAATTCCCATGAATTAAATACAAATATCTGTTATTCTAAATTTCCCTTTCAACCAGCCTCATTGTCACACATGATTTGGTGTTTATATGATTGATTATGAAGCATTAAATGTGATGAAGATATGCATCCAAATTAGTCTCATCTCATCCACATATTCTATAAAGATCATAAAATTTAGCCCATATCCTCACCAATCATCTTCGTTGTAAAGATTTACATGTAATCATTGAAATTTGAGAATTTGGTTAGGGAACAATGCTATTATAATAAGGGATTGTTAGATAAGAATCACATGCTCCAAATTATTTATTTCATCTCTGAAACAATCATGCCTTTAGTCCATGTTCCTTGTCAGAATGCATGTGATAAACTGATATCACCATATTCTGGAATTAACATATTAAAGAAACTGTTGGATAATGTTCTACATGATTAGCCAAATTCTCCAGAAAAAGAAAAGAAAGTAATCACTGACAGAACTAATGATATAGAATAGAACACTGAGAACACCAAGGGAACTGGTATTGAAACAACACAACATAGTACAAAAAAAAATGTATGTAGCATTAACCAATATAAAGATAAGGTCCCAAATAAACATAGATTGAAATAAATATATGGGGTAGAAAATATGAGATTTCACTACAGTCTACAATTCAATGAAGGTTATACATGGTAACATACTATGACTACAAGCAACTCAATGATGAATGCTGATTGCAGAGAAGCCTATACATAGAGGTAGGTCACAGACAACTAAGTGTGTCAAATGATAACTGTTTTGGGTGGACATGGTGGAAAAAAACACAGATCCACTTTGTTTATGACTTAGATTTAGATTTCGATTCACTATGTTGTTGTCTTGATGATTTTTTGCAGGCACCAATTGCCAGTCCACAGAATGCAGATGCACTTGCACTTTTGCATTGGCAGCAAGAACAAGAACATCATGTGCCAGGCATATTGTTGCCTGTGCTGGAAAGAATTATGAAGGCACACACAACTGAAAGTGAGAACACCGGTAACAAGGTGTTCTCTGTGTACATTTCCATTGCATCTGTGAAAGAAAACCGGGCCCGATCTTCAGCCCAATTACGCAGCCGGTCCGCTTCGGCCGCATACAATGCTCTTCCCTGAAACACACACACATGGCTGTAAGTTGTTGCTCAATTTACCAGAGCTGTGCTATTGTTATGTTTTGAACAAAGTACATTTGAAATGATTGACACATATAATGTTTGTGTTAAAATGAACGTTAAGTCTAACTCAACCCTACAAAACCGACTAGTAAATTAAGATTTGTATCTATTTATATACTCTTAAATTGTAACTTTTAACATAACATGATAATATGTTTTGATTTCACCCTCAAGAAAATCTTCACCTGATCATCGAACCAGCGACCTCGCCGTAACCAGGCAGTGACCAAAGCAAGTAAGATTCTGGGAGGGGTCAAGTAATTGATGGCTTTGCCTGTTCCTTTCACAACACGCATTCGTGGAACTAATGTTCTAGCAACAGTTTCAGGAAGCTCACAGATGATGTTAAACATTTGCCTGTTTTGAACAGTTGAACCACTGAAAAAAACATAGCACATTTATTGAGTGATACTTGTAAGTTATATGATCATAGAAAGCTGTGAAATGAACACAAGAAAGTTTTTAGCTAAGGGGAATGACCAATTATGTTATGTTCAAGTAAGAAACCACCAAGAGGACCAAGTTAAAGCAGGCTTGCAAAAGTGAAATACCTTAATAGCAGATCTGTAAGAACCATGCCTGGAGATGCAGTATGAACACCTACTTTGGATCGCTTGCACTCCTTTAATAGTGATCCTTGAAGTTGCCTAAGACCACACTTTGTAGAACCATATCTACATGTTAATTGAAAAAGAAGATAGGTAAGAATCAATAGCAATCACCATTCACCTTGAACTTTGAGAATCATATATATATATATATATATATATATATATATATATATATATATTTCTGAGAGTTCTGCAAAAGCTTAGTGGAAGAAGCTGCAAGCTACTCACACAGCAGTCAAAGGTGTGCTAGAGCCTCCAGAACCGGCACCATCCATGTTAAATATGTGACCTGCATTGGCTTGGTTTCTCATCACACGCATGGCTTCTCGTGTGCAAAGGATAGATCCAACCAAATTTGTTGAGACAATCTGCAACAATTATAAACCAATCAATGTAATAAAATAAGGTTAAAGACTACAAATGATTATTTGGGAACAACACCTTCACATCTCAGTCTCAACACTGAATAATGAATGAGTATTAAATTCAGCAAGATTCTATTTTAGCAAAATAAATGAAGTTATACTTGAAACACATACCTGTTTAATATCTTCGTCACTAAACTGAAGCAATGGTCTAAAACCTTTATTTGTTCCGGCATTATTTATCTGTACAATAGTTTTTGTATGAAAAATGAAAGAGGTTTAGAACCAGAAACATAAACACTGCTTTCTGCAATGGAAAACTTAAACTTCACTGAAGGGGTAACAAGCATATTAGTAGATTCCATGTGCACTTTTCTGGTATTTTTAACGAAAACAACCACAACACTTACCCAAATGTCAACATAACCAAGTTCTTTGACAGCAAAATCTGCCAATCTCTGCACATCATGAGGCTCACAAACATCACAAGCAATGCCAACCACTTTTGCATGAGAAAGTTTTGTCAGCGATGAACCAACTGAATTGGCAATGCCTTCCTTTAGATTTTCCTCAAGCTCTTTAACAGTTGCTTGCACAGACTCGAGGCTGCCTTCACAAAATGAGAGAGTGGGAGCAACAACATGCTGTGAGTAAAATGCAGACAAAAGCCACAAAATATATCATTCCAATCTCTATAAAATGTTCTCATGGTTGGAAACACCACCTTCGAGAGGTAACAATCACACGATCTCCAGAAAGAAGAAACTCTCGAGCTAAGGCTTTCCCCAATCCCCTTGTACTGCACAAACCATTAACAAGATGAATTAAACAAAGTCATGAAAACATTAACACATATCATTAGACATCATCAGAGTAAACAATTCACAAGTCATATGTTCCTGTAATGATAATTTCTGTCTTACTCATCAAGCCGGATATATATATAAGATATCACAGGTTCATTAAACAGAAAACATTATGGTAATCACTTACAGAAGAAGGAGATTAAGTAACTATACCTCCCTGTTATGACAACATTACGCGGACCAGCACGACAATGTTCCTCCAACACCATGTTAGCACCTATCATTGTTCCAATGATCACTCCTCCTAGCCAACTATACCATATCAATGCATCCATTTGACTGTCTCCACCTTCACAAAACTCAGAAAAATTAACATCTGCTTTTCGAACCAATGCATAACAAATTAACAGCTATAAAAGTTGGATATAGGCCAACCTGACATCTGAAATCCGATCGAAAGGATGACCCCAGTGCTCATCATAGTCACAATATACCTTCCGATTTGAATGGCAATCTTGTTTTACAAACACAGTAATGTTTAGCATTCAACAAAAACACAGTATTAACCCAAATAACAATGAACACAGTATCATATACCAAAATAGTTGGAATAACAGAAACAAGAGCTTACCGAGGATAGCAGACCCTCCACCTTCACCACAGCTTGGCGATACTCATCATCTGATTTTGAACCCACCATGAAATTCCTCAACAAGATAGACTGGAGGGAACTCCAAAACCCACTTTCCCTTTTGGAATTCACTTCATTTTTCTTCAAATTTCGAGACTTTTTCTCCTTCGCATCCCCACCATCTTCAGTCCTGAAAGCCCTGCACTCTCTCACAGAGAACCGATCACAATCGTGGCCAAAACCAAGCACCCCGGGAGAAGGGCACGAGCCAAAACCCCTCCTGAAAAACCTCGTTTTGTGCCTGTTCAAACTATCTGGGAAAACATGGAGCTTCACAACTGTGGCCATGGATGTGTGATAGAATTATCAGAAGATGCAAAGTTCATGAAAATGGTTAGTGAGAAGTGTTGTATGCGATGTGGCTTTATTTATTGTTATCCTTTTGGTGAAAACCGAAAGCTATGTTTTTGTAACCTTGCTGGTGGAGAAAAATATCAGATGAAGCTAGATCGAAGGGACATGTAACTAGAAACGTAACAAGGAACATAGGAGAGTGTGATGACCACACGTTGAAGCAACCTAATCTTCATTGGTTAAATACACGTGGCATTGTGGGTCTGCGACCACCTCACTTTTCGTTCCTCCTTCGACTCTTTTCGAATTTATCTTAGATTACACAAAAGACAATAACAATATTTTATGTATCTTCAAATTTATCATCTTCAACCTCAAAACAAATCTTCTTTTGTTCAGATAATTTTATATTCATATTATACACATTTTCTTTGTAAAACATGTTTTTGTAATAAAAATTCTTGACACTTTCACCTTATTTTGTTTATTAATTATTAACATGAATTATAACTTAGAAGATGAGTTTGGCTTCATTTTTAGGTGGGTTAGGTCAAGAGTATCCAACCCATTAGTCTGTGTGGTTAGTTAGCCTCATTCCAGTATACCAAGAACACACACTAGGTCCAGATGGATTAGCATGTGAAATCTAGTTTCATTATTAAGAAATAAATAACTAAAATTAGGTTCTATAAAAAAAATTAGGTAAAATTAGTTTTCAAAATGTTATAAGACCTCGTATTTGAGACATAATATTTCATGTTTGAAGATAATAACTTTGTATCTCAGGTAATCTTTGTTAATATTGGAGACATTAGTTTCATGTTAATACTGAATTCTTTTTTCATTTTCTAAACTGTATCTTTATTAAGAAAATATTTTTCTTTTAAGTGTGTTTGATTTTATTCTCATCATTTGATTATTATTTATGTCTTTTTTTATTTTATTATTATGACTTGATTATATTATATATTTATGTTTATTTTTTATCGATGTTTTACACTTAATTAGTAATTTAGTTTGTAGGTCTTTGATTATTTTAGTATCTATATTTTTTTTTATTCAACTTAATTAAAATGTGACTTTTAATTTCTTAAAAAGATTTGAAAACCCTAAATCAAATTGAATTCAACAACTTGGCATTGTTGTCATTCCAATCCCATACAATGATTTGCATACAAGACTAAGTTGCAAAATCAAATGAATAAACATATTTTTTTTCTTTTCTTTCACTTATTCGATCAACTTTTTTTCTATAACACGATTGTCCAATAAAAAACAACTCACGAATAGCTAATGAAAGCTGGCAAAGCACCAAAGAAATTGCAAACATCCAACTTGAAGACAATAATAATATAATAATCTAACTACTTATTCTATAATCACATCCAAAATTAATGATCATACTTAAACAAAAAACCTCAACTAATAATAGAAGAATAAAAAACAAAAAATGTTGGCTATTTCAGAAATGACAATCCCTTCTTTCTTTCAAATCAGTAAGAAGCATAACAAATTAGTCAACATTACAGTTGTTATCAAATCCTATTTATTTATAGTTAACTATCTAAATGGTTGAAGCTAAGGAAATGTTTATCTTTCAAATTATGGAAAGTTTGAAAATAAAAACAATGGAAACTATAATATAGTAATTTTTTTAACATGGATTAAGGGGAAAATAGTAGTTGATTAGGGAAGAACTTAACCTGGAGAGAAAGAGAAAGGAAGGTAAATGGAAAAATGAAGATTGAGGAGGCGTGAGAGTTGGACGCGGAGAGTCTTGAAGGCCACACACTCAAGGACGAATATTTAGCTGAAAATAAATTCACATCACAATCACCTTCTCTTTCTCTCTCTCAAATCTTCAACCCATTTTTTTCTCTCTTCTTTTCGATTCAATTCAGCATGAACAACAACCACATCGCCAGGTCTCAGGATCAACGTTCAAGATCTGCAAAGCCAGCCACCATCCATGGCTGCGCCCTCTCCGGTGACCTCGCCGGACTCCAGAGGCTACTTCGAGACAACCCTTCGCTCCTCAACGAGAAGAACCCTGTTGTAAGATCCCATTTCCCCCAACTGGGCATCTTCAAAATGTTTGCTTTTTTGCTCATTAAACTTTCAAAAATGGATCTTTCCGATGTTGTTTGTGGAAAAGTTTGTGCTTTTGTTTGTGGGTTAATTCTATTTTTTTTTAATTGAGGGTTTGGAATGATATGCATGACTCTCGGATCTGCTTGATTATGACTCATGGTGACTTTACCAACCGGGGTGTATGATGGTTTAATGGTTGGCTTGTGCTTTTATGAAAGAGTAAACTTAGTGGGGTGGTAGGAAATGATATCAATTTCATATTGGGATTACCTTGATTGTACTACTCTAGTTTGATTTTGATCCTCATTTTTCGCTATACTACCGCCCCTTGTGTTCAATGTCAGCTTCATTAAGAATTGAAATGGTTGCATGTTGAATAAGCTACCTACACTGGATATTGCTCAGGGTGTTCCAGCTTATTGATAATTGCTTATCATGGCATTCCTTTAAGGGGGAGATTATATGTTTAGACTCGTAATGGAGAAGGACTATTTGATGAACATCTGTAGGGTTTTCATCTTGGGGTTTTCGTGACAATCAAGGAATAGAAAGGCATATTATCATATTGATGATATTTCTCTGATTGCTCACTTTTTAGATTTCAGTATTAAGGTTTTAAAAAGGTTGGGTGTAGTTCATTTGTAAATAAGCTTGTTGCTTGGCTTATCTATTATAATCTATGTGCCAGTGTTTTGATTTTCTTACTTTATAGGATTTCATGTTATCCTCTTATATTTGATATGCCTGAGGATCTCATCTATTATAAATGCAGATGGCACAGACACCACTTCATGTGTCTGCTGGTCAGAATAGGGCCGATATAGTTAAATTTCTTCTTGATTGGCAAGGGCCAGATAAGGTTGAGATGGAGGCCAAGAATATGGTTGGTAGTCGTCAATTTTTTCAACTCAAGTTGTTTTTAGAATATAAATACGTAAAATATGTAAAATCTAGACTTCTAGTAATTGCCTTGTAATTCTGAAAAGGTTTATTTATCTCTGCAGTATGGAGAAACTCCGTTGCACATGGCAGCAAAGAATGGGTGCAATGAAGCTGCACAATTACTTCTTGCTCGTGGTGCTGTTGTTGAAGCCAGAGCAAATGTGATCTTTTTGCCACTTTCTATATCATTTAACTTTGTTTAAACCTAGCAACAATAATAACTAAAAAGTTTGTACCTAACATTTTCTTGTAGAATGGTATGACACCTTTACATCTTGCTGTTTGGTACTCTCTGCGATCAGAAGAATTCTTAACTGTGAAAACATTGCTTGAGTACAACGCTGATTGCAGTGCCAAGGACGATGTAATAAACTGTATTTCCTGTTTTTCATGTTATTTTAACATTTTCGGGTAAAGTTGTCATATATGCTAATGCCAGTGAATTGCAGGAGGGAATGACTCCTTTAAATCATCTATCCCAAGGCCCTGGAACTGAGAAACTTAGGGAACTATTACACTGGCATCTTGAAGAGCAGAGGAAACGACGAGCCATTGAAGCATGCGGTGAAACCAAAGCTAAAATGGAGCAGCTTGAGAAGGAACTATCCAACATTGTTGGTCTTAATGATCTAAAGGTACAACTACGCAAATGGGCAAAGGGCATGCTTTTGGATGAGAGACGAAGAGCTCTTGGCCTGCATGTTGGTGCAAGAAGACCACCTCACATGGCCTTTCTTGGCAACCCTGGAACAGGTTTTTATAATATGCTCGTGATTGTTTGCTTTTAGAACATCCTGCTTGTTTTTATCCAATCAGAATTGGAAAGATGTCTTATTGTGCACTTAACTTCATCTTCTCCATTTACCATTTCGTGCTACAATATTTGGGTCTCAACTGGATGAAATTTTCAATAAACATTTATAGGAAAAAACACAAGGTAAAATGAGTGAAGTTCCCTCCATGACTTAAAATTAAGTTATGCACAAGTTAAAATTGCCTTTGGAGAAGCTAAATGAGTGACTAACTATAAAAGTTGATGTGCATAAGCTGAATTTAACTTATGGCAAAAACTTTATTCATTTTACCAGAAGTTTATCCAAATGTGTGCCTTAGTATTGTGTTTTTATTGAATTCTCATTTGTTTTTACTTGAGCAGTTTGGCTTGATCTTCCCATTGTATATGCACGTGCATGAACACTGAATTGGCTTAAAGGTTCTGAGATTAGTTTTTGTATGACTTTTGTATTTAACAGGTAAAACTATGGTAGCAAGGATTCTTGGAAAATTACTCCACATGGTGGGAATTCTATCTACTGATAAAGTGACAGAAGTACAGCGAACCGATTTAGTAGGTGAATTTGTTGGTCACACTGGTCCAAAAACCAGGAGAAAGGTATGTTACTGACTCTAAAATCTTCCTATCTGCGAAACCAAATTTTCTGCATTTCTCATTGAGTTACATAAAATCATTGGCTACAGATCATGGAAGCAGAAGGGGGCATTCTTTTTGTTGATGAAGCTTATAGATTGGTACCACTGCAAAAGTCTGATGACAAGGACTATGGGTTGGAAGCCTTAGAGGAGATTATGTCTGTCATGGACAGTGGCAAAATTGTTGTAATATTTGCTGGCTACAGTGAACCAATGAAGCGAGTGATAGGTTCTAACGAAGGTTTCTGTAGAAGGGTCACCAAGTTTTTTCAATTCAATGATTTCAACTCAGAAGAACTAGCACAAATCCTTCACATCAAGATGCATACTTTAACAGAAGATAGTTTGCTATATGGCTTTAAGTTGCAACCCGAATGCAGTGTAAAAGCCATAGCTGCATTGATAGAAAGAGAAACAACAGAAAAACAGCGAAAGGAGACAAATGGTGGTTTGGTAGCTACCATGTTGGTTAATGCTAGAGAAAATTTGGACCTACGTCTCAGTTTTGACTGCATGGATACAGAAGAACTTCTTACCATCACTTTGGTAGATTTAGAAGCAGGTCTTCAGCTATTAACGCAGTAATCATTCTTTGGCATTCTGATAGATATTTTGGAGAGATTCATTTCAGCTTACCTCAATTTTCTGCAATGGATACACACAAGTTTTTACATCTACACAATGAGGAGCATGTCATGAATAAGTCTGCTACTATAGGTCGATTTTTTTGGGAAAATTTTTCCTCGTGTATTTTTGTAATTCATAATGTTATATAGGCTTCATTCATGCACTTTATCTGAATAAAGATTTGTAGACACCTAATGCAAATGTACTCTTTGAGAGAAAGAAATGTAAGAGATAAAAGTGATGTGATAGAGAAATGAGAGATGTCAAACGAGTCTTTATAGTGTTTAGGTATCTATATATAAATTTTTATCGTATCATTGTACTTTTTATGTTATTATTCATTGTTGTTGGTGCAGGTATGAAATCTTTCTTCTTGTGCTGTCCCAAGACGGTGATGCTTATTTTTATTTTGAAAATTTTATTTTTGGAGCAGGGCATGGTATTCTTCTGTATGGATTATCAATTCAAATAGTTAAACTATAATGCTAAAAGTTTCTTTATTTCAAAATATTAATTTTTACACCTTTTCTTTTTGTTTCAAGTTAAAAAATATTGTTAACTTAATATTTAATGGCATTACATATAATTTTAAACCATTATTTTCATTCGCAAATATGATTATATAGATAATAAACAATAAATGTATTCACTTTTGTTCTTGCATAATATTAAGTTATTACGAAATTCAAAATTTATTTTATCACAATCTTTGAATTTCTTAGACGAGTATTTCACGATTTTGCTTGTTAGACCTTTGTTATGAGGTACTCCGGGAACCATGTGGGTGTATTTGCAGAAAAGATTATGATGATCGAATTAGCAAAAATTTTCAAATTCAAAACTCATATTATAGTGTTAATGAATTGCGTATCTTTAATTATTTGGGTCCACCTTTATTTATAGAAGATTAATTACTTGTGATGTTTTTACTTAGTTAATTGTGGGTGGTCTTTGACTAGGTTTAATTGCCTTTGACCAAATTTTATTGGGCCTAACCAGTTTTCATTGGGCCTATGTTGCAAGTCCAATATTCTTTGAATATGTTTCGTTAGATTTTATCTCGTTTTTGTCTAAATTAGAGTAGGTTCGCTAACACACCGGTATATCAGATTTTCCTACGTGCATACTTGTCATTCACGGATGTGTGTGATTAGTTATGTGTATCTCTTTTTTTACTTGATGATGTCAGATAATTGACTAGTTTTGTCGCTATATAAACAACCTTGGATATTCGTCATATGATTAACGAATTTATCCTTTGTTGTCCGAGAGATATATATTTTACCGTCTTATTTTTGTACTATTTACGATCTTTTGGTTAGGGACTTTTTGTGATTTTTTAGTACCTATGGTATAACTTTTATACTAGAATATCTAATTAATAGACTTCTAAAATAAATTGAGAATATAAAGAAAAATTAACATTTAATACCTTTAACATTTCTTTTATAACGAAGGATATAAAGTATATCTCATTTTAATATACACTCATCTTTCAATTAAAAAATAATTTTTATCAAGAAAAATCACAAACTAACCCAACCATCTATGAAGACTCAACTAACTAGTCATCTCCAAAATATGCAATTGTGTGACAAATCAATAGTTTTACAAAATTATGGAAATTCAAGGGATAAGACCTGCATGTTTTACTTAATTATTGACCAAAACTTTGTCTTGAAACATAAGCACGCAATCTAAACAAGCAAAATGATCTTGTTGTCCCCATTAACAAAAATCAAGAATAAAAAAATTGTAAATCAGGAACATTACGTGCAAGCCAATGATAACAAAAACTTGGAAAATTTTGCTTAAAACAGTAAGAGTTTGTTTCCCTAAAGAAACAAACTAAAATAGCAACACAGAGATCAATGCAAACAAAACAGAAAAGTTACATGGTCAAACATTTTTTTATTTTTTATTTGTTTTTCTCTGAATATAAAGGTGAGAGTTATTAAGTGATAAACCACCGCTATTTATCTAAAAAAACATCATTATTAAAAAAGTATTCCCAAAAAACTGATCCTTCAGTATTTATCAAGAAAAGAAAATTTAAAACAGGATTGGCAACTGAATATTTTGCTTTTTCATGGATATGTCAATAATTAAACCAACTATTCAGTCTGAATTCCTTGTTAATTATATTTGGTATTCTTTTAAAATCTTGTACAAAATTATATATCATTAAGAATTTTATCATTTACAGTGTTTGAAGCTTTGAGTGATTCGTTAAAGAAAGTGAAGAAAAAATAAAAATAAAAGGCAAAGATAGGTAAAGAAAATTACTTTTGCCTTAGTGGTTTTTAACAGAAAGTAGAACAGAAAAAAAAGTGTTAAAAAATAAAAAAGAGGGATAATTTGGTATTTTAATTTCGTCCAATAAACTTTATCTTAATTTCTTTCCAAAATTGTAGATTACCAAAATAATTAGTTTCACTTGTTCTTTTATCTTTCTTTAGAAAGGGTCAACTTCTAAAATATGAATATATACACAAATAAAACTCTAATCTCTTGTGCATTTCAAAATGAGAATACTATATTTAAATAATACTTCTTTAAAAGGAATGGATCATAAACAATCAATTTGCTTAGTATTTATTAAAAAACTCAAATGCAGTATTTTCACAAAAAAAAAAATATTATCCTCCTAAGAAAATAAATCTTTTTTCTACTTAAGAAAATCATATAAGAAAGGTTTAAATAGATTTACATGGTAAATTTTATTCGCTGTATTTTTGTGCGTAATAAAATTTCGTTTGATGACTTTTTTTTTTAAATTCTACTACACTTCTAATAATTTATGCAAAATATATATAATATATATATATATATATATATATATATATATTCATCAATAATCTATATCTATAATCTATAACAATAATCCCTTTTTGTGTTCACTTTTCAAAATACCGATTTTATCCTTTAAATATAATAATTTATTAAATTTTTAAAAATTGATCGTTACTTTTACAATTTTTTTATAAAATCGGATGTCTATGCTTCTTCTCTTCTTCTTTATTTATCAATGATTATTCTTTTATCTGTTTTGATATATTTCACTTTATTTTTAATAAATATAATTTTAATTTATATATTAACTTAATAACATTATAATATTATCACCTACTAATATAATATCACGCATATTTAAAAAATACATACACACAGGCGCTATCGCGCCTGTGTTATGCTAGTAATATACAAAGGAGATTCCCCTTTTTGTGTCCACATTTCAAAATACTAATTTTACCCTTTAAATATAATAATTTCTTAAATTTCTAAAAATTGACCGTTACTTTTACAATTTTTTTATAAATTTGGATATCTTTGTTTCTTATCTTCTTCTTTATTTATTAATGATTATTCTTTTGTCTGTTCTTATATATTTCACTTTATTTTTAATAAATATAATTTTAATTTATATGTTAACTTAATAACATTACAATATTATCATCTATTAATATAATATCACACATATTTAAGGAATGGATACACACAGACACGATAACGCCTATGTTTATAATTTTTATATAATTAAATAAAAGAATTTTTTTTTCTGCGTTATTAGTGCAATCGTTTACACTTTCACGTGACTTCATAAATTTGAAAAATAATAACAAAGTTCATAAAAATTGATGATTATTTACACAGAAATTGTGTACATAAATAAATAGAGTCCACCAGAAACTAAAAAATATAAAATGTAGAAGGTCAAATAACATAAAAAATAGAAGATATTTAGTAGAATGTTATTCCTCACTAGTGGTGAGTGTAAGTGGTAACTGCAATAACCGAACAGAGCACGGTGGGTTTTCGGTGACTGAAAAAACAAATCCTATTTTTCTGGTTATCCAAACACTCCTCTATGTGGTTGTGTTGCAGAGCATAGAAGAAGAAAAATGGTGTTAGCTTCAATTTCGATTGTATCTTCTTCATCTTCATTCCTCTCGGATTCTCCTTCCACTTCTGCTCCCACAAGAACCAGACCTTTCCTCTTCTCTTCCTCAAACCGAACCCCTCTTTTCGGGTTTCCCAGAACACCCCTTCCCAATGCTACCCTCAGAGCTTCATCATCCTCTTCTTCTTCCGCCCTCACACCGCAGGAAAATGGGTCGCCGGAACAGTTCCTCGAGAACAATTCCATCGCCGATTTCATGCGGTTCAAAAGCGGGGTCGAAGGTGGTGGCAGGTCCGAGTTGCAGACGGCTCTAGTCAGCTACCGGAAGAGGTTTCCTTGGTCCCTTTTGCGCCCTTTCCTTCAGGTCCCTCTCAAGTTTCCTTCTTCCTAGTTTTTTTTTTTTTTTTTCTCAATTGGGTCTCTGGTTTTGATATTCCTTTGTTTCCTGATGTTGTGTTGTTTTTGGTATTGTTGTAGGTTGACTTGGTTTCGACAATTCACATCGCCGATGAAGAGTATGTGTTTGTCTTTCTGAACATCTCATTCTAGTCATGTTTTGGGTGTGGTAGTTGTTAGAAGTTACTTAATTGTAGTGGGGTGTTATTTGTTATGGGTTGAAGAAATGGAAGTAAGAAAGTGTTGAAATGTCAATTTCAAATTTGCAAATATTAATTCCAGTGAGTGTATTCGAGATTTAATAATTTTATAAGTGAAAGGTTGTGATTGTTGACGTATGTGTATTATCTTTTCTAATGGAAGTGACTTCAAGAATTGTGAGAAATAATGAATAAATACTTATCAGTGAAGTCTTTAAAAGTCATTGTTCCTTACCAATCACTATGGATAGTTCTTAAGAAGAACAATCCCAACCTGAAAACGCGCTTGTGTACTCAAGCAGAAGAGGTGTGAGAGAGTTATTACAATTCCTTTAACTTTTTAGAGCAAGACTCAAGTTTGTTTGGGGTATACGCCATTCAGGGAGGGTTTTTCTCAAGTTTGTTTAGGAAGTTCGTAATCTTATTTCAAATACCGAGTATTTGTTGAGAGAGAAATGCAAACAACACACTCTAATTTCGTTTGAAATTTATTGAAAATTACTAAATTTTTGTGGATCTGTCTTTTATTTAGTGAGTGAGTCTCACTCATGATTCTGCGATTTCAAAGAATTTTAACCAATTATAAAGAATCTGCTCAAAAGGGTGCTTTAGAAAGTGTGTTGTTGAAGTGTTTATCTGGATGTAGACACTTGGGGTTGAATCATTTTAAATTTGTGCTTTTTGCTGTTTTTATTTCTATAATTGTTTGTGTTCTATCCTTTGATCTTTATTATGCGTGGAGATTTTTTTTCCCAACGAAAAGGAAGTCAAAAAAATTCAAGTGGTTCTGGTGGTGAGGATGTGTAAGAGAAATATATTACGGTAGAGGGGAATGTTTGAGTTCTAAGATGAACTGGTGTAATATGTCAAAATCAAAGATGTTAACTTAAGAGTTTGATGAGGGTGGTTTTAGACATAAATGTTCATGCAAGTCTAACAAATTACTGATTTGTAACTTTCGTGGTTTTGTATTACACTAATGACATTGCGTGTAGATGATTAAATTCAAGTTTTTCTTTTGATATTGTCAATGTGAATTTTTATTGATAATGTTGATGAGCATAGGATGGGTATATGTAAATGGCTTGTTTAGTGATGTTGCTTGCTTCATAGTGCTCCCCTTCTCCGAAATAGGTTGGTCCATAACGGCTTTGATGAACGAGATGATCATAGTGATATTCAAATTCATTTGCAAGGGTGTATTTTGCTAAACTGCATGCTGGTCTAATCACAACATTCTAGTTTGGGCACTATTTAAGATTTTCTTATGATAAGTTTGAGTGCTTTTTGTTGCGCTGACTTAATGTGTTTACTTTGGTTTTGTGTTTTGCTTTCTAAGCAATATTCTATATATTACTATTCATTCGGATGATCTATTTTTTATAAACAGGTATTTTCTGGCCCTTCAGAAGGAACTTGAAAGCTATGATTGTGTGCTTTTTGAAATGGTAGCGAGCAGAGAAAGTTTAGAGAGTCGAAGAAACGTTACTGCTACAAAAAGGTTAAAAGGTTCACGGGCAAAGGGTTTTAACATTTTGGGATGCATCCAGAGACAGATGGCTCAAATTCTTACACTTGATTTCCAGTTAGATTGTCTTAACTACCAGTCTTCGAATTGGTACCATGCAGATCTTGATTACGAGACCTTCAAATTACTTCAGGTTTTAACTGCTAATTTTTCTTCTTAATTCAACATGGTGCACTGATTATGAACACTATTCGAATACAAAATTTGAAGTGTGACTGTTATTTCAAGACAATTTATGATTCCATACATTGCATTCAGTGTCATTCAGCTGTCTCTCATCTATATAACTGTCATATAAGAGCCATCAAATAATATGAAAGATTTGCTCTGAAATTGTGACCAGATTTTCTGCTGGGTTTTGTGGAACTGTCCTCTGCTCTGCTGAGCATTAAAATACCTTGATATTGGTACTTTGAAAAATATATTTTAAAAAGATCAAAATTAGTATGCATCAGTGTATTTTGAAGGTACAACACAGAAAAACCCAGCAAAGAATCCAAATTTTCTAAAATTTGAGCTCTTGCACTTTATTATTTTTCCTTCTCCAGGTCTAATTTCATTTTGGAATTTCAGCTTGAAAAAGGTGAAAGCTTCTTCTCTTTTGCAAAAGATATGACTCTTAGGTCTACAAAGGCAGTATTGCAGCCAGCTTCAATTCCGGAAGATCTTGACCCTTTGAGATCCAAGCTTTTATGGGCTTCACGTGTACTTCCTATGCCACTTGTTGGCCTTCTTATCATTGGAGGTGTTTGTACAGATGTGGGAAGTCAAGCATCAGAATATCCCGAAATTGAGGCACTGTCAAGGCTTGATTTTGGTGCTGCAATGAAGGTCTTCCTTGCAAAGAGACTAACATCTGAGTAAGTTCCTCACATTTATTTCTTTCAATCCAATGCTTGAATACTCATTCTGAACTGCATGTTTATTTGAAAGTACAGTCCTTGTTTCTTATCCCTTATTTTTCACTAGTAAACTGCATATACATAATAATATTAAGATACATAATAATATTAAGGGTTAAATATGTTTTACGTTTCTATTCTAAATATATACATATCCGTCTGTTCCTATTCTAAATATATACATATCCGTCTTTGTACTTTGTGAAACTCAGGTAAAACATCTTTCCAAGCAAATGTTAGGTGGATGTTATATTATTCTTCACTCCGGAACTCTATTTGTTACATGGTAAACTCTTCACGTATTGTTTGTTGGGAATGATGTTTTACATGACTTTCATAAGTTGTAGGCCGAAGGAAGTATATATTTAGTTTAGAAGGAAGTATATATTAGGCACAAAACACACTTTTTTGCAAAATAATTCGACGATTAAAAACATATTTAACCCTAATATTGATTTTCCTTTGTTTGGACGCTATTAAAGATGACATATTTTTGTAAAGGTTCACACTGGTGACAGCAGATGTAGAGGAGAAATCAGTTATAATTGGTGAGAGAAATAGAGTAGCAATAGAAGCCCTAAAAGCAGCAATGGACAAAGGACACAATAGAATTGCAATACTTTATGGGGGTGGCCACATGCCAGATCTTGGGAGGAGACTAAGAGAGGAATTTGATTTAGTCCCATCTAATGTGAAGTGGATAACAGCTTGGTCCATAAGGAAAAGGGACCTAAATACTAATTCATTTCCATTTCTGAAGAAGATTGCTAAGGCCTCAGGGTGGCCATTGAACCGCTATCAGACATTGGCATTACTCATTTTTTCATCAGTCTTAGCATTGGATCTGTGGTTCTGGGAGCTATTCTTTGGCACTGCAGTGAATTGGGTCTCAGAACTTGTTCAGTATGTTGGTAATTCACCAATGATATGATATGATCATTGGACTTAGAAAATACATACTAATTGCTAAATAGGATGAAAAGAATCTTGTATGTAAATATGAAAAGCTTTGTTTTTATTCACAAATTAAATTCAAGCTGTTCCCATTTCTCAAAGTGTTAAAATATACAATTGTTTGCATTCAATGCACTTTAGCAGTTAAATACATTGGCAAAATCTATTAGTACAAAGGTTTTGCAAAACTTGAGAGTCCATGCAAATCTGGTTAGCTTGATTCCTATGTTTTTAGGAGTATTTTTTAATAAAGACTCATGTTAGGAGTTTCTAAGAGTTTATTTACTGCAAAAGTTATATCCAAATTCTATTGATTTTACCTTTTAAGATCTATTGATTCCTGTTTAGATCATGTTCTTTGATAGGGACCTTTAAGATAAAAAAGAATAAGCAAAACAAAACATAAAATAATTTTTTTATTAAATCAAAATGAGGTTATTCTTAAATATAGCTTATCTTATATTTTCATTTTTTTAATTTGTAAGTAAGTTAATTTTAAGTTATAGAGAAGTTTTATTTTTTTTTCTCTTATAGATGATATTGTAGATTAGTTTGTTTAAAACATAATTTTAATACAATTCAAAAATTTAATTTCATGACAAAGTTAAGTACCACATCTCACCATAATTTTCATGACAAAATAAAATAAAATAACAAATAATCATAATATTGATAGTATATTAGTGTCAAATTACTTAAAGCATATAAATTACATGAAATATATATAAATTCCTAAAAATGTAAAGTTACAAAAGTGAAAATATTTTAAAAGGGAAATACTTTTTCAAACCATAGTGAGTTTAAGTAAATTTACCCAATTTTATCTAATTAGAATAAATTTTATCTAATTGACAATTATAATGTTTAAGTTTGACTATGTAGGAAATGCATGAATATTGATATCAATATTATTCCATTGTATTAATATTTATATAATAACAAAGTTACATGTATCATACAACATATCATTCAATTTTGTTATTCAATTTTGTTGACGAACAAAACTTAAATATATATTAATCTTTTTTGATACTAAAACTCATATAATTTACACTTTCTTCTCAACATTTAATCATTATCTTTGATTTTTTTTTCTCATAACACACCTCCATCTTAACACCCTTATTTATGTTGTTTCAACACATTTTTCCTTATTATTTTAAAAAAAATATTTAAATGAACTTCTTCATAAATACTTTTAGAATTTTCATCTAACTCCTTAAACTTCGATTTATGCAACAACATCCAAATCATAATTGTTTGCTATATTAGAGACAAAATTACCAGAAAAAAAAAAAAAATAAAATTCAATGCTAAGACCTAATATTCTTAATTGGAAGAGGAACTTTAATTTTTCACAATTAAATTTGATGGAAAGAAGAAATAGAAAATTAATTTTTTCTATTTTATAAGAAAAGAAAAGTCATAGAGTGAAGTGAAGAGGGTGGGGACATATGAAAAGGAAACATTTATTTTCATATTTATTGGACAAGACATACATACAAGTGTTCAAATGTTAGAGTGCAATAAATAATATTAAATACAAAATAAAACTTTGAAAGTCAATTAATAATTTTGATTTGACTTAAACTTTTTAACTAGTAGTGCATAGAGTTTTCAAATATGATTTAATAATAAAAATAGTCATTTAAAAATTATCTTTGTTATCATTTTTATTAATCAGTGGATGTGAAATTATTTAGCTTTGCCAAATAATTATAACATTTTTTAACAAGGATTAGTAAAAGTTAATCATTTTAACATTTACATATAAATTCTATTAATGAATATAATCTTGGTGTTGTCATAAATTGGAATAACATATGTCCCAAAGAAACACAGACAAATATCAGAATACTGTTAAAGATGTCACAAAAGTATAACAAGTAGTAATCCTAAAATAACAAAACAAAAAATAAAACACGTGATAATGGGTCAAGCTTTGAAATTATAATAAAATAATCTAAGCAACATAACACATGATCAAAATGTGCACGTTAATGCAAATGATAACAAATTAAGGTAATCCTAAAAATTAAAACTAAAATTGTTTTAATATTTTAAATTGCTCCATCAACAATAACCAGTTCAAGTTATTTAAAAAAAAAAAAACATATACAAACAATATTTTACGTTATTAGGGTTAAACATTTTAAAGTTAGTACAAATACATGTGACTACAAATTAGCGCAATCCCTCATAAATTAAAAACACAATCTATGACATAATAAAAACAAATTTTGTGCATGAACATTATTCTTTATTGAATTAATATTTTGTAATATAAAATTAGAGGAATATTCCTTCTGAAATTTGTGTTCAGACTTCACATAAAGTTCATCTTAATCTTGTTATCCTTCATATTAATCTTTCTACATTTTTCCTATCCAATTTTCTAGAATTATCAGAATACTATTATTATTATTATTATTATTATTATATATATATATATATATATATATATATATATATATATTTTTATATTTGACACGTCTTCTTCTTCTTTTCTTAAATGTAAGACAAGTAATAGAAAATTATTCATTCTTGGTATAGAACTCAGGGATGATATAATTGGTGAGATAAGGTTGCCAAATCATCAAAATTTTGACCTTAGATTTGTCTGAACTCTTTAAATATGTTTATATAAATCTCATAATATGTGATATGATGAATGTTTCTGAATTGACAACTATTTGAATGCACATATATCATACTGTTTTTTTTTTTTTTTTTTTTTTTTTTTTTTTTTTTTTTTTTTATTTTTTTTATTATAATATATGATGATATCATTATTATTGAGGACAGCTTTGAACACTCTTATCAATTATCAATTATTAGATTGACACAATTAGTTTTGAGTTTATAAATAACTTATTTTAACATTTCTTCTTGTCTTATACTACCAACATTTTACATTATTTCTTCTACAGGACAAAAAATATAATAGGTTTTTTTTTTCATATGATAAGGCTGATTTGTATTTCTTCTAATGTATAAATGAGATATAAAAAAAATAATTTGGTCTTTGATTCATGGTGTATATTTATGCACAAAAATACATATTTTAAATTTAAATATTTCTTTTACAAATACTTCTCTTATGTCTTTCTTTTTTAATTTTGAGATTTGTCTTAATGTGAAGATTTTTCTTGAAACTCCCTTAAACTTTGTTTTATATAACTAAATAAACTTATCTCTAATATTTTGTTGTTCCAAATTGAGCATAATTGTTTGCTATACTATATTAGAGACAAAATTATGAACAGAAAAATTAAATTATAATGCTAAGACCTAATCATTGAAATGAAATCATGAGGAACTTGAATTATTCTTGTTTAAATTTGACGAAAAGAAAATATAGCATATCAAAATTGTCTATTTTATAAGAAGAAAAAAAAAAAAAAACCATCTTAAAGAGGGTGGGAACATCTGAAAAGGATGAAACACAGAGAGCATTAAACACGTGCCTGACCCTTCTCTTTGAATGCTTTTCACAATTATTACACAAGAGGACACATGCGTCAAATCTTAAAGTGTGATAAATAAATATTAAATACAAAAATAAAATTCTAAAAACCAATTAATAATTTTGATTTGACTTTTATTAATTAGATTAGGCAGTGTAAAGAGTTTTCAGAATATTATTTAGTAATTAAAAATAGTCATTTAAAAATTATGTTTGTTATAATTTTTTTATTAACAAGTGGATTTTGAAATTATTTAGCCTTGCCAACTAATTAAAAATAATTACAACATTGTTTTAACAATATTTAGTAAAAGTTAATCATTTTAGCACTTATAGTATTCTATAGTTAGATTATATTCAATGAATTTAAGTTAAATTCTTTATTTAGGTATTACTTATAAGGTCATTTAATATTTTAATAACTATTTGGAGTTTCTGATATGATTTTTCTTATTTGTCATTTTATTTTTAAACATAATAAATTATAAAGAACCCGCCATATTAGTCATATCGTTAGGGGAGTTCGTGTTGATCCTTTACAATTATTATATTAATAGAATTTTTTTCTGGATTACTTCAAATACTAAATCCAAAGGTTGTTTTGTTTGTGCTGTTCCGTTGTAGTGTCTGTACAAATATTTGAAAGAAGACACTTTTTTTGCTTTTCTGTTCTTGTTTCTTCTCTCAGCTATGGAAGAGAATTCTGCTGCGGAACATCATTATTACTACCCTCTTCCTGCTTCTGCTCCAAAAGTTGATCCCAACCTCAGTGATGATGACAAGGGAGGAACTTGTGCAGAAGAAAGTAGCATTCACAACAAACCCAGCACATCACAGGGTAATCCTGGCATCAACAAATATGCTCTTGGTGGTGCTATCTTGGCTTCTACAAACTCCATTCTCTTAGGCTATGGTGAGTTTCACAAAGTTATGCTAAAAGAATCCGATGCTTAAATATAATCTATTGCCTTGATGCTACCATTTCCCAGATCAAAGCCCCAACCAATGGCAATATTCCATGCACATTGTTTCTGGGTTGTTCTTGATTAGGAGACAAAGTTTCTGTTTCAGTTTTTTTATTTACAAAAGTTGTTGGTAATCTGTCTAATAAAGGCTCTCATTGCATGTCAAAATGGATTATCAAAGTAAAATTTCAATTCTGGTTGAAGAACAGTGCAAAAAGTAGTGGAAGATTGAATTTGAGTATTGTCTGCACATAAAATTGGGGAAATTAGATAACAAATGTTATGATTGTTGATGGAATTAGGCAAAACTGCATCTGAAAGTACTTAGTATTCATGTTTTTGGTGCTTGCAGATATTGGGGTCATGAGTGGTGCTGCATTGTTTATCAGGCAAGATCTCAAGATCACATCAGTCCAGGTGGAAATCCTTGTTGGGTGCTTAAATGTGTGTTCTCTAATTGGGTCTCTTGCTTCAGGCAAGACTTCAGATTGGATTGGAAGGAGGTACACCATAATGGTTGCTGCAGCAACATTCCTGATCGGTGCTATTCTGATGGGGTTAGCTCCTTCATTTCTGTTCCTCATGGCTGGTCGTGTAGTTGCTGGCATTGGTGTTGGTTACTCTCTCATGATTTCACCAGTGTATGTGGCTGAGCTCTCTCCTGCACTCACCAGAGGGCTTCTCACATCACTCCCTGAAGTCTTCATTAGTGTTGGCATTTTACTTGGTTATGTCTCCAACTATGCATTTTCAAGCCTCCCTAATGACATAAATTGGAGAATCATGCTTGGTGTTTCGGCCTTTCCAGCTGTTGCAGTGGCACTTGGCGTGTTGGCAATGCCCGAATCACCTCGCTGGCTGGTAGTGAAGGGAAGATATGAGGAAGCAAAACAAGTTTTGATTAGAACATCAGATAATAAAGGAGAAGCTGAATTGAGGCTTGCTGAGATACAAGAAGCTGCTTCTGCTTCCATCACAAACAAGGACAAAGAACGTTCTTCTTCTGATTCTCCCAATAATTCAGGAACTTGGCATGGACAAGGAGTTTGGAAGGAGTTGCTTGTCACACCTACTTGTCCTGTTTTGAGAATCCTTGTTGCTGCCATTGGTGTTAACTTCTTCATGCAGGCTTCTGGGAATGATGCAGTGATATATTACAGCCCTGAAGTGTTTAAGGAAGCTGGGATTGTGAATGAGAAGCAGCTTGTGGGGGTTACAATCATCATGGGAATAACCAAGACATGTTTTGTTTTGATTTCAGCCATGTTTATGGATCGGTTTGGACGAAGACCTTTGTTGATGTTGGGCTCATGTGGCATGGCAATGTCGTTGTTCTTGCTGGGCTTTGGTTGCACCTTCCTTAGGCTCTATGGTGACACACATGATGGATTGGTCATTGCCTTGTGTGTGGTTGCTGTGTGTGCTACAGTTTCATTCTTTTCTATTGGGCTTGGGCCCACAACTTGGGTGTATTCTTCAGAGATTTTTCCTCTTAGGCTAAGGGCCCAAGGTTCCAGCTTGGCCATTTCTGTGAACCGTGTGGTGAGTGGGATTGTGTCCATGACATTCCTTAGTATCTCAGAGGCAATAACATTTGGGGGCATGTTCTTTGTGCTTGGTGGGGTGATGGTGTGTGCCACACTCTTTTTTTATTTCTTCTTACCAGAGACCAAAGGCAAAAGCTTAGAGGAGATTGAAGCTTTGTTTGAAGATCAGACACCATCAGTCTAAGAGATTAGAAGTCTTGATCTTTATATGAAGTACAATTTCTGAAGTTGAAGAAAAATTGGTGCTGCTGTCTTTCATGAGACAGACACACAAATGTAATTCTTTTTTTATGTTTGTTGTTTTATTGTTTTGCTTGGTAAGGTACAAACTGGTTTATATGTTAGATTTGTAGATTGGCTGGATTATAGATACCCTGAAAAAAAAATTTTGTCAGGAAAAAATGTTTGGAAATTGGAACTTCAGTTTCTTTATTTCATTGGTCATCTAGATTAAGGATGTTATTGTTAGCATCAGCACATAGCATTTTGAGAGCAAATTCAGAATGATTTCCAATCAGATATTGAATACTTTCTTATCAGGTCTCAAGAAAATTATTGATACTGTGGCGAGTACTTTCCTTGAAAGGCAAATCCAATGAACCATAATTCAGATGTAACATCTGATCTATAATCTATAACCTGATTTCTGTTTCAGAAGAACAAAACATGATCCAGATGCCAATCTTGCGGACTCTGTTCTCATCAAAAACCTTATGTCAGAAGAAAATAATACAATATGTCACGGGTGTATTTGTATCAATCAAACATTTCATTTATGCTTGCTATGTTCCTGAGAGAGATTTCTTTCATAAATGCAAATGGATGATAGACAAAACATATTCACATCAAAATTTATCAACCTGCTGCAATTGTTTATTCTTTTGAGAAGAATTGAATGTGTCTGATTCACAAGATTGTGATGAGAAAATGATCATGTCTCTTGATGAATATAAAATAGGTAGGAGAGTGATCAATTATGATTGAGAATGGGTTGAAAAATAAGAGGCATAGAGTGTCATGTGTGTAATGTAGGAACAGTATCCTTAAGAATCAAGCACAGGTATATTTAGATTTTAGATGTTCCTTATTTGCTGTGATGCAGACTGGTTCCAAACCTAGACGCGTGGCCCATTTCCATTAATGTTCAAACTTGGCTTGTAGGCTAGCCTATCTGTTACCACCCTTATCAGATTTGATGTGTTGTTGCTTAGTCCTGGTCAAATCTTGGCCCAGACAAGTGGCTAGTTGTTCTCCATCTCAATCAATTTCCTCTATTAACTGTTTAGTTAATAGTCATGGTTTGTATTTGACTATGTATAGCTCTACAATTAGTCTTGGAAAGTTTCTAATTTCTATCAACAGAAGATGGAACTGTTCTATACTTTACTTTCTAATCATGCAAATGGATAGCATCACTCGAACAAGAACTCTCATAAACAATTGTTTTCCTGAGTCTGTGATTAAATATACTATCACCTCCTGAAATCAGTCAAAACCAAAAGGTTTCCAATACCAATAAATGGAGAAACTTTCAATAAAATGCACACTGAGAACCACCTGTTTTTGCATGAAATAAGAGGATGAGACAAAAAACCATTTGGGATCAAAATCAGAGCCTGTGGGACCAAATTCTGTAAGTATGATAGCTGTAATATCAAAACCATTAACCTAATATGCAAGACAACACATGCCCAAGACTAGAAAATAAACAATGAGAAGAATGGCCTAATTGTCAACGCCATTCATCAAATCCATGACAAAAAGTTAAAAATAAAAGATGTAAATCACAAGATTGAAAATCAGAATAATTAGCCATTT